>Ga0316206_1000222_pt1 | contig 102613 bp, 80 predicted proteins | sample 6monthpyrite_MG_FD_204942 | JGI IMG/M metagenome (GOLD analysis project Ga0316206, IMG submission 204942) | Microbial mat bacterial communities from mineral coupon in-situ incubated in ocean water Damariscotta River, Maine, United States -... | ecosystem: Environmental > Aquatic > Marine >...
AACCCGCGAATACCAGAATGATCAGCCGTCGTCAGCACTCAGCACCCTTCCGCTGCTTCTCACCTACACCCTGAACTTCATGAGATATTCAACTGACGATTATTGACAGGTCCATCCATACCAGCAGGTTGTTGAAGTCGTGGGCGATGCCACCGGCGAGCACACCGAGGCTCTCGAGCTTCTGGGCGTGCAGGACCTGCGCCTCGAGGGCGAGGCGCTGCTCTTCGGCGCTCTTGCGCTCGGTGGCGTCAAGGACGTAACCGTCGAAGTGCGTGATCAGGCCTTCCTCATTCCGGTGGATGACGGTGAAGTCGTAGAGCCAGCGCACCTCGCCGTCTGGGCGCACAATGCGGTACTCCTGCTCAAAAGTCTCGGCACCACTCTCTGAGTGGGCGGTGATCTCGGCGGCCACGCGGTCGAGGTCGTCCGGAAAGACGGCACTCGAGTAGGGGACGCGGCCCGTCATGAAGTCCTCGGCGGAGCGGCCGAAGAAGCTCACCACGTTGGGGGAGACGTACTCGACGGGCCAGCCTTCGGTGGCGACCCATCGGAAGACGATACAGGGTCCGCCCGTGAACAGGTGGCGCTCGCGCAGGAGGGCATCCTCGATGCGCTTCTCTTCAGCGATGCTGCGACTCGTGCCAGCCATGCGTGCCGGCTCGCCGTTGCGCTCGAAGGCCACGATGCGGCCCCGCGTCAGAAGCCAGAGCCACTCGCCGGTTCTCGTCCGGGCGCGGTACTTGGACTCGAACCTATCGGTCTTGCCCGCCAAGTGTTCGTCGAGGGCCTTCTGCACTTCGGGGAGGTCAGCCTTGTAGATATGGCCCCGCCACTCGTCGAACGTGATGTTGAGTTCCTCTCTGGGGTACCCGAGGATTTGGGACCCGATTCCGTTGCCCTCGAGCTTGCCGGTCTTGATGTCCCAGTCCCAGACGACATCTTCGACCGACTCAAGAGCCAGCTGCATGCGCGCCTCGCGCTCGGCCAAATGGCGGTGGATCAAGAGGTTGCTGAGGACCGCGGCGATGCGCACAGAGACCGCGCCAAAGAGCTCTTGGTCAGAGGGGGACCATTCACGATGGTGGGAGCACTGGTGCAGGCCTAGAACCCAGGGTGGCCCGAGGCTGGGGCGCATCACGGTCAGCATCTGCGACTGCACGTTGCGCTCGAGGACTAGGCTGGGCTCGACACGCAGGCACTCTTCGCGGTCCATGGTCACGGGACCGGGTGAGTTGAGGAGATGCTCGATGATGCGGGCGTGACCCGGTGTCATCGCGTGCTCTTCCTTAGCGCCGAGGCGGCGTGGCCACTCCGCGCGGCAGACCTCGATCGGCAGGGTCCACGTTGGGGAGCTCGGATCGCAAGGGAACTTCATCCAGGCGCGGTCGCAGCCAAAGACATCCAAGAGGACCCCCGCGACCTTGTCGATGGCTGCGTCCAGATCGAGGCTGGAGCCCATTGCCTCGCAGACGAGGCTCAAGCGCCTGGCATCGTCTTGTTTGGTGGGTGGCGTGGCCTGGTTTGCGAGACTGGCATCGAGCTGACTCTGCAGGGAGACGACCTGTTGCTTGAGGCGTTGATTCTCGACGCGGAGGGGATCAGGTTTCATTGGGGGGGCTAGATGCCCATTCCACTATGGGGCAAGTCGCTGCTCGTCGCTAGCGTGAATCGTGCCTGGCACCGTATTCACGCTAGCGACGGGCAGCACGCAACCTAGTACGGTGCGCGGCGCTTCTTGGCGGCCTTCTTGTTGGCCTTCTTGCGCGCTTTGTTCTCTTCAGGTTCGAGTCCAGCCGGGATCCAGTCGGCGGGGGGCGGCGTGCCCTTGAGCTCGAACAGAAAGCGGCTCGGCATCGAGGGGACCTTGGTGCCGTACTTGTTGCGCGAGTGCGTGTGGCTCAGCGTGAGCTCGAGTTTCGCGCGCGTGATGCCCACGTACATGAGGCGGCGCTCTTCCTCGATGTTGCCCTCGCGCGCCGAGCGGCCGTGCGGCAAGAGACCTTCCTCGAGACCGATCAGGTAGACCTGCGGGAACTCAAGGCCCTTGGCGGCGTGCAGGGTCATCAGCGTGATCACGTCCTCGTCGTCGTCCTTCTTCTTGTCGCGGTTGGGCAGCTCGCCGGCGTTCAGAGCGAGGTCGCCAAGGAACGCCTTCAGGCCGGGGCGCTTGTGGCGTTCGAGGTGCCAGCCGACCCAGCGCTGAATGTCGTCGATCGTGCGCGCGCGCCGCTCGCGCATTTGCGGATCGGGGTAGCAGCGTATGAGCTCGGACTCGTAGTTGACACCTTCGATCATGCGCGTGATCAGAGCCCCGAGCCCAAGCGAGTGCTCGAGGCCGGCCAGCGTCGCCAAGAGGCGCCGCAGATCCGCGACTTTGTGCGCAACGCTGGGCGACAGGCCCTCGATCTCGGCCGAGCGGTCGAACGCGGCCGGCACGGAGATGCCCTGCTGGCTGGCGAAGTCGATCACGCGATTCAAACTGGTGCGCCCAACGCCGCGCGGGGGCACGTTGATGATGCGGAGTAGGCTGATCTCGTCGGCGGGGTTGATCAGAAGGCGCAGGTACGCGAGGAGGTCGCGGACCTCTTTCTTATCAAAGAAGCTCTGCCCGCCAACCAGTTTGTACGGGACGCCGCGGGTCTGCAGCTCCATCTCGATCGCCTTGGGCTGGATCGCCGTGCGGAACAAGATCGCGAAGTCGGACAGACGCCACTGGGGCGTGCGTGTCTTCTCGAGGATGTCGCGCACAACGAACTGGCCCTCTTCGACCTCGTCGTTCAGGCGGAACAGCTTGATGCCGGCGCCGCCCTCGCGGTGGGGCCGCAGCTCTTTCTCGTGGCGCTCGAGGTTGTTGGCGATGATGCGGTTGGCGGCCGACAGGATCGCAGCCGTCGAGCGGTAGTTGGTCTCGAGCTTGACCATGGCGCAACCGGGGAAGTCCTTGTCGAACGACAGGATGTTCTTGATGTCGGCGCCGCGCCAGCCATAGATCGACTGGTCGTCGTCGCCGACCACGCACAGGTTGCCGTGCGCGCGCGCGATGCGCTTGACGATCTCGTACTGCGGCTTGTTCGTGTCCTGGTACTCGTCGACAAACAGGTAGCGGTAGCGCGCTGCGGTCGCCGCGAGCACCTCGGGGAACTTCTCGAACAGCTTGATGGTCAGGATCAGGAGGTCGTCGAAGTCGACAAGCCGCGCGTGGTGCAGGCGCTCTTCATAGCGCTCCCAGACGCGCGCGATGAACTCTTCGTCGACGGTGCGCGCGGCTTCGAGCGCCTCTTGGTGGCTCATCAACTTCGACTTGCCCAGGCTGATGCCGGCCAGGATGTCGCCGGGGCGCAGCTTCTTTTCGCCGGTGTGGAGCTCGGCTGAGGCGGCCTTGATCGTCGACAGCTGGTCACCCGTGTCACACAGGAAGAAGCCACTTGGGAAGCCGAGCTTCGCGGCGTGCACGCGCAACAGCTCGAGGCAGAAGCTGTGGAACGTGCCGGCCGTGATTTGGGCCGCGCGCTGTTTGCCCACCAGCTTGCCGATGCGCTCGCGCATCTCGCCGGCGGCCTTGTTCGTGAACGTCATCGCCAGGATCGACGCCGGGTCAGTCCCGTTCGCGACCATGTAGGCGACCCGCGTGGTGATCACGCGCGTCTTGCCGGTGCCGGCGCCGGCCAAGACGAGCAGCGCGCCTTCGGTGCACTCGACCGCGCGGCGCTGCTCGGGGTTCAGGCCCACAAGGAAGTCGCCCGCCGGCGGCATGGCAGGCAGGCTGGGCGCCGCTTCCTGGTCGGAATCCCCGCCCGCCGCGAGGTCGAACAGGGAGGATGGGAAGAAGGCGTCGCTGGACATGGTTGAGGAAGGTAGCGCGCCATGCGCCATGCCTCCACCGTCGCGGCGGAAACCTCTTGTGCAGAGGGCGAATTCCCTGACTGCGGCGGCGGTTGTGTAGGCTTGATTCCATGGATATACGCCCCCGCGAGTCGGTGATCCTTGCCGACAACTATGAAACGCTGGTCGCCTGGTACCAAACCGCCCTCGGCTTCGTGCTTGAGAAGAGCTTTGCGGCGGAGTTCAAGTACGCCAACTTGACCTCCCCAGCCGGCGTTCGGATTGGCATCGCGCCCGCCAGTGAGGTGGGCGTCGAGCCGGGAGACCGCAGCCGGGCCACCGTCTTGCTGCAGGTCGAGGTCGACGACGTGAAGGAGCTCTTGGGTTCACTGCCAACCTTGGGTGGCAAGGTGACCTTGGGACCCGAGCACGATAAGGACGGCGGTTTCTGGTTCGGCGGCTTTGCTGATCCCGAGGGCAACGGCTGGTGGGTCGTTGACAAGGACTGCCCTTGACCACGGGCTTGAGAAGAGCGAGCAGTAGCGCCTAGAGACACCTTCCGGGTAGAGTATTTTGATGCTCAACCTGACTCTGGCCGTTCTTGTTCTTGCGCAACTGACTCCCTCTGCACCTGCCGCCACTTCAGATGCGCGGCCGATCACCGAACGCGTGTGGCACCTGGGGGACAACGAGACGCCCGAGTGGCCCGAGGCGCCCACGGTGCCCGATGGGCAGGGGATCGAGGTCACGTTCGAGGGCCGCGCGTTTGCCGGCGAGGGCGTCTTGTTTTGCGAGCAGCGCAACGTCAACAACGACTGGCACCTTGAGCTGAACGGGACGCGCTTTGCGACTCTGGCCAAAAAGGATGGGCTCGAGGAGGAGTACTACAAGCTTCCCGCGGGCCTTGTGATCGACGGCACGAACACGCTGCGGCTTGTGGGCGATACGCCGACCGACGACATCACGTTTGGGAAGCTGCGCTACTTCGAGACGTCCTTGCACGAGCTGTTCAACCTGTCGCCGCTTGTGATCCACATCAACAGCGCGCCGGATCTCGAGCCGCTGCCCGCGCGCATCACGATTGAGACCGAAGCGGGCGAATTGGCGACGATCTTTGATGCCGAGTCCCTGCATACGGCTGTGCGCGAGGGCGTGGTCTACATCTCGACGGGTAAGGCGACCGTCTGGCTGCCGACGGGCAAGTACACGGTGACGGCAACGCGCGGTCCCGAGTGGAATCTGAACGCAATGGTCGTGGACGTTGGACCCGACGCCGAGTTTCCCGGCATCGGCATGGTGCTGACGCGCGTGGTCGACACGACTGGTTTTGTTGCGGCGGACACGCACATCCACACGCTGACGTTTTCCGGTCACGGCGATGCGTCTGCGGAAGAGCGCATGGTGACGCTTGCCGGCGAGGGGGTTGAGCTCGCCATCGCGACCGACCACAACCACAACACCGACTACAGGCCGTTCCAAGCGAAGGTTGATGTCGGGTCCTACTTCACGCCGGTCGTGGGGAACGAGGTCTCGACCCCGATCGGGCACCTGAACGGCTTCCCTTTGGGGGCCAGCGATCCGGTGCCGCTGCACGAGAGCCACGACATCGTGAAGATCGTCGAGGACATGCGCGCGAAAGGCGCTTTGGCTGTTATCTTGAACCACCCGCGCTGGCCGGATCACGAGACGGGGCCGCACGGCGTGATCCAGTTGGATCACGCGACCGGCGATTGGACCGGTACGTGGGCGACGCCGTTTGATGCGATGGAGCTGATCAACTCGCAGACGGCCGAGCTTGAGCCCATGCTGCTGTTCCAGGATTGGTTCGCGCTGCTCAATCGCGGGGCGCGCGTGTTTGCGGTCGGCAGCTCGGACTCGCACACGGTTGGCGGAGTTGTGGGGCAAGGGCGCACGTATGTGGTCAGCGCTACAGACGATCCGGCGGCGATCGATGCCGACCAAGCGGCGCGCGACATCGCGGCGGGGCACAGCTCGATTTCGATGGGCATCTTTTGCGACCTGCGGTTGGCTGGCAAGTCGGTGATGGGCGAGACGGTCGCCGCGTCGGCGCTTGCCTCGGGGCTGCGCTTGCGCGTCGCCGCACCCGAGTGGGTGAGGCCGCGCCGCGTGACGATCTATGCCGATGGGGAGCCGGTCTTGGTGCGCGAGTGGGCACCGGTGGAGGGCCTTGCGTTCAACACGTGGGTCGAGATTCCTGGCGCGACGGCATGGCCCGCGCACGACGCGTGGATCGTTGCCGTGGTGGAGGGCGATGGTGTGGGCAAGAAGGCTTGGCCGCAGCTCAACAACTACACCTTGGCGGCTACCAACCCGCTGTTTGTGGACTTCGATGGGGACGGCGTGTCGACGTCGCCACGCGGTCTCGCCGAGGCGTTGTTTGCCGAGTGCGCGGGCGACCTCGAGCGTATCGGTGTTGCCATGAACGCGGTCGATTCGGCGGTGGCCGTGCAGCTCCTACGGCTTGCGCGTCTGGATCAGCTTGCGAAGGCGGACTCCGCGTTGCACCAGCTTGCGGAAGGGGCTGCAGGACGTCACCCGAACTTGGAAGAGTGGCTCGAGAGCCTCGAGCATGACCACTGAGGAGCGCTTCCGGTTTCGAAAGGTCGGGCGTTTGCTGGACGGTGACCTCGAGCTCAAGCTAGTCGAGGTCACCCCCGCCGATCCGGTCACGGGGTACTCGCCGTGTTGCCGCTTCAAGATGCTGCGCAAGGGTGGCAGTAGTGCGCTTGGCCGAATCTCGCTGCGCATCGACTCGACGTTGCGCCTGCGCTACCCCGGCCACATCGGGTTCACGGTGAACGAGCGCTCGCGTGGCCGGCGCCTGGCCGCTCGTAGCTGCCGGCTTCTCTATCCGCTCGCCCAGGCTCACGGATTGAACAAGTTGTGGATCACTTGCGAGACAACCAACGCGGCGTCGGCGCGCTCGTGCGAGCTTGCGGGTGGCAAGTTCATTGACGTCCTTGCGATTCCCAAGGCGCACGCGATGTATGCCTTTGGCTTTCGCCGGATTCGTCGCTATCGCGTGGACGTGCGACGTGAGCTGGCGCGCGGTTAGGCGGCAAGGACGCTCGCAACCGTCTCCAGGAATGACTCTTGTTCGATGGGCTTGGCGATGAAGCCCTCGGGCGGCGGGACCTGACTGCGCGTGCTCAGGAACTCGCGGAACGGCTCCGGATCGTTCCCGTATCCGGTCACCGCCGTGACCACGATGACCGGGATGTTTGCGTACGCTGGCATCTCCTTGAGCTCGCGGTAGAAGCGGATTCCCGACTTCTCCGGCATGGTGATATCGAGGCAGATCAAGTCCGGGTTGGCACTCTCGACCATGGCCAGGGCTTCGTTTCCGTTTGTGGCGGCGACCGTTGAGTACCCATGGTCCTCGAGCAGCGCCTCCAGGTATTTCACAACGTTCGGCTCGTCGTCGACCACGAGGACTTTCTTTGGGTTCGCTTGCAATGGGTTCATCTCGATCAACTCCTGGACTCAGTTCGGTTTGGTGTGTTGTTGGTGTAGAAGGGTCACTTGTTGGAGCGCTCCTTGAGGATGGCGAGCGCCTTGCGGAGGTCTTCCGGGCTGGCCTCGCGGATGCGCTCATCAAGCTCCTCCTTGAGTTGAATCTTGTCGAGCGTGTCGGGGCTCTCCGGCATGCCCAGTGCTCGCTGAATGCTGCGGACATACGTCAATGGCCGCACGGGCTTCTCGAGGTACGTGCCCGGTCCGGACATGATCCCGTGCTCGAGCAGGTCGTCCAGGTCACCCTTGCCGAGCTCGTCCTGTGCGTGGGCGGTGACGACAAGCACCGGGATTCGCGAGAGGGCCTTGTTCCGCTTGAGCTCGAAGAGCAGCCGATGACCGGTCTTTTTGGGCATGATCAGGTCCAGAGAGATCAGGTCGGGACGGTGGTGTTCGATCATCTCCAGAGCCTGCTCGCCATCCTCGGCGGTGAGCACTAGGAAGCCCGCGTCCTCCAAGATACTGCTGAGGTATCCGCGGACGTTCGGTTCGTCGTCGACCACCAGAATCGTCTTGCTCGATGTTGTTTCCATGAGTCGTGCTCGCCTCAGTTCGGGGCCGGGTCGTTCAACGGACAGCGCTCCTCGGTCTCCTCATCAAGAGGGAGGGGGAGCCGGTTTCTCGGGAAGATGAGCGAGAACACGGAGCCCTTGCCCTTGGTCGATTCGAAGGACACCTTGCCTCCGTGCTCTTGGACGATCTTGCTGGTCGTCAACAGGCCGAGGCCGGTCCCCTTCCCGGAGGCCTTGGTCGAGAAGAAGTTGGTGAAGATCTTCTTCTTCACGTCGTACTCCATACCCGTCCCGTCGTCGGCGACTTGGTACGTGATGACGCCGCCCTCTTCGCGAGTCGAGAGCTTCACATTCCTGCCGCCCGTCTCGCTGGTCTCGCACGCGTCGATTGCGTTGGAGACGAGGTTCGTCAAGCAAGTGTGGATCCCATCTGGGTCCATGAAAGCGGGGGCGATCTCGGGCTGGAGGTCCGCCTCAAGATGGATGCCCGCTAGGCGGGCGGACTCCACGAACATCTCGACAACCTGGTGGGCGGGCTCGTTGGGATCCGCGAGGACGACGGTTGGCGTTCGACCCTTGGAGAACTCCAGGAACTCCTTCACGAAGAACGTGATCCGCGCGGCTGCGTCTTCGAGAACCTCCCAACCCTCGGCGAGCCGTTCGGGGTTGCCCTTCTCGATTCCCGACCGCGCCATGTACATGCCACCGTCGAGCCCCATCAGAAGGTTCTTCACACCGTGAGCGAGGCCTGCGACCGTCTGGCCGACAACGGCCAGCCGCTCGGCCTCGAGCTTCTCCTTCTCCAGGATCTTCGTGGCGGTGATGTCCGTCGACATCTCGATGATGTAGGGGATGCTGCCATCGGGTTGGACGATCGGAACCACGCGAACGAGGTAGGACGTCTGCTGGCCGTCGGTCACGAGGCCCAGCTCCTCGCGCACGCGGGTCTGTCCGTCTACGAAGGAGTCCGCGGCGTTGCAGGTGCTGCAGTGCTTGGTGCGCCCTTTGTAGACCGAGTAACAGGTGCGATCCGCCCAGTCGCCGTACGAGTCCGTGAAGGCGCGGTTCGCCTCGAGGATCTTGTAGTCACGTCCGATCACGGCAATCCGCACAGGCACCTGATCCCAGAGGTGGAAACGAACCCAGTTGCGAATCGTCGTGCTGTCCTGCTCGTCCGGGATGACTTCGGAATTCGACATGCCGCTACCTCCTGTTGGTGATGAGATCGGCTTGGGCGGTGAGATCGATCGTGCTCTCACTAGCCGCCGGTTTGGCGAGGTAAGGCAGCAGTCGCCGAAGTGCCGAGCCGTTATCTTCGCGGTGGCAGGTGTTGCACTCTGCGAAACGCGCCGCGTACTTCTCGGGTTGCTCTTCGACGCGCTCCTCGTGGCACGTGATGCACAACCCGTGCATGGCCTGCATATATCCCACGGCCAAGCCGGTCTGGCCTTCCGCTGGGAGCTCGACTCGCGTGCCCTCGACCAGCATGTCCTCGTGGCACTCCTCGCAGGCCTTCGAGTTCTCCCGGGTCTTGGGCAGACCGTCACTCTCGTGGCAGCGGACGCAGCCCGGGTTTCCATCGAAGTGCGCAACGTGGCCGAAGTGGTCGAAGATGTCGGTGGTCGAGTACATGTCTCGGTGACAAGAGAAGCACTGTGAGTTCTCCTGGAAGGGGATGTTCTCGTGGTGGCAGAGCACGCACGAGTCCGCCTCGTCCAGCTCGGTCTCGTGGTTCTCGTGGTCGAACAGCACAAGCCGCCCGTCGCGGTTCCCATCGATCACGGTCAGTATGGCGACGCGATCCGAAGGGCTCGCCGCAGGGTCGGTCAGCGCTTCTGCATCGGGCACGAAGAGCTCGTGGCCAAAGGCGTCCCCGCGCTCCCGGACCACGCCCTCCACGCTGCGCGACTCCTGGACCGGCACGGCCATTGGCTCGGTCCCGAAGATGGCATCGCTTGGCAGGAAGAAGATCGCCAAGGAGGACCCAACGAGCGCCGCTAGGGAGTATCGGCGCGGCGCGGCGAGGGACTCGGGCAAGATCCATCCGAGGCCCTGGGTCGCAAACGCGGGGCTGCTCGGCTTGCTGGCTGGGTCCGCTTCGGCCTGGCTGTGCTCCTCGGGATAGACGCGCAGGTGCTCGACGAACCAGATGAACACGAGCGTCGCTCCGGCGACGATCCCCAGGGTGACCACGAGCTCCATCCAGCTGGGGAAGTACGACACTCCCATCGGGCGACGGAAGGCGACCAGGCACACGTCGAAGCGATAGCCAATGATGCCGAGGACACCGATCAATGCAGTCCAGCCGAGGGCGTACGGGTTGGCGCGAACCCGGTGCATGGAGAAGAGCACGGCCGGGAGTACGGCGCTCATGGCGATCTCAATCAAGAAGGTGTTGCCTTCGAAGGAGCCGTCGAACGCCGCCGGGAGCTCGCCGCGGAGGGCGACTTCTCCGATGCGCAAGAGCCCGTATCCTGCGAGCACTACGGCCGCTGCTTTACCAAGCCCGCCGAGCAGGTTCATGTGCAGCTTGTGGCCAAACAGCCAAGCCGAGAAGAACGACTCGAGGATCACCGTCAAGAGGCCTAGGCCAACGGCGGACACGAAGAACATCACCCAGATGATCGGGCTGTACCAAAGCGGGTGCAGCCGGTAGGGAGTGATCAGGAAGAGCGACCCGAGCGAAGATTGGTGCAGCGTGGAGAGCACGACGCCCGCAATCACCAAGGGAATGCTCACGCGCGTGATGAGCTTGTGCAGCTTGATCAAGAGCGGATTGTTCAGCTTCGGGTGCTCCAGAATGACCGGGCTGAATTCGAGGAACAGCACGGTGAGGTAGAGCATCACGCACATCGCCACCTCGAACAGCACAGAGTGGGGCTGCGGGAAGACCAGCGGGTGCCAGATGTGCCACGGGAGCCCCAAGTCGTACAGCAGCCCGACCGCCACCGCTGTGTAGCCGAGCAACGCGGTCAGAATCGCGGGCCGCACGAAGCAGCGGTAATTCTCGATGTGGAAGATGTGCACCGTGGCGGCCAGCACGAACCCGCCGGCGGCCAGCGCCACGCCGGCCATCACGTCGAAGGCAATCCAAAGGCCCCACGGGGAGGCGTCGTTCAGATTCGTGGTGGCTCCGAGGCCGTTCATGAAGCGCGCTACGGTCACCACGGAGAGAGCTCCGACGATGAGCCACAGGAGGCTCTTCACCCCGTGTTGGCGGCCAGTCATGACTCTTCGTCCTCCGAGCCGGACGCCTCCTCGGCCAACTGGTTGCGGCGATTCGTGATCCAGTACATGCCCGCCATCAAACCCGTCATGCCGACCACCAAGGTCGGCACCCTGGACAGCGCAGCCCATGTGCGCTCCGGCAGCGGCGTGTCGCCCAAGTTGGGCTGGTAAGCGAGGAAGTCTAGGGGGATGTCCGAGATGTAGAGCACCGACGTGCCCCCGACCTCGGTCTCACCGACGACGCGGTCCAAGTACTTCCCAGGATTGTCCTTGATGCGCTGGTGAGCGATCTCCAGAAGCTCGTCGCGGTCCCCGAAGATCGTCGCTTCGTAGGGGCAGGCCTCGACGCACGCCGGGAGCTCGCCGTGGGTGATGCGCTCGTAGCACATCGTGCACTTGCGCACCAGCGGGACCGCTTCCTCCCAGTCGTAGCGGGGGATCCCGTAGGGGCAGGCGTTCATGCAGTAGCGGCAGCCCATACAGCGGTCCGAGTCGTAGACCACCGGACCCTCTTCCGTCTTCTGCAGGGCTCCGACCAGACACGCGGAGACACAGGCGGGCTCCACGCAATGGCGGCAGAACTTGCGCACGTTGTGATCGCCGGTGCGCCGCTCGATGCTTGTGTAGCGCGTCGAGGACAGGTCGTCGATGCGCATCTTCCAACGCCGCGAAACGTCTGGACCGAGGTCGTTGACCTCCTTGCAAGCGGCGACACACTTCTCGCAGCCAGTGCAGAGGGTCGTGTCGTTGAGGATTGCCTTGGGACTCTTCATACGGGGTCACTCTCCTTGCCAAGGGCCACGCCCACGGCACTTCCAGAATCCACCGGCCATCTCCAACCGAGCTCGGAGACAAGCTGCACGCTGGGCAGCATCACCGCGTGGCTCAACTTGGTGAGCGGCATCAGGACGAGCACGAGATTGGCGCTCATCACGTGGACGAAGAGCATCAACTCGAAGGACACGGGGCTCCAGGTCGGGTGCATGACCAGGAAGCCGCTGGCGAACGGCAGCGCCACGATCAGAGGCAAGAGGTAATCCTGGATCCGCGACAGCTGTCGGGTGGCGCGGGCGGTCCCGCGCTGGATGACGATTGCGATGGCCGTGACCACGGCCACGATTGTCAAGGCGTCGGCCGCCACACCCGGCAGAGCCGGCCAGCTGAAACCCAAGGTCGCTGCCAGCAGCTTGATGTGGCCGGCGAGCAAGACGGGAACCACCAGGATTGCCGCGTGGAAGACCACCGAGGTGACACTGAAGACCACCTCGTGGCGCAGCTTGTCCAACGGGAAGAGCCACTTAGCCGTTGCCTGGAAAACCTGCTTGTAGGGGATGTCTCGATCGCCCGCTCGGCGAATGACTCTGGCGCTCTCCCACAGCGTGAGCAAGAGGTGCCTCGCAAGTCCCAGCACCATGAAGGTGAGGGAGAAGATGAATGCCGGGCCGCGGGCCCACTCAATCAGCGCTTCCATCAGTCCGGCTCCTCAGTGCTGCCTAGGTTCGAAAGTGGACACTCCTGTTCCGCGGCGAGTTTCGCCCGATAGGGGCCGAAGTCGATCACCTTGAGCAAGAGGTCGTGCAGCCCGACAATCTGAACGTCGCCGAGGTCGTTGTCCTCGCAGACCTCGGCCAGCTGCTTCTTGCAGTTCGCGCAAGGCGACACGACAATTTGGGCACCGGTCGCGCGGATCTGGTCCGCCTTGCGCTTGCCCATCAACGTCGTGCGGAAGCTACGGATCTCGTCGATGGAGACCAGACCCCCGCCACCCCCGCAGCAGTAGTTCTCCGTTCGGTTCGGCGTCATCTCCACGAAGTCCGCGCAGATCGCCTTCAAGATCTCACGCGGCTCCTCGGTGATCCTCCCCGACCGAGCGAGGTTGCAAGGATCGTGGTAGGTCACTCGCTCTTCGATTTTCTTGTCCAAGAGCGGGATGTTCCCCTTCATCAATTGCGCGTGCGTGTACTGAAGGAAGTTGATCGCGGGCGGCGCGTCGGAACCGCAGAAGGTGGGGCCGAACCACGCGCTGCGCGTTGCGTGGCCGCACTCGCCGATGAGCACCTTCTCGCCCTTGAGTCGCCGCACTTCGGCGACCTCTTTCTTGATGATCCGCTCCATCATGCGGTCGCTGTAGAACAGGCCGTAGTTGATCCCGTCATAGTTGCCTGTGCCGATCGTCCAGGAGCCTCCGGTGACCGCCATGACGGCGGCGTTTCCCATCAGGGTGTCCGGCTCGAGCAGGTAGTCGGAGACCGCCGGGAAGAAGACGAACTCGGCGCCTTCCACGTCGACCGGCAGCTTGATTTGGACGTTGTAGTCGTCCTCAAACTCCTCCTCAAGAAACTCGCACGTGCTGACCAAGGCGTTGGGCGGGATCGCAGAGGTGTTGCCGATGCCCTCCAACTGCTCGCGGGTGGAGACGACCAGGGCCTTCGGGATCACGTCCACTTCGGAGAGCAAGTAGCGAGCTAGGTGCGTGATCAGTCCGTGATCGATGCCAACGGGACAGCTCGCCTTGCAGCGCCGGCAAGCGGTGCAGCGGTAGTAGTTCTCACCCATGAGGTCGATGTACTCATCCGTGAGCTCAAACGAGCCGCCCAGCCGCGCTCTCAGATTGCCGCCGTAGGTGAAGTAGCGCCGATACACGGCGAGCAGGAGCTCGGAGCGTTTGCACGGAATGTCCCGCTCTTCGCCAGTGACTTCGTACAACTGGCAGGTGACCGCGCAGCGACTGCACTTGGTGCTGAGTCGCGAAAAAATGTCGAGCGGTAGTGCGTAGCTGGAGTGCTCGAGGACTGCGGCGAAGGCCTCCAGGAACTTGGCGGGTCGATCCGTGGTCTCGCGCGTTCGGTCCTCGACGTAGTAACTGTATGTGCGTGGGGCCGTGCTCATGAATCGCTCTCCTGTTCACTGAGTTCCGAATCGCTCCGATCCAGACCCGCGGGCAACCGCGAGCGCTCGTGGAGATGGCCGCAGAGGAAGGCCTCGAGCAAGTCCTCTACGTTTCCCGCCACCCAGGAGATGACGCGAATGCCGTTGGCCTGGATGATGTCTTGGAACCTGTCTTGCAGGCCCCCGCAGATCAGCGTGTCCACCTCCTGATCGCGCAAGAGGCGCACCCGATCGAGCTCGCGCTGGCTCTGCAGAACGAAGTCGCTCTGTCCAATCACAGCGCCCTCCGAGACATTGAAAATGCTCACCGTGGCGGAGAAACCGAAGCACGGTGCAACGTTCTCACCGAAGCGGGGAATCGCGATCTTGTGGGTGGGGGAGTCCATCGGACCCCTCTTCAGGCAATCATCGTTCCCACGTCGGTGGCGGACGTTGCAGGAAGCGCTTAAGTCATTTCGTGACTGGGACTTGCGAGTCCGTGAGCGCGTCCCGTGTCAGCGCTTGTGTTGCAACGAATTGGAACGTTGAAACGTTGCAGCGTTGCAGGAGTGCAACGGTGGGCGGGCGCACCAGATCAACTACCGGTACGTATCCGCGGAGATGGAGAACTTGCGCAGCTTGCGCCACAGAGTGGTGCGGCTGATTCCCGGCACCTTGGCGGCACGCGCCTGGTGGCCACCGGTGTCTGCCAGCGCGGCGCGGATTGCGTCAGCCTCGGCGTAGCGAGTCCGGGCCGCGCTACTCGTGGCGGATGGAGCGCTCGCGCCGGTAGGGCGGAAATCCTCCGGCAGGTGTTGCACGTCGATCGAGCCCTCGTGACAGAGCACGAAGCCGTACTCGATCAGGTTCTCAAGCTCGCGAACGTTGCCCGGAAATTCGTGGCGCATCAGGATCTCCATGACCGCCGGCGTGACTCCATCGAGCCGCCTTCCTCGTTTCGCGTTGAAGCGATTCACGAAGTGTTCGACGAGCAACGGAATGTCCTCGCGGCGCTCGACAAGGGGCGGGACCGCCAGGCGCACGACTGCGATACGGAAGTAGAGGTCATCGCGGAAGCGCCCCTTGCGGACCAGCTCTGCCAACCGCTGATTCGTGGCAGCGACGACCCGAACGTTGGTGTGGATCGTTGTGACACCGCCGAGCGGCTCGTACTCCCTCTCCTGGAGTACGCGCAGCAGCTTCACTTGCGTCTCCGCGGGAAGTTCGTTCACTTCGTCAAAGAAGATCGTGCCTCCCTCTGCGAGTGCGAGGCGGCCCGGTTTGTCCCTCTTCGCGTCGGTAAAGGCACCTTGCGCGTAGCCGAAGAGCTCGGACTCGAAGAGGTTCGCTGGTAGCGCACCGCAGTTGACGGCAATGAACGGCTGCTTGCGGCGATGGCTCAAGTTGTGCACAGCACGGGCGAGGAGCTCCTTCCCGGAGCCGCTCGCGCCTTCGATCAGAACCGTGGTGTCGCTCTCGGCGACGTCGGGCAGCAGGGCGAAGATGCGCTGCAGGCCCTGGCTCTTGCCGACGATGTCCTCGAAGGTGTACTGGTGCTTGATCTCCCTTCGTAGTTGTTCGATGGTCGACCGATCACGGAAGGTCTCCACGGCTCCCAAGACGGAGCCTTTCGGTCCTTTGAGCACGGCAGTGCTGAGGCTGATCGGGACGCCGTGGCCGCGACTGTTCAGGATGCGCGCCGGGATGTCGATCAGCTCCTTGCCGGTCTCCATCGTTCGCCGCAAGGCGCAGTCGGTCTCGCAGATGTTCGCGTGGAAGACGTCGGAGCAGCGGCGACCGACCGCTTGCTGTGCAGGGACGCGGGTGATGCGCTCCGCCGCCTTGTTGAAGGAGGTGATGCGCCAGTCCCGATCGACGGTGAAGACCCCGTCGGCAACCGAGTCCAGGATGATCTCGAAGAACTGCTTGCTCTGGTCCGATGCCACGGTTCACCTCCGGAGTGTGCGCCGGGGGCCGCTTCCCGGCACTCTCTCCTAGGCTGTTTCAGCTTGGAACACTCCCCTGAAACCGATTGAAACCTTGGGCATGTGTTGCGAGCACGTCCCTTCGTGTTGTGGACACGAGTGTCGGTTCGCTCTCGTAGTCAAGTTGGGCCGCTTGAGGCCGGACCGCTCGTCTCAAGGGCTCGCTGCTCGAGAGCCCCGTGTTCGGATCGCGCAAATCCGAAGTGCGCCGCAGCAGAAGTGGCCTATGAGACAACTCAATACAAGGCCCAAGCTCCGTCATGAAGATCATTCGAATCGTCTCCGCCGGACTCCTCACCGCGACCTTGTTCGCGGGTGCCGCCACCTCTCAGACCTCGCCCGTCGAGCTCGTTTGGACCTATGATGACGGCGGCCTTAAGTGGAAGCCCGAGTACGTCAGCTTGGGCAACTTTGGCACGGCGGTTTTCAGCCACACGTCGCTGAACAATACGCGGGCGATGCTGTTCTCGCGGCACGACTCCAACCCGCCGACCGCTGTGTGGAAATACACGACGAACCCGGACGAGGGATGGGGCGGCGCCTCGGCCGAAGAGGCCGACTGCCACGTGGCCTTCACGCGCACGCCCACAGGGGTGATCAACGAGAATGAGTGGCGTCTGAAGAAGTACAGCTCGGCTGGCCTGGACTGGACCTACCTAGCGCCCTTCAAGTCGGCGGGGCGTTGCTTCGTTGGAGTGGGCAGGTACGGCGGGCCGATCGTCACCGCGATCGGCAATCCGACCACAGGGCTGAACGAGGTCTCGGTGTTCGGCCCGGACTCAAGCACGCCGCTCATCCAGTATTCCCTGCCCGCTGGAACCATTTGGGCGGGAGCTCTCTCGAGGGATGGAAGCACCTTGGCCTTGGGGATCGGAGATGTGGCCCATGTCGTGGATGTGTTTCTCGGCACGGTCCTGTTCACCTTCGACAATGGCCAGCACTACTCGGGCCTCGGGATGGATCTCTCGGGGGATGGCAAGGTCTTCGTGACCGGTGCCGGAGCGGGGGCGGCGCGAGTCTTCGAGTGGAATGGCTCGACCTATGGCGAGACCCTCAACCACGTCTGGCCTGGAGGCGGGCAGGCCTCGGCGGTCGCCATTTCCGATGACGCCTCCACGGTCGCGATTGGCTTCGGCGGCGCGCTGTACCCCTCGTCGACCGCGCGCCTGGACATCATCGATTTGCCGACCAAGAAGGTCCTGGCAAGCGAGGAGATGTACAGCTTCGGCCTGTGGCCCAACACGCCGGTGGCCCTCGACATCACCCCTGATGGATCGCGTATCGCCTTTGCCATCGCGGGAGACCAGCCCGAGCTCTGGGATGAGCTGCGCCTCTACGATCGCGATGTGGGCACTCCCTTCGCGACCGTCGCCCTTCCCGGTTCGCCCTATTCGATCGACATGTCGCCGGATGGCAAGTGGCTCGCCGTGGGCAACAAGCCGGTGCACATCAGTGAGTCGGGCAGCGGCGGCAGCATTCGCCTGTATCGCATCGGCGACTTCGACCTGGACATGCACGGCACGCCGTCCTTGGGATCCTCGCCGACGATCGAGCTTGAGTCCAGCCCCGGAGACGCCGCCTGGCTGCTCATCTCGCCGTCTGCGTTGGCCGCGCCTCTGCCGATTTCCACGATCGGCGAGCTGATCGTGAATCCAATCGGTGCCGTGCAGATGGCCTTCCCCGCAGTGCCGCCCAGTGGAACCACCAGTTTGACTTTGGCCATGCCCAATGATCCCGGCCTGATCGGCGCGTCGGTCTGGGTGCAGGGACTGCATACCCCACCCTTGACGCTGACCGGCCAGGCCTTCCCGATCGTGCTGCTGCCCTGACTTCTCGACCCTCTTTCACGACCCCGATCCGACCGAGCGACGATACACCGCCCTTAGAATCATGAACGCGAGACGAATGCGGAAGCTGTGGATGCCCTGGGCAATCGGAGCCCTTGCGATCATCTCGCTTGCTTGGACCGGGGCTCCACCTGGACACGAACCCGCGAGTCCGAAACGGCCAATTCTGAAGCTCCAAGCTCGCCGGGCTTTCGTTGCACCCAAGGTCTATCTGCCCAACTGGAGTGAGCTTCCGGCAGAGACCCGCGCGAACTTGCAGCGCCGCCTGATCGTCAAGTTCCTCGACGCGGCCCGCTGCCGCGCGCAGTCGGATGGGAGCCTGTCCGCAAGCGCGGATGTCCAACTCGAAGAGCTTGAGGTTTTGTCGTCGCGCTTGAACCTACGCTTCACGCCTGCCATCGGCCTCTCGACAGCCGGGCTCGCCGCACTGGAACAGCGCGCCGCGGTGCGCTCGGGCCGCGCGCAACCGGACCTGGGTGGGATCCTCGAAGTTGTCGTGCCTGCGGGTCGCCAGACCGATGCGTGGTTGCTCGAAGTCGGGCGGAAGCTGGAGGCCCTCGACATCGTCGAGTTCGCCTCAATCGAGACCCTCGGTTGCCCGCCGCCCGGGGACATCGCGCCCCCGACTCCCGACCTGACCGGCAACCAGGGGCATCTGGGTCCCGACCCCGGCCAGGATAGCTCGGCCGTCATCGGCATGGGGCTGACCGGTGCCGGGATCCGCGTGTCGGACTGCGAGTACAACTGGAACTTGGCGCACGAGGATCTTGTCGACAAGCCGATCGGCGCCGAGCCTGGGCAGACGCCAGTTTTCAACGAGGTCAACATCGACCACGGCACGGCCGTGGTTGGCAGCATCGTCGCGGGTGACAACGGCTACGGCGTGGTGGGGGTCTCGCCTGGCGTGGACATGTTCACGTACTCCGAGTGGACCGTCGAGGGTGGCTCCCGGCGCCTAGCTGCGATCACCGCCGCCATCGCCGACTCGGGGGCCGGTGACATTGTGCTTCTGGAGATGCAAGACATCGGCCTCGGACACAGCTACGGACCGGCCGAACTCAACCCAGCCGTGCACCTGGTCACCCAGGTCGGCACGGACGCGGGGGTCGTGGTTGTCGCCGCCGCTGGCAACGGCAACCAGGACCTGGATCACTGGCTCTACGCTAGCTACATGGCGATGGGCGACAGCGGTGCGCTGATTGTCGGCGCGGGCACGACCTGGGTTCCTTACCACGCGAAGTGGTTCTACAGCACGTTTGGATCGCGGGTGAACGTGCAGGGCTGGGGGGACTCGGTGTTCACGACCGGCTTCGGTCAGTTCGCGACCTACGGCGGCGATCCTAATCAGGAATACACGGCCACGTTCACGGGGACAAGCTCGGCAGCAGGTCTGGTCGCCGGGGCCTGTGCGCTGATTCAAGAGCGCGCCTTCAAGGCTTACGGTCAGCCCTTCGGTCCGCTCGAGTTGCGTGCGCGTCTGATCGCCACGGGAGTCCCCCTGAGTGGACTCGGCGGTCCCATCGGCCCAGCCCTCGATGTCGCCGCCGCAGTGCAGGCGATCCAGAGCCCTTGGGCTGACCTGGGCTTCGGTCTTGCCGGGGCCGCCGGTGAGCCACTGCTGGTTGGCATCGGCCAGATGGCACCCGGCACAACCAATGAGCTTGTCGTTTCGAACGTCGCGCCGAGCACAACCGGATGGTGGATCGCTGGCTTCTCTCGGGTGCTCAGCCCACTCTTCGGGGGCACGCTCGTGCCCGCGCCTCTGATCATTCTGCCCATGGCGAGCGACACGGCCGGTGAGGCTTCCCTCAGCTTCATTTGGCCCACGGGTTTGCCACCGGGCTTCGCGCTCTACAGTCAGGCTTGGTTCGCCGACGTAACCGGCCCCCAGGGTTTGACAGCCTCGAACGGGCTGAAGGGCAGTTGAGGCGCGCGCAGTTAGTCGGACGCCTCTCGCAGTGGTGCCGCCGCCGCTAAGAGCGCAGCATCGAGTTGCGGCTCGTTCGTGTGCTGCCATGGCTCAGAGGCTCGGCTAGTAGCTGCGCGTCGAGAAAGCCGGCGGACTGGAAGCGGAGGGCGGGACGGTCGCGGGCAGGGACCTCGAGCGAGTAGGCAAGTCGCAACTCGTCTGCCGTGCTCCACCACGAGACGCGGACGTTCTTGGGGTGTCCCCAGGACTCCTCGCCCGCGTCGCCATCCCAGCGGCGGGCGACGGCCAGGAGCCGCGGTGTCGCGCTTGCGCAGTCGAAGAGGAAGAGGTTGGTGACGTACTGATACCACTCACCTCGGCGCTCGGTCTCGATCAGCAGGGTGGTCGCATCGAGCCAGCGCGCTTGGCTCTGGGTGTCGGGCAGGGCGGCGGCCTCGATTTGTTTTTGGAGTTCATCTCGCGATGCCGTTTGGCGGAACGTCCTGCGCGGAAACTTGTAGGCCTGAAGAGAGTCCGGCCCGGCAACAGGGAAACCGCCAACCCCGCTTGTGTCCCGTTGCCAGGTCAGGAACGTCGCGGGCCCGCGACTCGGCGCCACCTCTTGAGGAGCCTCCTGTTGATGCGCCTCCTGACATCCCACGGATGCCAAGGACAAGAGAAGCGCGGCAATGTGGAGGCGAGGCATGTTGACGAGCATAACGTCGAGTTCACGGTAGCAGGCGTGTGCTCGCTTGTCCGGTCCGCTACCTTGGACGGATCGCGGTTCGGGCACGTCTCAAGTCTCGCTCCCGATGCACCATGAACGACGACGACTACCAGGAAGAGGAGATCCCGGACCTCGGCGACTCCGCGCGCATGCGCTGGCTGATGCCGGTCGGGCGCTCGGGCTGGGCGATTGCCGCGGGGTATCTGGGGCTCTTCTCGATCCTCTATCTCCCGGCTCCGTTTGCCATTTTTTGCGGAGTCATGGGCGTGCGTTCGATTCGCCGCGACCCGCAAAAGCACGGCATTGTCCGCGCGGTTTTCGGGATCGTGATGGGGATTGCTTTCGGCACGCTCCTCGTGCTGCACCTGCTCGGCGTCAAGCTGTTCCAGACCGAGTTCTGATCGCCGCTGGGCTGTCGTTGGCCGCGCGGATACCCGCCGCTGCTAGTTGAGCCCTGGGCAGTTGAAGGTTGTGCCTTCGGGGAAGTCGAGGTCGAAGTGCGTGCGCAGAGCCTCGAGGAGCTCGGCGTCGGTGGTGAGGGTTTGCGCTGTGGCTTCGCCGTTTGCATCGCGGGTCTTTAGCTCGCGGTTGAGCAGTGTCTTGCGGCCGGTTGTTGTCGCGCGGGCGACAAGCAGACGGTTCTTGAAGTGCGAGGCTGGGTGCGCACTGGTGAACCAGTTGCCGAGCTCGCGGTCGATGGGGTACATCTCTTCGAGGGTGAACTCACAGATGTCCTCCCATGTATCGTTGAGCAGAACCTGGTGGAACAGGAGCGCGTTCGGGGAGCGCGCCTCGAAGTCGGACCAGGTGCCCGTTGCGACGATGCGGCGCGTCTCGTGGGGCGTGGTTTGCGGTGTGTCGAGCTCGAGCCGAAGCGCCGAGGTGCAGGAGAGCGCGCCGACGCCGACGTCGACCAGCCATGAGCTGCCCTCAAGTTCCACGCGCAGGAACAGGTGCGTGCGCGCGGTCTTGACGCTACGCGGTGTCTTGATGCGGACGCGCGCGCTGATCGCTTGCACGCGATAGCCAAGTGCCAAGAGCACGTGCTGCATCAACGTGTTCTGCTCGAAGCAGTAGCCGCCGCGGCGGTCGTGCACGAGCTTCCTCTCGATGTCGGGCGGCTCGACGGAGAGACCTCGCCCCAAGAGGATGTCGAGGTTCTCGAAGGGGATCGCGCGCACGTGCGCGGCGATGATGCGGTTGAGCGAGGCAAGTGAAACCGCGCGTGTGCCGGTGTCGCCGATGCGCTCGAAGTAGGCGTCGAGATCGGGCGTGAAGTCGCTCACGCTTGGTTTGCAGCGGGGGGGTGGAAGTCCTTGCGCTTGTTGCGCGCGGAGAGCAGCAGCCCCAAGCTCACGGCAACGGAGAAGCCGATCAGCATGCCGCCAAGGAGCGGCGCGACCGAGAAGCCGCCCTGCCACGTGTCCGTGTCTTTGGTGTACTGGAAGACGCGACTCGACATCCACATGTAGTCGATTGCCGTGAACATGGCGAAGTAGAGCCAGGCGAAGAACAGCGGGAGCGCCGAGGTCTCTTTGCGCGAGTAGGTGCGCGCCGCGAGCAGCGACAGCACCAAGTAGATGAGCGGCACGAACCAGGTCAAGGGCGCCTGCAACGCATCGAAGGCGCCGACGACCGCTGCGGGGTCTTCGGTTTCGCTCAAGCGCAGCAAGGCCAGCGTGGCAAGTGCGCCGGCGATCGCCACTCCTGCAAAGAGGGTGACGCGGAAAACGAGCTTCAGGGAGTTTGTCATGTCAGCAAGGTGGAGCGAGTTGGGGTGGGCCACGGTACGCTCCAGGCAGTGTGAATGTCAGTAGCGATGCTAAGGATTCTGTTTGCTGCGCGGTGGGGGGCTCTCGCTTCCGGTGTTGCGCGGCGCGTGATGGAACTGTGAGAGTGACGTGGCCGGTTTGCTTGAGTACGCTCATCGTGTTCGCTTCTTAGCCACGGACTTTTATGAAGGCATTTCCGCAATCACTTCGACGCGTTTTCCTTGGCTTGTTGCTTGGGTTCATTGTGGCGCCCGCTCCAGCTCCCGCTCGAGCGTCGGAGACGGACGCCGACGAGGACGTGGACGTGCTGATGAAGTACATCCTGGACCGTGGGGATCAGGCGGACTGGGAGGTGTTTGGGCAGCTTGCCGATCTGGGGAGTCCGGCGGCACTCAAGGCATCGGAGAAGGCAACCGCCGCGGTGAAGAAGGGGTACGTGCTCAGCGCCGCGTACAACGCGCTGTTGCGGTATCACGATCCGGCCCTGCGGGAAGAGGCACTACTGTTTGTGGCGGACGAGGTGCGGCACAACGGAGACAGTCGGCATCGGTTGGCGGCGGCGCGGTGCCTTCCCGGTTTTGGGGAGGCCGCCGAGCCCGCGATGTTGGACGTCGTGCGCACGCACAAGGATGACGGTGTCCGTGCGCTTGTGATCTGGCCCGTCTTGATGCGACTTGCCGCGACGAACACGGCGGACGACGCTCGGCTGATTCTCGACGTGACGAGTGCGAACGTCTCCGGTCACTGGGACGACCTGCGGGCGGCGCTCTTTGCGATGGACTCTGACGCAGCTGTTGAGGTCATGTTGCGGCGCCTCAAGTCCGAGAAGACCGAGCTTGGCTGGCGTGAGCTTCTTGCTGAGCGGCTGTTTGCTCTCGACCAAGATGGCTGCAACCGGGCGCTTGTGACGCTTGTGTCGAATGCGGAGCCCACGCTGCAATTGATCGCGATCAAGGCGGCGGGCGAGCGTCGACTCGAACAGGCGAAGAAGGCGATCACCTCGCAGCTGCGCTCGAAGGATGGAGCCGTCGCGCGTGAAGCTGTGATTGCGCTGGGGAAGATTTGGGGTGACGAGCCTCGATGGCGGAAGAACCTTGGCAAGTACGCCACATCGCGCCAGCCCGCGAAGCGCATCGGGGCGGCGGTGGCGCTCGCCGATTTGCGCACGACCGAGGCGCTCGAGCTCTTGCATGGGCTTGCCGCTGATCCAGACCGTGCCGTGCGGATCACCGCGATCCGTGAGATCGCAAATCTGCGCCGCAAGGATGGCATTGCGCTGTTGATCGGCCGCTTAGCCGTGGAAGAGCCAACGATCAAGCTCTTGATCGTACGCCTGCTGCGTCTGATGACCGGCGAGGATTTTGGGATGGGCGGGCGCTGGGCGAAGTGGTGGGGCGAGCACGAGGCCGGCTTCCAGATCCCCACGTATCAGGTCGCGCTGGCCCGCGAACTCGAGCGCGCCAAGCATCGCGATGCCGGAGGCACTCAGACAAAGTTCTATGGGCTCGCGGTGGTCAGCAAGCGGGTCTGCTTCATCCTCGACACAAGTGGTTCCATGAGCGCGATCGCCAAGGGCGCCGATGATCGCACGACCACCAAAGAGGGCAAGGGCTCGACGCGTCTTGCGGTTGCGAAGGAGCAGCTTGCAGCGGCCTTGCGAGGCGTACCTGACGGAGACCTGTTCAACTTGATCTTCTTCGAGAGCGGCGTGAGCTCGTGGAGTGATCAGTTGACCGAGATGTCGGCAAGCGTCAGGGAGGACGCGCTGCGCTTTCTTGGGAAGCAGCGACCAGCCGGCGGGACGGCCGTGTTCGACGCGCTTGACGAAGCCTTCCAGGATGACCGTATCGACACGATCTTCCTCCTGACCGACGGCGACCCTAGCGCGGGGCGCATTCAAGATCCACGCCGCCTCGCGAGCGAGATCGCGCGGATGAATACGACACGTCTGATTCAGATCAACTGCATCTCGATCGGCCAGGATTCCGCTCTCTTGAAGCAGCTCGCGGCCGATTCGAGCGGCAGCTACAAAGCCGTTTTGTAGCTACTGCTTCTTGGTCTGAGCCAGGTCTTCCCAGCCGGCTTTCTGCATGGCGACAAGGATCAGGTTGACCTTGGCCTGTGTGCCATCGTGAGTCATGTGCACGCGGTCGACAAACAGGACCTCGGTGCCGGTGGGGTCCGTGCGGGACCAGGCCTCGGCGTCAACGAGGACGCAGTCGAGCTCGGCAGCGAGGTCGCGAAGGAGTTGGTTGTGCTGCTTCATCGCGCCCACCCAGAGCTTCTCGCTTCCATCCACAAGAGGAACGCCTTCACTCGGGCGATAGGGCATGGTCATCAGCACGACGCGTGTGCCTTTCGACTTAGCGTTCACGATGATCGTGCGGATGTTGCGCTCGAAGGCGGCACTCGTTGTCGGGTCGAGCGCAGACACGGGCCCGAGTGTGCTGTATTTGGCCGTCTTCTGTTTGCTGACGATCTCGTCGAGCTTATACCGCCACGGTTGGGACTTGAGAGCGTGATCTGCGTACCAGTCACTCCACGCGAACAGCTTGCGTTCCCAAAGTGCGTAGTGGGGCTCGATCCAAGGGCGGCGGTAATTGGCATAGTCGCCGCGGTAGCCTCCCCATGCTCGCGCGGGCACATCGTTGAGGGAGTGATGAATGATCAGAACGTCGGGCTCGTAGTCCTGCACGTTCAGGAAGTAGTTGACCATGGTCTCGGCGGTCGTCCAGCCAGACACCCCCCAGTTCATGACATCCCATTTGGTTTGAGTGGCGTTCTTGAGTGAGCGCTGGAGGACAGCTGGGTATCCCCCCCAAGTCGTCGAACCACCAAGGCACGCGACCCGTGGGTGCGCATGATCTTCGAATGTGAAACTCCAATCCACTGGCCGCGTGGTGTCACCCTTCTGCGCCTCCCGGGGTTTCGGAATGAACCCGACATAAGCCCACGGCCGGAAATGCTTCGATCCATGCTCGATGAGGTCACGCAGGTCCTCACGGGCTTCAGCTTGCTTCGGATCCGACTCGAGGATCCGGTATCCAACTTCAAGGACGAGGAGCCCACATGAAATGGAACCAAGCACGAGAGCCCCGGCGATGAGGGCTTTGCGCTTGCGAGTGTGCGGTGTGGGGTGGGGGGAGCCGTGCATGACATCCACTCATCGATTGAGGCGGGGGTCCAAGTGGTCATTTTAGACTAGGACAAAGCAGGGGGCCCGCGCCACGGGTTCTGGAATTGAGTTGTTGGATCGCTCGATCGCACATAGCTTCAAGGGATGATCAGACTCGCTCTTCTTGTCCTTGCCCTGTCCCCGATTCAGGCACTTGGCGACGCGCGAACGCCCACTGTTGTGCTGCCCGCATCAACGGGTGGGACTCCCGCCCTAGCTACCGAAGGGGACGTCACGGCTGCCTTGATTGGCACGGCAAGCAGCACGAATCTGATGCTGCGGATTTCCGACGGGCAGGGAGTGACGTGGGGGCCCTTGACGCCCGTCGATTCGCTGTCGACAGCGGACTTCATCACCATGCGGAAGCCCGCGATCGTAGGAGACAACGTCTACACGCTGTGGGCTGACGATCGCAACTATCAGGCCCCCCTGTGGCCACTGGTTGCGACGACCCTGTTCGTGCGTGAGTTCGATTCCAAGACGGGCATCGGGGGCCCCGAAATCGAAGTGCCGACGGGGATCGCACCTGCACATGTCTCGTCATCTGGTTACGACTTCGTGGCTCTTGACGTCGGGGGCGCCACGCACTTGCACATCGCGTCCTTGCAACGCGAGCTCGATCCAGTGACCGGACTCATCCAACAGCAGGTTGTTCTGTACTCGTCGCATGACGGGGGCACCACGTGGCAAGTGCCGCTTGCGATCACACCCGCAGGCAGCACTTCCTACAAGGACGTTCGCGTGCTCGCCGATGGGAATCAAGTGCACGTGCTGTACACCGACAACACGTTCTTTGCGAAGCCGCAGCTTTACGATCAGCGCTCGTTAGACGGTGGGTTGACGACGGACTTTGTCGTGCCCACGGCCGTCCCCGGCGCCAACCAAGCGTGGAACTTCGACGCGGACTTAGACGCCTCTCTCTTGGCGATTGTCTTCGAGAGCTTCGAGGCCGACTTCGCGTTCTCGAGCGCTGTGTTCGTGAGCTCGCGCGATGGCGGGATCACTTACGAGAACTCGGGCGGCTTCGGTGCGGCTGGTGTCTTTGTGGATCAAAGCTACGATCCGCGCGTGTCGATCTCGGAGGGCACGCAGGCTGTCTCGGCTGTGGCGGGTGGATTCGATTTGATGGGGAATGCCTTTGTGCTGGGGCTGCACACGGCGGACGGAGGGCAGAGCTTTGGGCCTGGCAATCTGATCGTCCAAGGCGCGGTGCAGCAGGCCGATGTCGCGACGTCGGGCCCGGGGCGGGATCGGGTCGCGGTGACGTGGGCCGAGACTGTGGGGGGCACTTCCATCATCCGCGCAGCCACCAGCTTCGATCGTGGCGCCACGTTCGAGGCGCCGTTCGACTTGACGCAAGTGGCTACGGGGTATCACATGCTGGCCTTCAACGCGCTCCATCAGAACGTGCTGGTCAGTTTTGGGACTCTTTCGGGAGTCAAGCCGCAGTTTGTCGGCGGGTATCGGCCCCAGTCCATCACGGTGAGTGGCCTCGCGGCGGGCTCGACAAGCATCGCGGCCAGCTTCGAGCACTTCGACGGGGGCGCGGATCTCGCGTGGCTCTTGCTGTCCACGGATACGGCCTCGCAACCGCTGCCGCTTGGCGATGGGCGCGAGCTTGGCATCGGTCTCACGCCGCTGTATTCAAGCCTCTTGCCGCTGGCGCTTGGCGGCCTGATGGCGGCGCCGCTGGCCGCGGACGGGAGCGGCACGATGGCACCGCTCCCGATCGCAGCTCCGGGCATCCCGCCCGGTCTACAGGTCTTTGCCGTTGGGCTTAGCTTCGACTTCGCCACCGCGAGCTTCGTCGACATCAGCGACGTCGTCGCCCTCGGCACCTGATGGCGCTGGCTCCAGGACCTCGGGAGCCGGCACGATCTCCACCACGCGCTCGCCAAGCACGATCACCATTCGATCGCTGAGGGCGAGTGTTTTGCCAAGCTCGGGGTGCTGTGCAAAGAGCGTGAAGTAGGCGTCCGAGAAGGCCTCGATGGACACGACCTTGTGCTGCATGGTCGCCTCATCGAAGTCGCGGTCGATCCACTTGCCTTCGCGCAGGTCGAAGTGCCGCCCGTCGATGCGGCGCGTGAGAAGCGCCAGCAGCGAGACCTTCGAGGAAGAGCTACGCCGCGCGCCGCGCATCATGCTCGCGAGGTAGGTGCTGTCGTCCACGGCCGCCTTGCCGGACTCGTTCTTGCCGAGACCGTCGAGGGCCGACGCCGAATCGCGCAGCTCGGCAGCGATCGTTAGCGCAAGTGCCTTGAGCTCTTCGTCGGTGGCGTCCTTGGGGAGCGCTCCGGCTTCCTTGAGGGCGTTGGTGAGCCAGGCGAGGTCGTCGACGCCTTGTGCGCCGCCTCCAGTCGGAACGCTGTCACCGGGGCCGCGGTAGGTGCCACCATGGGACGAGCCACGGGGCGAGCCGGCGGGCGAGCCGGGAGCCGCGGGGGCTGGCGATCCCGGCGACGGCGAGCCCGAGCCGGGCGAACCCGGAGCACCGCCGCCGCCGCCTTCGCCGCGGCCCAAGAACCAACCACTGGACCCGGTCATCACCCGGCCACTCTCCCTCGCATCAAGAGCCAGGTGCGACGTGTACGGCGTCACGATGTTGTACTCGCGCCCGAGCGCGATGACCTCTTCAAACAGCTCGTCCGCCTGGCCGTACAGGCGCATCTCGTCCAAGAGCACGGCGATGCGCCGCTCGGCCCACAGGCTGGGCACGAAGTCGTTTGCGCTGTTCGCGTCGAAGCTCGCCGTGAACGCGAAGACCTTGCGCTCGCCGCCATACATGCCCGACAGGCGCACCTCGTGCGTGCCCGTGCCCGTGTAGCGCGCGAATAGCTGCAGGCGGTCGCCTTCGAACAGGTCGGGCAGCTCACTCGGCACCGCGCGATCGAGCTCGACGCCGTCGATGGCGAGCGCGAGGTCGCTCATCACCGGGCGCGACAGCTTGCGCACGAGCGCACTCGCGGGCGCCTCGATGTCCTCGCCCGCTTTCACGTAGTTGCGCGTGCCGTGGTTCTTCTCGGCCAACTTGTCGAGTAGCGGAATGTTCACATCATGGCCCACACCCATCGCGAAGATGCGTGTTCCCGCCTGATTGCGCTGGTCCACAACGCGCAGCAGCTCCTTCGCCTCGCGCAAGCCGACCGTCGGCAGGCCGTCGGTCACAAAGACCACGATCGGCAGGCTGCCCGCGGGGGCCTCGGCCTTGAGCGCGGCCTTCAGCGCGCCCTCGATGTTCGTGCCACCACCGGCGCCGAGCAGCACGACCCTCTCGCGCGCTTTCGCAAGGTTCTCGGGCGTGGCCGGCGCGGGCTCGTCGAAGAACGGCTCGGCTCCAGATGAGAAAGGAATCACGTTGAAGTGATCGGCGGGGCTGAGCGTGTCCAAGAAGTACAAGAGCGCGCGCTTGGCTTGCTCGAACTTCTCGCCGCGCATTGAACCCGAGCGATCGAGCACGACCGAGATCGACTTAGGCAAGACAGGCGCATCGCTCTCGGCGAGCGGCGGGGCTACGAGCAGCATCAAGGTACCCGCCTCGCCTTCTCCGCCGGGTGCGGCCATGACATCGAGGCCGAACTCCTCGGCGCCGCCGCGGAAGAAGACCTCGAGTTCCGACTCGGGACGATCCGCTTGAGTGGCTTCGAAGGTCACGCGCGCGGTCTTGGCGCCCGTGCGCAGAACGTCGACCCCAAGGTTGGGTGAGAACACGTTCGAGAGTGCGCTCGTTGTTTGGATCTGCATGTCGAGCACGATGCGCTCGGGCGGCCGGCCGACGAGGCCCGCTTGTTCGAGAGGCACGCTGTAGCGGAGCAGCCCGGCCTCGCGCGGCAGGACTTGCCTCCACGTCACGTCGATCGCGACGTCCTCGCCCGGCGGGATTGGGAACACGCTGGCGCGCAAAAGGCCGCGGCCGGCGTACTCGAGCAGTCCCGGGTCGCGGCGGCGGCGCACGATGCTCTCGTACACGGCGCGCGCGGCGCCCTTGTCGAGCACGTCACCGGGCATCTCGATGCCGCCCGCGCTCAACACAAAGCCATCGACGACCGCTCCTGATGGAAGCGGGAAAATCCACGTCGCCTCGGCGGGGCGCGTGCCCGCTGCGGCGTGGTTGTGCAAGGTTTGAATGAGGTGTGTGGTCGCGACTTGCCCCGTGACCTCGACCTTGACGGTCATGTCGGTCATCGTGACACCGCGATTCGCAAGCTGGCCCGGAGCGCCCGTGCCCGGAGAGCCTTGCGCGACAGCGGGCGGCGGGATGGCGGCGAGGGTGGCGAACGCGAAGAGGGCGGCGAGGCGCTGGGTGAGCTTCATCGTAGATCGGTGGGCTAGGGGGAGTCGTGACCCCTGGCGTAAGGCAAGCCGCGTGCCAACCGCTGCGAGGGGCGGCCTGGGCGCCTTGGGTTCGGCCCCTGTCGCCCTCGGGTGACGAATGGGTAACAGGACTTGGCTCAGCCGTTCGGTTTCGGCGGGCTAGCGGGCGAGCGCGTCTAGGATTGCCGCGCGTACGCGGCCGCCGTCGAGCTGGCCTTTTGCCTCGCGCATGACGGCGCCGACGAGGGCGTCGAGGGCCTTGTGTTTGCCGGCGGCGAAGTCGCGCACGGCATCGGCGTGGGCAGCGAGGGCGGCCTGAACTGTGGAGTCTAGGTTGTCGACTTCGGTCGCGTCTTTGGCTGGATCGAGGCGGAGGCCGAGCTCTTCGGCGAGGACTTGCGCTCGCTTGCCGTGCGGGCTCTTGATGAGGGACTCGAAGACGGTCTCGGCGCCCGCGCGCGAGAGCGCACCGGATGCGCGCAGCACGAGCAGCTCGGCGAGCTGGGTCGCGGGTAGGACGCTTTTCAGATCGCGGCTGGCTCTTTCGCGGGCAGCGGCACCAAGGGCGTTGAGGACCCACTTGGCCGCCGACGAAGAGGGCGCACCGGCGGCGACAACGGCCTCGAAGTAGGCCGCCCGTGCGGGCGTCTTGGTGATGCCTTGGGCTTCGGCTTCGGTCAGTGCAAACGCGGACTTGTAGCGCGTGCGCAGGGCGCGTGGACCTTCGGGTAAGTCGGCGCGTACGGCTTCGATGTCGGCGGCCGTGAGGCGCACGGCGGGCAGGTCGGGCTCGGGCAGGAAGCGGTAGTCGGTGGCGTGCTCTTTGGCGCGCATCGGGAACGAGCTGCGGCTTGTGGCGTGCCAGCCGCGGGTCTCGTTGGTGGGGCCGGGACCTTGGCCGATCAGCTTGGCCTGGCGCGCGAACTCGGACGCCACAGCTTCGCCGGCGGCGCGAATCGAGTTGAGGTTCTTAAGCTCGACGCGCGCAAAACCGGGCGCACCGGGCGCGGCGAGCGAGACGTTGACATCAAAGCGCAGGCTGCCTTTTTCCATGTCGCAGTCGGAGACGCCACCGAAGCGCAGCTCTTCGCGCAGGCGCAGGAGAAAGTCGCGCACCTCTTCGGGGGTTGTGAGCACGGGCTCGGTCACGATTTCGGCAAGTGGTGCGCCCGCGCGGCTGAGGTCGACGTGCGTCGAGCGCGCGTCGTGGCGGCTGCGCCCGGCGTCGTCCTCGATGTGCAGTTGCGTCAGCGCGATGCTGCGGCCGTTAGTCAGCGTCAGCGAGCCGCCGGTGGCTAAGGGCTGGCGCGACTGCGTGGTTTGGTAGCCCTTCGGAAGGTCGGGGTAGGCGTAGTGCTTGCGGTCGAAGGCAAACTGCGGCGCGACGTCGCAGTTCAGGATCAAGGCGGCGCGCAGGGCGAGCTCGACCGCGCGGCGGTTCAGCGTGGGCATCGCGCCGGGGAGGCCCGCGCACACCGGACACGTGGCGGCGTTGGGTGTGCCGCCTGCGACGTTCGGGCACGAACAGAACAGCTTGGACTGCGTGGCGAGGCGCACGTGGACTTCGAGGCCGACGCGTGGCTTGAAGGCGGTCATGAGTGGCCGCCTGGGCGCACGAGGTGGTGGGGGTGTTTGAGCTGGTAGCGCGCGGCGAGGTCGAGCAGGCGCTCGTCGCCGAGGCGCGGGGCGATGAGCTGGAAGCCGATTGGTGTTGCGCTCGACAGCAGCGGACCGGGGATGCTGAGCGCGGCGACGCCGGCGAGGCTGGCGGGTACGGTCAGGAGGTCGGCGCGGTACATGGCCATCGGGTCGGCGAGCCGCGCGCCGAGCGCGAACGCGCGCGTGGGGGACGTGGGCATGGCGACAAGAGCGCAGTGCTCGAAGGCGCGGTGGAACTCGAGAGCTGTGGCGTCGCGGGCCGCGCGGGCGCGCTCGAACAGACGCGGCGCGCCGGCGCGGGCGAGCGAGAAGGTGCCAATGAGGAGGCGGCGCTTGACCTCGGGGCCGAAGGTGGACTCGCGCAGCTCGCGGCGCGCGATCTTGAAGTTGGCGTCGGGGCCGCGCTGGAGCGCCGGTCCGAAGCGCATGCCGTCGACGCGCGCGAGGTTGCTGGCGGCCTCGGCGCACGAGATGACGTGGTAGGACGAGAGCGCGGCGTCCGGCCGCCCGGTGGGGCCGCCAAGTTCGATGTCGACAAGCTGGGCGCCGAGGCCTTCGAGCTCGTCCAAGGATGCCTGGAAACTTGCGGCGACTTCGGGCTCGAGGCCGCACTCTTCCAAGAGCTTGCGCGGCACCCCCACGGTGAGCCCTTGCCAGCCGGACGCAATCAGCGGCAGCCCGGACTCGCGCGTGGTGGTGACATCGCGCGGGTCACTGCCGGCCATGGCACCGAAGGCCGCTTGCAGGTCGCGCGCGCTGCGTGCCAAGGGACCGATCGTGTCGAAGCTGGACGAGAAGGCGACAAGCCCGAAGCGCGAGAGGCGACCTGCGCTGGGGCGCAACCCCGAGACGCCACAGAAGGCGGCCGGTTGGCGGATCGAGCCGCCGGCGTCGGAGCCAAGCGCGAGGGTCGCGAGGCCCGCGGCCACGGCAGCGGCCGAGCCCGAGGACGAGCCACCCGGCGCGAGGGCAGCGGCTGCGTCCTTGGGCGTCCACGGGTTGCGCGTGGCGCCTAGGCCGGAGCGCTCGCCCGAGCTACCCATCGCGAACTCGTCCATGTTGGCCGAGGCGAAAGGCACGGCACCGGCGGCGACCAGCCGCCGGACGCAGGTGGCGGTGTACGGCGCGCGCCAACCCGCGAGCGAGCGGCTGGCGCAGTTCGTCTCGAAACCCTCGGTGGCGATGTTGGTTTTGACCACCAGCGGGATGCCGTGCAGGGGGCCCTCGGGGAGGCTGCGAAGCTGCTGCTTGGTGGGGGCCACAGCGTCAATCAGCGCACGCCAAGGATCGAGCGGGTCCGAAAGGGAGTCGAGCGGCGCCATGTGCGCCTCGAAAACGTCGGCGGGCTGAAGGCGGCGGGCCGCGAGCGCCGTGGCGTCTTCGGCAAGTAGCGGCAACACGTCTGCGTGGCCCGGCGCGGGCGGCGAAGTCCACGGCGTGCTGGGTTCGGCTTCCAAGTGAACGAGCTCGGGCTCCTCGTCGCCGGTACCCCGCACAGGCGGAACATCCAGCCAATCTCCATGGCGCGCGGGCGCGGCGTCGAGCCAGAGCCACGAATGGGTGCGTTCGCGCGCCTCGTCCTCCCGAAGTTCGCTCAAGGCCACCGTCCCGCGACCCGGATCCGGCGCTGTCCCCGGCGCCTGCGTGTCAAAAGCGGCCTCAAGCTCCTCTGCAAGCGACGAGAGCTCCTCTCCGAAGGCCTCCAGGCTCTCCTCGCCGAGCCCCGCGAGGGCCACAACCCGGGCGAGACCCTGGCCCCCGTTATCGCTGTCTTTTTGAACCTGCATGAAGCCGAGCAGTTTACCCCCCTTGTCACCGGGCGCGGGTGCGCTACTCTGCTGCAATGCAAGCGTGCCCCTCACCGTCCGGATTCCTCGCCGCCCCCCTCTTCGAGTCGGGCAGCGTCCCGGTTCCCGACTGGCAAGCCCTCGGGCTGGCCTGTGCAATCCTTGGTTGCTTCCTGGTTGCCAACGCGATCCTGTTCCGCCATCCGCGCCGGCTCGTGCGCGAGTTCTTCGGCACCGTCGAGCCGCGCCTGCACTCGATCCGCGACTACATCTTCCATCGCAGCCAGACGCACCTCGGCTTCTTCTACTTGATGCTGGGTTTCGGGCTGATGCTGTTCGGCCGCCTGTCGCCACCGGGACCCGGCGAGGCCGCGCGCCTCGACGTGATCTGGGTTGGCATCCTGGTGTTGTCGGCGGCGGTGTTTGCAGGCCTGTCGTGGTGGTGGAGCCGGCGCTTGTTCCGGCGCTACGTCCGCGCGCAGCTTCTCGCGCAGCCGACCGACTTCGGCGGCGACATGCGCATGGCGGTCGAGGTCGGCGAGCTGTTTGAGGTCGAGTCGCGACCCGAAGATACCGTGCAGACTTACATGACCCGCCTCTTGGCCGCGGTGGGTGTTCCCAAGAAAGCCCCCTCCGATTTGCGCAGCGCGCGCACCTGATTCCCCTCATGTTTGAGCTCGATGATCTGCCGGAGGTCGCCCTCGGCGGCCTGAACGAATTGCACGCGGAAGAGGTTGAGATGATCAACCGCTTGGCGGAACTTGCGGAAGAGGTGATGTCCTCTCCTGACTCCGAAACGGAAGCGCAAGAAATCGACGCTTTGCTGGGCCTCTTTGGCGAGCATGTCGAGGAGCACTTCGAGATCGAGCAGACGAACATGGCCAAGACGGAGTACGACGGGCTGGCCGATCACAAGGCCGAGCACGATGCGATTCGCGAGCTGCTTGTGAACCTGGTGAACGCTTGGCAACGGAGCCGCGACGCCGCGCCGCTCGTGACGTTCTTTGAGAGCTACTTGCCCGAGTGGTTTGTTGACCACGTCGGCACGTTCGATGTGCCGACCGCCGAGCACGTCGCCGCAGTTTCGTAACGGTCCGCATCGGCTAGGCCCCCAGTTTTCAAAAGATCGGAAGCAGGCTGACACCGGCGCGCGCGCGGCGCGTCTTATGGTGCATGGCCGAGCCCTCGAAGAGCCCTGATGGGCGGACCTCCTTGAAGGTCGTTGTTTCGCAAGCGGTCCACGGCGAGCGCGAGGCTCTACTCGATGCCGTGTGGCCCCCGGGCTGCCGCTTGTGCGGGCGTCCAGCGACCGATGGGCTGGCGTGTGTCGACCACGCATTGACGTTTCTGCGCAGCGATCGCGAGGTCGTGGCGCGCTGCGGTTTGTGCTCGCGGCGCTTGCCTCCGGGGACGCGGCCCGAGGCGCTGGTGGCACCGCCTTGGCAGCCGGCGGGTGTTGGCGGGCGGAGCGCGTCGTGGCGCCGGTGCCGGGCGTGCCGCTTGCAGGCACCGGGGTTCGGGCGGCTGTTGGCGTTGGACGACTATCCAGGCGATTTGCGGCCTTGGGTACTGGCCTTCAAGCATGGCCGGCGGGACTTGGCGGTGCCGCTTGCGCGGCTCTTGGCAGGGCGCATGCGCGAGGCCGGTTGGACGGTGGATGTGGAGCCGGTCTTGGTGCCCGTGCCCGCGCACTTTCTGCGGCGCATCGAGCGCGGGTTCGACGCGCCGTACAGCTTGGCGCACGCGCTTGGGGGCGAGCTCGAGTGGCCTTGTGCGCGTCTCTTGCGGCGGACGCGCATCACGCCTCCACAGGGCGAGCCGGGCTCATCGTCGCGGACCGCGAACGTGGCGGGGGCGTTCACGCTTGGATGGAGCGGGCGGTTGCGGGTCCGCACGCTGCGCAAGCGGCCGGCGATTCTGGTCGACGACGTGGGCTCTTCCGGAGCGACTTTGTCGGAGTGCGCGCGCAAGCTGCGCGCAGCGGGCTTCAAGGCCGTGGGGGCCGTGACGTTGGCGCGTGCTCAGCGGGCGCGCTAGAAGGTCGCGACGGTGCTGCTCTTCTCGGTCAGATACCGCACGAAGCGGTTCTGCTCGTCGACCAGGATGCTGGTCGGTGCTGCGGGTTTGTCGGTCAGCGTGAAGGTGATGATGATCACCTCGTCGCCCGCGTTGACGAGATGGGCCGCTGCGCCGTTGATGCCAATCACCCCCGAGTCGCGCTCGCCGCGAATCACGTAGGTCTCCAGACGCGCGCCGTTGGTGTTGTCGACGACCAGCACCTTTTCGAACTCGGCGATGTTGGCGAGCTCCATCAGGGACTCGTCAATGGTGATCGAGCCCACGTATTCGAGGTTGGCCTCGGTGACGTGCGCTTTGTGGATCTTGGAGTGCAGGAACTGTCGCATGGCGTTTGGGTGCGTCCTGGGCCCGGTTTCGAAGGGGGGCCCGCTTGGCAGACTGGAGAGAATACCCGAACGAGAAACGCTGGGGAACCTAGGTTGACCCGGTTTGGCATTGCTACACGGATTTTTGCGGGGCCCCGGGATGCTGTGGAGTTTGGCGAACCACAGGCTAACATGGGGCCGCCACCGCTCCTGATGCTCACCGTCGAGGCTGTTCCCATGAAGATGTTCCCCGCTGTATTGTTCGTTTCACTGCTTCTGCCACAGGCCTTTGGGGCTCAAGATGCTGCTCCCGCAGCGGAAAAGAGCCAGGAGAAGCCGGCCGCCGAGGCCCCCGCTCAGATTTACGTCATCGTGACGGCAGACCGCGCGGCGGTGCGCACGCTGCCCGACAAGAACGGTCCGTCTGTGATGACGCCCGAGGTCGGTCAACTGCTACAGGTGACCGGTGCGAAGCGCGCGGCTTTTTTGCCGGTTGTGGCCCCCGGTGGTTACCCGGTGTGGATCTTTGGCCGCAACCTGAAGGCCACCGATGAGGAGGGTGTGCTCGAGGTCACGGCGAACGCAGTGAATCAGCGTCCGCTGCCGTCCAGCGAAAATAAGAGCTATCCACTCAGCCGCCGTTTGCATGGAGGCGATCGCGTGCGGGTCATCGGGCGCGCCGACGAGACGAAGCCAATGAATGAGGACTGGGTGCAGGTCTGGTCATCGGCGGACTCTGTGGGCTGGATTTTGCAAAGCGACTGCAGCGAGGTAAAGAAGGACGGCGCGAACATGTGGGCCGAAGCGATGGAGTCGTTTGGCTCGCGCACAGCGCTCGAGAAAGGGAGCACGAACCCGGGCGCCAAGATCACGGAAGACGGCCAGGATGCTGCGGTCGCAGTCGCGGTTCCCGCTGGGGCCGCCGCCGCTGCTCGAAAAGAGCTGAATACCGCAGACGAACTTTTGGCCGCCGAGCGCGCCAAACCCGCGCCCGACTTCACGGTTGTGAAGGCGGCCTATAAGAAGGTGCTCGACAAGAGCGCTGGCGCCGAGATCGACTCGCGTGCGAACGCGGGCTTGCACCTTGTGGAAGCCCTCGAAGAAGCGAAGGCTCTTGAGAGTGATCTTGAGGCCGCCAAGCAGCGCCGCATCGAAGACGTACTGAGCCGGCAAAAGCGCCTGTGGGAAGAGAGTCGTCAGCGCGACCCCATGATTGGCAAGTACGACGCGCGCGGTGTGCTCGAGCGGCAAGGCCGCGCGGGCGAGAAGATCCGCTACGTCTTGCGCTGGGGCCCCGAGCTTGTGTGCGAAGTGCGCTGTGCTTCGGGGCGTTATGACCTGGACTTGTTTGCCGGGTACGAGCTGGGGCTGAAGGGCATGCTGAGCTACTCCGAGCCCGACGCGCTGTTGGCCGATCGCCCGGTGCTTGAAGTCGGTCGCATCGAAGTTCTTTCGCGCCGCTAGCGCGGAGCTGCAGCATGGCGACGCCTCCGTCGAACGCGGAGATCGCTCGCGCTTACCACCAGACGACCTACCATCGTCCGGATCGTTACGCGCGTGCGCTCGGGTACATGGATTGGGAGACGCAGCCCGATCCGTTCCGGCGGTTTGACGGAGCTGCGTTGGTCGAGCTGCCACTTACGGACGCGGATCCGCTGGCGAAGTTCTTGGAGCTGGGCCTGGGCTTGACGGCGTGGAAGAGCTTCCAGGGCAATCGCTGGGCGTTGCGGGCGAACCCGTCCAGTGGCAACCTGCACGCGACCGAGGCGTACGTGGTGACCGCCGGCGGGGCGGGGATCCCTGCGGGCGTCTTGCACTACGCGCCGCGCGAGCATGCGCTCGAGCTGCGGTGCTCGCTACCCGCGAACGCTTCTGTGCAGTTAGCCGAGACGCTGCCGCCGGGCAGCTTTTTGGTCGGGCTCTCGACGGTCTTGTGGCGCGAGGCGTGGAAGTACGGCGAGCGCTCGTTTCGGTACGTCGCCTTGGACATTGGGCATGCGCTCGGCGCGCTGGAGTTTGCGGCGGCTGCGGTGGGGCTCCAGATCGAGGTCCTGTCAGCTTGGTCCGATGCCGACATCGCGGCCTTGCTGGGGCTCGATCGCGCAGGTGACTTCGCCGGCGTCGATGAGTGGGAACACGAGTTGCCGGAGCTGTTGGTGCGCGTCTCTTGTGGCGAGGGCGCCGCGACGGAGGTGGCTGGACGCGGTGTGCTGGAGGTGCTGGCGGCCGGGACGTGGCACGGGCAGGCGAACGTGCTGAGCGCGGACCATCACGAGTGGGATGTGATCTTCGCGACGGCTGCGGCGACGCGGTCTGACGGCTGGGCGTTGGCTCCGGTGGCTTGCAAGGATGAAGCTGAAGGCAGCCTTGCCTTCACGGCAACCGCTTCGCCCGCCGAGCTTGAAGTCTTGATCCGCTCGCGGCGCAGCGCGCAGGCGATGAACGCGATGTGCTCGATCGACCGCGCGCAGTTTGCGCGCCTGTTGGAGGCGACTTTGCCCTCCCCGGAACGCGCGCCGTGGCGCGGCGGTTTCGAGGCACCCAATACGCATCTGGTGCTGTTTGTGCACCGGGTCGAAGGGCTTGCTTCGGGGCTCTACATCTTGGTGCGGGATCCCGAGGTGCTGAGCGAGTTGCAAGCCGCGCTGAGTCCTGACTTCGTATGGAACGCGCCCGAACTCGAGCCTGGCAGCGCGCTTACCGGAAGGCTCTTCCTGTTGAAGCCCGCGGATTGTCAGGCGGTCGCGCGGTCGATCTCGTGTGCGCAGGACATCGCTGCCGACGGCGTGTTCAGCCTCGGCATGTTGAGCCGCTTTGCGGGGCCTGTCGAGGTCGATGCGAGCGCCTACCGGCGGCTGTTTTGGGAGTGCGGGCTGATCGGTCAGGCTTTGTACCTTGCCGCCGAAGCCGAGGGGCTGCGCGCGACGGGGATCGGGTGTTACTTGGATCCGATGATGCACCAGCTTTTAGGCCTTGGGGGTGCCGGTCGCGAGCCGGACGCTTGGCAGTCGATGTACCACTTCACGATCGGTGAAGCGGTGGACGACGAGCGCCTTGAGACGCAGCCGCCCTACGCTCACCTTGAGCGTTACGCGTCTACTGACTGATCCAAGCGGCGCCGTTTGTGAGGCGTGCTTGGCCGCCGCTCAGTAAATAGCCTTGGGTGAAGAGCGTTGTGCCGATGGGCGCTCCGCTGACGGTCAGGTTGATCGAGAGCGTGCCGCTTCCAGAGATCGTGCCAAGGTAGAGGATCTGCGAAGTGCCGAGGTCGATCCACAAGTTGCCGGTCAGGCCGAACGGTGCTGTGGGGATGCCCGGTAGGCCCGAGTAGCCGAGCCACACGGGGCTGCCCACGTCGCCGGTGAACGTCGCGTTGAACTGCGAGCTCGACAGGGACGTGTTTGTGTGCGTGGGGACGGCGGCTTGCCATAGGCCGAGGCTCTCCCACACGTCGCCCGAGGTCACGGTTTCGGTGGCGTCGCCGGCTGCATGACCCGGCGCCGTGCCCGCGAAGCTGTAGGCACCGGCGGGCAGGGGGAACTCGAAGTAGCCGTCGGTGCCGGTTGTGGCAAACGTACCGTCGCTGAGTGCCACGGTGCCGACAAGTCGCACCGAGCTGCCGAGGTTCGCGTCGTACAGCACGCCTTTCAGCGTGCCGCTTGTGGGCGTGCTGCTGAGGCGCGCATTGATGCCGCTCTTGATCGCGCCCATCTTGGCGTACAAGAGGTCGCCGGGGCAGGCGGTTGCCTTCACGTCGCGGTGCCCGTAGATGTTCGCCTTGATGCCGCCATAACCCGCGTACCACGAGCTGCCCAAGGGATCGATGTTCTGCTGATCGCACTTCCACGCGCCAAGCTCTTCGAGCGCATTCAGCTGGGCCGTCGTTGGCGGGTTGTTGATCGGTGTGTGAAAATAGCCAAGCGAAGCGACTCCCATCGAGCCGCAGTTGAAGCCGTCGTGCGCGCCTTTCACGTTGTCGCCGCCGCCGCGCCCCTCGAAAATCCAGCCCTCCTTCGTGACGAGGTAGTTGTAACCCACGTCGCACCAGCCGTTGGTGTACATGTGGTAGGCCTGGATGGCCTTGACGTTAGCCGCGGCTTGGCTCCATGTCGACGCGGCGTAGTCGGCCGAGCTCGCGGTGTGGTGGATCGCCATGTGCGTCGTGTTGCAGTAGCTCGAGCTGCACTGCGCGGGGTCGGCGTTCCACGAGCTGCGCGAGTACACCTGCGGCTTGGGATACGTGCCTGCCTTGGCGGAGGGTTGCGTGGCGGCGGGCTGCGTTGCGGGCTTGGTCGGCGCGATCCAGACAGCTTTGAGTGTTGTGAGCTGCGCGGGTCCGAAGATCACGAGCCGCGCGCGATCCGCGGCCCCGGCGTAGCTGTGGGCGAGGCCTGTGACGTGTAGGGCACCGGCGGGTCGCGCGGCGCGCGCGGTGGCGTCGAATAGCTCGGGAGTTTGATCGTGATCCTCGACAAGCGGCCAGCTGGCCACGACTTGGCCGGCGGCAAGAAGCTCGACCTCAATGCCGGCGAAGTGGCCATCGAACCACAGGCCAAAGTCGCGGGTGGCAAACGGCGCGGTGAGCTTGAGCTCATGCATCTCGCCGGCGGCGAGCTCGATTGTTTGGCCGGGCAAGAGGGCCGTCGTGCGATCGATGCTTGCCGGGGTGCGCACGCCTTGAGCGCTTGCGAATGGCGCGGCGATGGAGAGAAGGGCACCGAGCGCAAAGAGACGTACAGGCAGCATGAGATGTGGGGTTCGAGGTCGAGGGGGAGCTTCACCTTGGGCAATCGGCGCTGATCGTGCAAGCGGAGTTTTGGGGTGGTAGCCTGCTGCCTTGAGCCCCTCCAACAGCACGACCCGGTTTCCATCCCCATGAAGTACGACAGTCTGAACTACCTCGAGCTGCCCGCCCCTGACCTGGCTGCCGCGAAGGCCTTTTATACAGAGGCTTTTGGCTGGGAGTTCGTCGACTACGGGCCCGAGTACAGCTCGTTTGAGTCGGAGGCCTTGGCTGGCGGTTTGACACCCACGCGGCAGCCGGCGCCGGTGGGGCTCGGTGCGCTTGTTGTGTTCAAGGCCGATGACATCGAGGCCTCGGCGGTGCGCATCGAGGCAGCCGGCGGCGTGATCACGACGCCGCTGTTTGACTTTCCCGGCGGGCGCCGTTTTCACTTCACGGATCCTGCGGGCAACGAGCTGGCCGTCTGGGCGGAGCCGTTGACGTGAGGCCGCGCTGGCTTGCGCTCGCGTGCGCGCTGTTTGGCTCGTGCGCTGCGGTGCATGGGCCGGATCAGCCAGGTCCCTTCGCCGACACCTGGGGCGAAGAGCTTCTTGCGAGCGGCTTGGCCGAGCGGCCCTGGCCGGGCGCCGATTGGCACGCGACACGCCAAGAGGACTGGCGCATCACACAGGATGGCGCGCAGTGCGTGAATGCTAAGGAGGGCACGGCGGGACGGACGCTAGCGCTGCTGACGCAGACGGTCGACGGGCCGATCGAGCGGCCCGTGCATGTGTCGTTTGAAGTGCGGACTTCCGAGCCCGCAAGCGAGGAGTCAGCGTTGCGTCCGGGCTCGCACTTCGGGCTCTTGTTTGGCGTCGGCGGCGAGGGGGTGAACCCGATGCGGAGTGCGCTTGTGCAGCAGGCTCCGGCTGCCGACGGTGGCTGGCTCTTGTCGGTGAACGCTGAGGGGCAGCTGCGCATCTCGAGCTTTCACGATGAGCTCGATCGCGCGGGGTACTGGACGTTGCCGGGTGGCGTCGACTTCGACGCGTTGCCGGTCTTGGCCGAAGGCGCCAAGCGTGTGCCGTTGGACACGGGGGGCCTTCATTTTGATTTGGCCTTTGTGCCGACAGGTTCGAAAGACGGTGTGCGGAGTGGGCGACTTGAGGCCTCGGCTTGGCCTTCTGGCTTCGCGTTGGCTGTGGAAGGACCCGAGTGGGGGCTTGTTGTTGACGACTTCCCAGAGGCCGACTTCACGGGCAGCTTGTCGTTGTTCTCGGCGCGCGGTGTGGAGGGCAGCGCCGATGGGTTCTCGTTTGCGGACTTCGCAGTCGAAGGGGCGACGCGCCATGCGGATCGCGCGTGGGGGCCGATCTTGGCGGCGACGTATTTGGTCGACCGCAGCGAGGAGGGCGACTCGACGTTGCGCTTGACGGCGCACCTTGCCGCGCTTGGTGCCGACGATACGCGGCCGGTGCGCTTGTGGCCTGAAGACGAGGCGCGGCCGGAGCTCTGGCGGCTTGCGGGCAGCGCCGCGCGTAGTCTCGATGGCAGCGACTTGGCAACGTTCACCTTGCCAGGCTACGAGGATCGCGAGGATGGCGAGCCGCGGCGCTACAAGGTCGAGCTTGTAGGCGCAGGGACGTCCGCGAGTGCCTTCTTCACAGGCTCGATCCGCTCCGAGCCGGACCCCGACGAACCGTGGACCTTGGCCTCGCTCTCGTGCCTGAAGAACCAAGTCGGGCCGATCGCGTGGAACGCCTCGGGGCTTTGGTTTCCGCACGAACAGCTTGTCGGGCGCATTGCCGCAGCGGATCCGGACTTCCTGTACTTCAGTGGGGACCAAATCTACGAAGGTGACCTCACCGGCCCCAACCGGTTGGATGTGGCCCTGTCGATCGCCGACTACCAGACGAAGTACCGCCGCTTCTTGTGGGCGTTCCGCGAGCTCTTGCGCGACCGCCCGTCGGTGATGATTCCCGACGACCACGACGTCTTCCACGGCAACTTGTGGGGCGCGGGTGGCGTGCTTGCGGAGAAGCGTGAGGGGTTGTCGGCGCAGGACTCGGGTGGGTACCGCATGCCGGCCGCGTTCGTGAACGTGGTGCACCGAAGTCTTGTGAGCAACCTGCCGCCTTCGAAGGTGAGCCCGGTGATCGGGCAAGGCATCACGACCTACACGACGGACTTTGCGTGGGGCGGTGTCGACTTCTGCGTGTTGGCCGACCGCATGTGGAAGGACAGCCCGAGTGTGATGGTGCCGGCGGCTGAGTTCCGCAACGGCTGGATTCAGAACGCGGAATTCGATTCGGTGCAAACGGACAACCCAGCAGCGCGCCTCTTGGGCGCAGAGCAAGAGCGCTTTCTCGGGGACTGGGCGAAGGCGGACGAGCCAAGGACCTGGACGAAAGTTGCGCTGTCGCAGTCGCCGTTTGCGTGCTTGCACTCGTTGCCCGCGGGAACGAAGAGCGACAACGCGGTGGGGCGCCAGGCGCCACCGCTTCCGGGTGCCTACCCGGACAATGACGCACCGGTTGCGGACGGCGACTCGAACGGCTGGCCGCAGTCGGCGCGCTTGCGGGCCGTCGAGCTACTTGCCGAAGCGGGCGCGCTGCACCTCTGCGGCGACCAACACTTGGGTACAGCAGCGTGGTATGGAACAGACGCATGGCGCACCGGGACAGTCGAGTTCACGAGCCCAGCGATGGGCAATACCTGGCCGCGCCGTTGGATGCCGCGCGAGGCAGGCGAAAGGCGGCCACTTGATGCGGACGGCGCGCCTACAACGCCGCGCTACACCGGCGACTACATCGATGGCTTCGGCAACAAGTTGACGATGCTCGCTGTTGCCAACCCAGTCGAGAACGGCCGCGAACCGGTCCTGCAAATGAACCGCGCACCCGGCTTTGGCATCGTGCGCTTCTGGCCAGGCGAAGAGCGCATCGAGCTCGAGGCCTGGCCCACCTGGGACACCGACTCGCAGTACCCCGGCTGGCCGCTGTGGCTCGACGCGCGCGGCCGCCCGGCAAGTGGTGGCTGGTAGCCCTTCGCCGTTGCCGTGAACGCATTTAGCGTGAATCGTGCCTGGCACCGTATTCACGCTAAATGCGGCGCGTCAGGACCTCGAGGTAGCGCTGTTCTAGCTCGGCGACGGTGCCTGCGAAGACCGCACTGCGAAGCTCGCGCATGAGGCCGTGGAAGAAGTGGATGTTGTGCAGGCTGATCAGCGTGCCCGACAGCATCTCGTTCGTCTTGCAGAGGTGGCGCACGTAACCGCGCGAGAAACCACTGCATGCCTCGCAATCACAGGCGGGATCGATGGGGCTTGCATCGTGCTGCCAGCGTGCGTTGCGCAGGTTCATGCGGCCTTCGCTGGTGAACGCCTGGTGCATGCGGCCGTGGCGCGTCGGCGTCACGCAGTCGAACATGTCCACGCCGCGCGAGACGGCGGCGAAGAAGTCCTCGGGCGTGCCGACACCCATCAAGTAGCGCGGCTTCTCGCGGGGCAAGAGCGGCGCCGCGAACTCGATCGCGCGCACGAGCTCTTCCTTATGTTCGCCGACGCTGACGCCGCCGATCGCATAGCCAAACAGGTCGTGCCGGGCCACGTCTTCGATCGACTGTGCGCGCAGGTCGTCGAAGGCTCCACCTTGCGCGATCCCGAATAATGCCGAGCCCGTGTCGATGCCACCGCGCTCTTCGTAACGCGTGACGCACCTGTCGAGCCAGCGCGCCGTGCGGGCCGTTGCGTCCTCGACTTCCTTGCGGTCGGTCGGAGCCGACGGGCAGTGATCGAAGGCCATGATGATGTCGGCGCCCAGCTTGAGCTCGATGTCCATCACGCCTTCGGGCGTGAGGCGAATCGGGCTGCCGTCGACGATCGACTTGAGCGACACGCCGTCCTCGTCGAGGTCGCGCAGGTCGGCCATGCTGAAGACCTGGTAGCCGCCCGAGTCGGTCAGGATCGGCCCGTCCCAATTCATGAAGGCGTGCAGGCCGCCGAGCTTCTGGATCGTGTCCTCGCCGGGGCGCAGATGCAGGTGGTACGTGTTGGCGAGCACCACGCTGGAGCCCGCTTCGCGCACCTGGCGCGGCGTCATGCCCTTGATCGTGGCGCGCGTGCCGACGGGCATGAACAGCGGCGTCTGGGCTGTGCCGTGCGGCGTGGTGAGCGTGCCGGCGCGGGCGCCCGTCACGGGGCACTCGGCCTCGAGCTCGAAGTGGAAACCCGCAGCGGCCTCGCGCTCGCGCGCGGGTGGGGGAACAGGAGATGCGGACATGGGCTCTAGCTGTTTGCGGCGGCGTCAAAGGCGGCGAGTGCCGCGCGACCCGCGTCGGTGACGTGCCGCCCGCGCGAGGTCTTCTCGATGAAGCCGAGGCGCAAGAGGTGCGGCTCAAAGACCTCTTCGATTGTGTCTTCGGCCTCGCCGATGGCGGCCGCGATCGTCTTCAGGCCCAGCACGCCCTCGGTGGCGCGGCTGAGGGCGCCGAGGATCGCGCGGTCGATGATCTCAAGTCCGTGCCGGTCGACACCGAGGCGCGCGAGGCACTCTTCGGCGATGGCGAGATCGAGCTGGCCCGTGCCCTCGACCTCGGCGAGGTCGCGCGCACGGCGCAGGAAGCGCCCGGCCACACGCGGCGTGCCGCGGCTGCGCTCGGCGAGCCGCGCGGCGGCCTCGGGAGCGAGGTCGAGTTTCAGCAAGCGTGCCGCGCGCTCGAGGATTGCCACCAGGTCGCTGGTCGGGTACGGCGCGAGGCGCTCGACGATGCCAAAGCGCCCGCGTAGAGGCGCGGTCAGAAGCCCCTCGCGCGTGGTCGCGCCGACCAAGGTGAACTGCTCGATCGACAGCGGCAGGATGCGCGCGTTGGGACCGGTGTCCAGCGTGAAGTCGACCGAGAAGTCCTCCATCGCCGTGTACAGGTACTCCTCGACGGCGGCGGGGATGCGGTGAATCTCGTCGATGAACAGGACATCGCCGCGGCGCAGCTGCGTCAGGATGCCGATCATGTCGCGCGCGCGGTCGAGCGCCGGACCCGTGGTGGCGTGCAGCGTGGTGCCGAGCTCGGTCGCCAAGATGCGCGCGAGCGAGGTCTTGCCGAGGCCGGGCGGGCCGGACAGAAGGATGTGGTCGGGTGCCTCCGAGCGCGCGCGCGCGGCCGTCAGGGCCACGCGCAGGTTGTCGACCACACGCTCCTGGCCGACGAACTCGGCCAGATCGCGCGGACGCAGGCTACGCTCGTAGTCCCCTTCACCGCTTTGGGAAGCGGGGGCGGTGACGGGAGGTTCGGAGAAGGCGCCGGGATTGACGAAGGAGTCGGACTCGCTCATGGGGGGGATTCTACCGGGCCATGCGACCCAAACAGAGCCCCAACTAGATTCGCTCGGCGCCCTTCGTGAAGCGGGCGTGCTCTTCGCGCCAGCGCGACTCGCGGCTGGACGGGTAGGCGAACTCCAAAAGGACGGGGGCTCCTTTCAAGAGGTAGCCAGCCAGCGCGCTGATCAGGAACGAGGTGCACATGGCGAGGCCATCGGCGGAGGCGAGGGCGCTCGAGAACACGAAGGCCCAGAAGACGAGGCCGATCAGGCCAGAGGTGCGGATGACGATGCCGAAGACTTCACGAGGGGTCATGGGATCCTGGGGTGAGGGAAGGTGGCTTGGGAACACTTCGGATACCGGAAAAGTGGGGGCTGGCAACGGCGAACGGGGCAACTTTGTGAGGTGTGCGGTCTCGCACAGGTGCGTGAGCCGCACATGTCGACGAGCGTTCGGGGCAGAATTCGGAGGGTGGCGAGCAAAAAACTGCGCGCAGTCGCACGATCCGAGGGGTAACTTCGCGGTCTGGGGCGGGTAAGCCTAAAACTCCCCTTTGGGGGCAGCTTGGCATGGTGCTTGCTCTTCTCACGACCTGTACCGGCCACGGTGTCCCCCCTAGACTCCGGTGCCTTTCACCGCGAACCCACCATATGACACCGTCTTGGGGCTTGATTGAAAGCCCTCTTGACGTTGAACTGTTACGGTCCGCATCTCGAAAGACCCACCCCCCCATCTCAACGAATTAGATGATGCATCGTTTTGCCTTCGGCTGGACCGCAGTCCTCGCCGGCGCCCTGTTGATCCCGGCAGGTTGCTCTGGAGCCCTCAAGTCCCACAGCAGCTCTTCCACGCCCTCCACCATGCGCATTCAGGAGGTCTCCCACGGGTTCGGCCTCATGCTTCCGCACCAGGCCTTCCAGCTCGACGCGATCGGGCAACCCACGACCAACATCATTGCGCTCCGGTCGATCGAGGACATGGAAGCCAACGTGAGCGGGATCAACCCGATCCTGCCAACCACGCAGTGGCCAACCTCGGCGATCCTCCCCAATGGTGAGGCCGGGAACCACTACATCTATGCTGAGTTCAACAGCGCCATCGATATCGATTCGGTGCTGAACGGCTCGCCGGGTGCAGTGGCGAACTCGAGCCTCTCGGGCACGATCACTGTGCAGGCCACCGACCCGGTGACCCAGCAAACCACAAGCGTCCGGGGGCGGGTGTTCATCGATGGCTACACCTATGGAGGCGCACCCGTTGGGACTCCTCCGCTGCTTCAGTGGCAGCAGTGGGTCGACCTCGATGCGGCCAACAAGCCCGTCGCGCTGCCCGTCGACGGTGTCGTTCCCGGCGTCGGCTTCCCCGGCACCGAGAGCACAGGCACGTTCCCGGGTGGATTGAAACTGATTAGCCCGAACACGCTGATGTTCGTGTGCGACGAGGACGACGACCTGTCGACCTACGAGACCTTCCCGGCCGGCCAACAGATCAGCATCCGCATTAGTAATGGTGTGCTTGCAACGTCTGGCAAAGCGCTGCTCGATTCGGGCCTCGCGGCATCGACCGTTGGCCCCGACGGGATCAACCCGGAAGTGGCGCAGTCGCCGCCGCCGTTCTCGATTCCGAACATCACTCCCGGCAACGGCGAGGCTGGGGTTGACCCGCTCCAGAACATCATTGTCGAGTTCACCGAACCGATCCAACCGTACACGATTGCGCCGCTGCCCTCGAACACGCCGCCGACGCTCGGCTCCGCGATCCAGGTGCAGTTTGGCCCCTCGTCAACGACAGTCGATGTGCCGTTCTTCGTGCGTCCGCTGAGCCCGTTTGACCTCACGCGCTTCGAGATCCTTCCTGCGTTCAGCTTCCCGGGCGCTGGTCCGGTCATCGCGGGCTGTGGCACGTTCAACCGGATTGACATCACGGTCAACTCGGGCCAGTTCGACGACCTCATCGGGAACACGAACGGTACCGGCGTGAACACGTTCTACCTGACCGGTGCGGGGCCAGGCCTCGTCAACGCGCCCGTGGCACCCGATGCGATCTACGTCGCGCGCTTCGGCGCCGAGGTTGCGCTTTCGGTCTTGGACCTGAACGGCAACGGACAGAGCACCGGGAACCCGGCGTTCAACGCGGCCTTCCCGATGACGGAAGGGAACTCACAGTTCAACAACAACCCGAACGTCGCCGTTCAGGGTGGCGCTCTTGTGCCGCCGCTGACGGCGGGCGACTGCACCTTTAATGGTGGTTCGCAGGGTGTCTTCACCTTGACGCGGGACAGTAACCTTGAGACGCGCCTGGCGTCCTCGCCGCTCTTCGAAGCGGTTGGCGACTTCATGCTGGGGCACTCTCTGGATAGCTCCTTCAACAACGGTCCGCCGCCCTTCGGCTGCCAGGCGGGTGGTGGAAACCTCTGCGCCACGACCGGTCTGAAGGTTCCGACGCCCGTGATTGGTGCGCCGAACACGTTGACCCCGGCGCAGCCTGGTCAGTTCTCGACCGCCCCGACGGGTGCCGAGAACCTGATCTCTTGGGCACCGCACCCCAACCCGCCGCCGCTGACCTTCCCGCCGCTCTGCGTGTCGCCGTACATCGGCGGTCAGGAGCCGACCTCGGTCGACTCGCTTGGATCGGCTCAGGCCCCGACGGGCATCGTCAACCTTCTGGTGCCCGGCTCGTTCCCGCAGGGGAACCCGGCCCTGCAGATCCCGCCGCAAGGCATGCTGTCGAAAGAGCAAAACTCGTACTTCCAGGGTCCGGGCTCGCCCCAAACCCTTGTGCAGGCTTGCGCTAGCTACCAGATCCGGCAGCAGATCGGCAACTTCCTGTACGTGGTGGACCGCATCCGCCGCGAGATCGTGGTGCTGAACTCGAACCGCTTCAACGTGGTCGACCGCATCCCTGTCTCCGACCCGACGTCACTCGCCATGTCTCCTGACTTGGTCTACCTTGCTGTCTCGAACCAGGGCGCGAACACCGTCCAGTTTGTTGACATCGACCCGTCCTCGGCCACGTTCCACCAGGTCGTCAAGACGACGCAGGTTGGCCACGGCCCGGCTGGTCTTGCTTGGGAGCCGGACAACGAGGACATCCTGGTCTGCAACGAGCTCGGCGGCACGCTGTCCGTGATCTCCGCCACTTCTCTCGAAGTGCGGAAAACGATCTCGAACCAGTTGACGACGCCCTTCGAAGTGGCGATCACTCCGCGTCAGATGAACTATGGCTTCAACCGCCAGGTTTACTTCGCTTACGTGATCAACCGCAACGGCAAAGTCTCGATCTTCGAGTCCGGTCCGGACGGCAGTGGTGGCTGGGGTGTCGACGACATCGTGGGTCAGCCGCCGTTCACCTTCCCGAACCCGAAGGCGATCCAGCCCGACCACATCTCGTTGCAGTCGGGTGTCTGGATTGTTCACGAGCAGTCCATGGACCTTGAGGGCAACATCGTGAGCCCCGCTGGTACGGGCGCCATCACGAACCTTCTGTTCGAGACGACGACGGCGGGTCCGATTCCGCTGCAGGCTTCTGGCTTCTCTCTGCCGCTTCGCGATATCCAGTTCCGCATTGGCCTCTCCCTCGGTGAGGGTGAGCTGACCGGAATCCCGATGGATGTGGCCTTCGACAACCAGCGAAACTTCGCTGGCCTGCCGAACCCGACGCTTTCGCAGTTCAGTGCTGGCACGCCGGTCCTGGTGAACGGCAAGAACATTGTCCGCCAGTCCGGCGGCGCGATCCTGAACACGAACGAACCCGCGTTGTTGTTCCTGGCCGTCCCGAACTCGAACCAAGGCGGCGGTGTGGTTGATGTGATCGACCTCTCCACCAACAAGCGGCGTGACACGAACCTGTACCAGGTCGGTGTCCAGTCGGTCCCGGCCGACGGCGCAACCTTGGTGATGGACTACTTCCGCCAGTAGGTCTTAGATCTTCGCGCGAGAACGGCCGACCCGGCAAACCCGGGTCGGCCGTTCTTCTTTTGAGTGCGCGCCTCGACAAGCCAAATCGGATACCCTGCGCCCGTGACCGACCCCCAAGCAGTTCAGACCATGTTCGGCCGTATCGCCGGGCGTTACGACCTCCTCAATCGCGTGCTCTCAGCCGGCATCGATCAAGCATGGCGGCGTGCCACAGTGCGCCAGGCCGGGGATGTGGCCGGGCTGGAGGGACTCGACTTGTGTTGCGGCACTGGCGACCTGACCCTGGCTTTTCGCAAGGCAGGCGCACGGATGGTGGGGCTGGACTTCACCAAAGAGATGTTGCCACTGGCCGATAAGAAGGGCGCCCGCGGAAGCGGTCAGCCCGTGACCTTCGTGCGCGGGGACGCGATGTGTGTCGCAGCGCGGGATGACAGCGTCGATTTCACAAGCGTGTCGTTTGGCATCCGCAACGTGTCGAACCGCATCGGCTGCCTCGAAGAGATGCGGCGCGTGACGCGGCCCGGTGGGCAGGTGCTTGTGCTCGAGTTCACGATGCCCCCGGGGCCTATTCTCGGGCGGCTGTACCGCACGTACTTCACGCGGCTCTTGCCGATGGTGGGCCGCTTGGTCTCGAAGCACAACGACGCGTACTCGTACCTGCCACGCACGGTGCTGGCCTGGCCTGCGCCGGACGTCTTCGAGTCCGAGATGCAAGGCGTTGGGCTTGTCGACACGGGCCATCGTTTGCTGAGCCGCGGCATCGCCTGCTTGCACTACGGGACCGTTCCAGCCGAGGCCAGCGCGTGATCGAGCCGGAAGAAGAGCTGGGCGCTGCCCTGCGCAGGCGGCTCTCGATCTCGCTCTTGGCGATGGGGCCTTTGTTCCTTGCCTACGAGTTCGCCGCATCTTCGGCGGCATCGGGTGGCAAAGCGCTGCGCAATACGTCCGAGCTGTTCTTGTCGCAGCCGCTCGAGCTCGTGAGTGCGGGAGCTTCATGGCGGTGGCTCATCCTTGCGCTTGTGCTGGGCGCCTGTCTGGCACGCGCGATTCATAAAGGGCAGCACTTCGGCGAAGGGGTCCTGTGGAGCATCCTTGAGGGCGCAGGACTCGGAATCCTGATGGGGCCGGTGATGCTGATGCTCTTGGGCGGCGTGATGGGCTGGCTGCCTTCTGGCGAACTCGCGGCGGCAGCGGCCCCCGAGCCCAGTGTGGTGGGGCTTGTTTTGGGCGGAGCGGCGTGGGAAGAGCTCCTGTTCCGCTTCCTTTTGTTCGCCGCGATCTACCAGCTGGGCCGCTGGGCATTCAGGTTCCTGGACGGCGAGACCGAGCGCTCGCGCTGGCCCGCCGAGGTCCTCGCGTTGGTGCTGAGCTCCTTGGCGTTCGCGGCCGCGCACCTGGACGTTGTCGTGGGCTGGCTGGGTGTCGGTGGCGAGGACTACAACTTCACGCTGTTCGCGTGGCGCTCGTTTGCGGGCGTGCTGCTGGCCGCAATCGCGCGCTCGCGCGGGCTGGGTGTGGCCGCTTGGGCGCACGCGATTTTCAACCTGGGCCTGGTGCTGGGCTCGGGTCCTGGTGTGTTCCTCCTGACTCCGGGTTAGGGACGCAGGCTCCTCCCTTAGACTGAACCTATGTCTTCCCCCGTCCAAGTGTTTGTCGGCATCACCGGCGCCAGCGGCCACGCGTATGCGCGCGGGCTTCTGCGCGCGTTATTGGCAGCGGGCGCGGGCATCGACATCGCGGTCACGAAGGCCGGATCGTTGGTGCTTGCGCACGAAGAGTCCGTGACGACGGATGAGGGTGGCCGCATCGCGGTGCCCGAGCTCGCGCGCTGGCTGGACGTCACCGAAGAGGTCGCCGCGCGCGTGACTAGCTTCGGGCGCGACGAAGTCGGAGCGCGGCCAGCAAGCGGCTCAGCCGCTTGCACTGCCGTGATTCTGTGCCCGACCTCGATGGGGACGTTAGCGCGTGTGGCCGCGGGCTTCAGCTCGAACCTAGTCGAGCGCGCGGCCGATGTCGCGATCAAGGAAGGGCGCACGCTGGTCTTGGTGCCGCGCGAGACGCCGCTGTCGCAGATCCACCTTGTGAACATGCTGAGGCTTAGCCGATTGGGTGCTGTGATTCTGCCGGCCGCCCCGGGCTTCTATCACAAGCCGCAGTCGATCGATGATCTGGTCGCGCAGGTCGTGGGCAAGATTCTGCGCCGAATCGGCCTCGAGCCGCCGTCTGGGTTGGCTTGGAGTGGCCTCGAAAACGAAGGCGAACCGCCCGTCGAAGAGGGGCTTGCGTGAGCCTCAAGAGCTACCTCTCGCTGGTCAAGTTTAGCCACTCGATCTTCGCGCTGCCGTTCGCCTTGATGGGCGCTTGGCTTGCGGCGGGCGGGCCGCCCGAACTCGCGACCTTGGGCCTGATCGTGGTGGCCGCGGTGGCGGCGCGCACGGCAGCGATGGGTTTCAATCGTCTCGTCGACCGTGGAATCGACGCGAAGAACCCGCGCACCAGCGAGCGCGAGATTCCGGCCGGCGTGATCACACCTGGCCGCGCGGGCGCCTTGGTCGGAATCGCGAGCACGGTCTTCGTGGCCGCCTCGTTTGGCCTGAACTCGCTGTGCGGCTGGATCTCGCCCGGCGTCTTGCTTGTGCTGTTGGGTTATAGCTTCGCCAAGCGCTTCACGGCCATGGTGCACTTCTGGCTAGGCTTGGCACTTGGCCTGGCGCCTCCGGCAGCCTGGCTCGCCGTGCGGGGCAGCTTGGATGGCGACGTGAGCGCGCCGCTCTTTTTGGGGGCTGCCGTTCTGACCTGGGTAGCGGGCTTCGACCTGATCTACTCGTGCCAGGATGCCGCGTTTGATCGCGAGCGCGGTTTGCACTCGATCCCCGCGCGCCTTGGTGTGCCGCGCGCGCTCTTGATGGCGCGTGTCTTGCACGTCGCGACGGTTGCGCTCTTGGGTCTTGTGGCTTGGCGCGCGGAGCTCTCGTGGATCTTCATGATCGCGCTCGTACTCGCCGCCTTGCTCTTGATCTGGGAACACTCGATCGTCTCGGCCGAGGATCTGAGCCGCGTGAACTTGGCCTTCTTCACGTTGAACGGCTGGGTCGGCATTGGGCTCTTCTTAGGCACGGTCTTGGATCTGTGGGCGTTCGGCCCTGGAGTGAACTGATGGCGAAAGCACGCGAAGCCGCCCCTCATGATCAGCTAGCGACTTTCGAGGCGCAGCTCAAAGACGCGACCGAGCTGCCGCGCATCACGGTCGTGCGCGGCGGCGAGAAGTGGTTTCACCAAGAGGCGCTGGCGCTGATGGTGGCCAAGGCGAAGGCGCTGGGCATGCAGACGAACCAGCACGACCCCAGCGATCCCGACTACAGCCCGGGTGGTCTGTTTGGCGACTTGACCGGTGGCTCGTTGTTTGGCGATTCGATCTTTGTGGTCGCGCGCGAGGCCGGCGTCCTATGCAAGAAGAGCGGCACGAAGGACTCGGAGTTCGTCAGTGCGGTGAAGGCCTACTGCAAAGGCAACGAGCCTGCGGGCGCCGTGCTGATCTTAGCGCCGACCTTACGCGCCGATCACGCGGTTGTGAAGCTGGCGAAAGCCGGCGGAGTGGCGTTAAACTTCCGCAGCTTGTACGACTCGCCACCGGCGTGGAAGCCGGACCCGCGGGACGTTGAACTTGTGCACTGGGTGCGCGCGCGCGGCACGCACTACGGGATGAAACTGCGCTCGGAAGAGGCGGTCTACCTTGCGGGCGCGGTGGGCAACGACTTGGGTGCGCTGGACTCCGAGCTGAAGAAGCTCAGCGTGACGGGCACCTCCGAATTGCGCGCTTCTGTTGGCTGGCAGTCGGGCGGAACTCCGTGGGATGTGGCTGACAAGATCCTGGGCGACAACTTGGCCGAGGCGGCCGGCGCAGTCGAGAGCCTGTTCGCCAAGGGCTTCCAAGGCAAAGACAAGAAGCGCGTGCTGGATCCGGCGGCGCTTGTGTCGATGCTGACGGGCTCGCTATTGAAAGGCGTGCGCGCGGGGCTTGCCGTATCCGAAGCGCGTGCGCGCGGCCTGTCGAAAGACGCGGCGATGCAGCTCGCTGGCATCGGTGGCGCGCCGAGCTCGCGCGACGCCGCGCTCGCTCGCGCCACGAAACGCACGGGCGCCGAGTGGAGTGCCATGCTGGAGGCCTTGCTGGACATCGAGCGCAGCTTCAAGACCGGCGGCACCTCGGACGCGAACGACTTCATCCTGTTCGCGACCCGCTTCGGCAAGAAGCGCCGGTAGAAGCGAGTCAAGTATAGACCCGTACTGCCTACGCGAAGCTGGCGTAGATCGAGATCACGGCGACCAAGAGCAGCGCGGCGGCGGGCTTGGCGAAGCGCCAGGGGGTGAGGTCGACGTCGCCGCTGTGGACTTGGACCCAGGCGGTTTCGCGGCGCCAGACTCGGCCGAGGGCGATCTGCAGGGCGCACGTGGCGATGAAAACGATGCCCATGTAGTGGAAGAAGTGCAGGTGCTCGGTGATGGCTTCCTTGAACACGAACGAGCCGAACATCATGGCCACCAAGCCAAAGACGAGGGCGACGTTGGCGGCGGGGGCTGCGGCGCGGCGCTCAAAAATGCCCGTCAGGATGACGGCGAACAGCGGGATGAAGTAGATCCCGTTCATGTCCTGCAGGTAGCCGAAGATGCTGTCTTGGCCCATCAACATAGGTGCGCCGAGCATGGCGGCGATGGCGACGGCAGCGCCGAAGAGCTTGCCCGAACGGACAACGGCCTCGTGCCCTGCATTCGGCGCGATGAGCCCCTTGTAGATGCCTAAGCTGAAGAGCGTCGCGGTCGCATTCAGCGCCGAGTTGAAACTGGAGAGGATCGCGCCGATCATCACGGCCGCGAAGAAGCCCGTCATCCAGCTGGGCAAGACGTTGTGGACTAGGGTGCCGTAGGCGGCATCGGCGTGGATGCCGCTCTTGGCGTACAGGTGGAAGGCGATGATGCCGGGCAGGACCAGGATCATTGGGCCGAGCAGCTTCATGAAGCCGGCCAATAGAACGCCGCGCTGTCCTTCGGCAAGGTTCTTGGCGCCGAGCGTGCGTTGGATGATCTGCTGGTTTGTGCACCAGTAGAACAGGTTGAGCAAGAGGACGCCGGTGAAGAGCGTGCTGAACGGCACCGAGGTGTCCGCCGTTCCCATGGAGTGGAAGCGCTCGGGGTTCGTGTCGCGCAAGAGGCGCCAGCCCTCGAGGATGCCGCTGGTTCCAGCATCGGTGGCGATGGCGCTGAGGCCAAAGGCTGCGATCGCGAAGCCGCCGACGATCAAGCCGAAGCCGTTGATCGTGTCTGAGACCGCAATCGTGCGCAGGCCTCCGAAGATGGCATACGCGGAGCCGATCAGGCCAACGATCCAGATGACGAGCGTCAGGCTGCCGAGCTCGCTGAGATGCGTGATGGGCTCGATAAGGCCGCGTACATCCAGCATGCCATCGAGGCCGCGCGCGCCGGTGTACAGGATGATCGGCAGGAGGATCAGCGTGTAGGCCAAGACGAAGATGAACGTTGTGATCGTGCGCGTTGACTGATCGAAGCGCTTCTCGAGGAACTCGGGGATCGTCGCGATGCCGCTCTTCAAGAAGCGCGGCAAGAACACCATCGCCATCAGCGCCAGCGCCACGCCCGCGACGACCTCCCAGGCCATCACGGCTAGGCCGTCGGTGAAGGCAGCGCCGTTGAGGCCGACCAGCTGCTCGGTCGACAGGTTGGTCAGCATCAACGAGCCCGCGATGTAGCCGCCCGTCAATGTGCGGCCGGCCAGGAAGTAGCCGGTTGTGGACTTGTGGTCGTCGCCACGGGTTAGCCACAGCGTGAGGACCGCGACAAGTGCCGTGAAGAACAGAAACGAGGTGAGGGTCAGCATTTAGCGGGCCTCGATGAAGAAGCGGTAGCTGTACTCGCGGTTGCCCATCAGGCGGTACTTGGGGAGCGGCTGCGCGCCCCAAGAGTTGTTGCCGGCGACGCCGGTTTGCGCGGCGTCGATGGAGACCGTGATCACATCGCGATCCGGGATCTCGGACGGATGCCGCGTGGTCTCAAGGTCGCTCATCAGGCACGGGTAGGCGTCGACCTCGAGGCCCGTCTCGAAAGTCGCTTCCCAGACCGCGAAGTAGAGGCCGTTGTTGTTCCCGTCTTCGAACGAGGCCCAGCGCACGTCGGTGCGGTTGCCGCTCTCTTGCACTTCGGCGTAGGGGTGGAAAAGATCGGCGACCGTGCCGCTGAAGATGCCGAGGCGCGCGCCGCGCTTGCGATCGCGGTAGCTTTCCTGCGGGCCGCGGCCGTACCAGGTCCAGGTGTCCATGGCTTTGGGTAGAAGGCATTGCATCCCCACGCGGGGAAGCTCGCCGGGCGAACCGTCGGCAAGTGTGCTGGGGTGCAGGTTGAAGTTCACGCCAAGCGTGCCGCCAGCGTGCATCGTCCAGATCAGCTGCAGCGTTCCACGCGGTGCGCCGTCATAGGTGCCAAGGTCGAGGTCGTACGCAAGCTGGGTGCCGACATTCGTGGTGACTGAGCGCGACGTAGCACGCGCCTCTTCACCCGCGTGTTTCCATCGCGCGAAGCGTTGCGTGAACCGGTTGGCGCGGTCGTTGTCGACGGGCGGCCGCCAGAAGTTCGGCCGCAGCGGCCCGGCGAGTCGCTCGACACCATGGAGCTTCAGGGAGACCAAAGCTCCCGTGGCATCGTCGAAGGTGGCCTCGGTGCCGCGGCTGGAAAGGTGAGTGAGACCGCCGGAGGCAAATGTCTTGACCTCTTCGCCGAGTGAGACGCCAGCTCTCACCAGGAACGACTTGCCAGATGCGGCCCACGCTCCACTCAGAGGTTCCTGCTTCCAAGCAACCTCGAAACCGGCGGGGGCCCAACTGGTCGCTTCTGACAAGTGCGCGCTCATGGTCAGGATCAGCTCTCCCTCGAGGTCTTCTTGGGGCGCAAAGGGGATGACAAGTGCGGCTTGGTCGCGCAGTGCGCCGTGCATCGTGCCGTCCGCCACGGGCAGGCGTCCGGCGGCGATCTGCGCGCCGTTCGCGGTCACGTTCCAGACGAGGTCGTAGCGGCCGAGATCATCGAACGGGTCTTCGTTGGTGAGCGTGACGACAAGACCCTGATCATGATCCGCGGGCTCGACCAGCTCGAAGGCGATTGGCTGGCAGCACTTCTTGACCTCGGCGAGCTGCGGCGACGGCGTGCGGTCGGCCATCACGAGGCCGTTCATGCAGAAGTTGTCGTCGTTGGGGAAGTCGCCGAAGTCGCCTCCGAATCCGAAGAACGAAGCGAGTTCTTCGTCGGCTGGCGCGGTGAACTTGCGCAGGTCGCAGACAAGCGCGAGGCCGTCCGCGGGCATGCCGGGGGCTCCGACCTCGTCGTCGGTGAGCGGGCGCTCCCAGAAAGCGACAGCCTGGATCGTGCCGTTGAAGCTGCGCGAGGGGACATCGGCGTTTCGCCCGATCTGGACGGGGGAGCCGGACTCGGCGGGGGTGCCGTGCCACTCGAGTCGTCCGAGCTCTCTTCCGTTGGCCCACAGGCGCAGCTCGTTGCCGTCATAGCGCGCAATCAAGTGTTGCGGCATCTCCGTCCAACCCTCGGGCAGCGGCGCCACAAGGCTGCGCCAGGAGCCGTCGAAGATGAAGAACTCAAGCGCCTCGCCGCCGTTTGCGACCTTGAGCGCCCAGCTGTTGTCGCCCTTCGTGACGATCGGGTTGTCGCCGGTGTTCGTGCCCGGCGTCAGCAAAACCGCCAGCGTGAAGCCCTCCTTGCCCGCCAGGTCGGCGGTCGAGTCGAAGCTGGCGTAACCCGAGTACAGCCCGCGCTTCGCATCCACTTTCCCGAAGAGCTCGGCTGTGTGATCGCGCGCCTCGTCACCGGTCAATTTCAGCTGCGGAAGCGCCGTGGTCCAAAGGCCCTGATCGACCCAATCCCAGATGAAGCCGCCTTGGGCGTACGCGCCTTCGCGGTAGGCATCCCAGTAGTCGCCCAGGTTGCCCGAGCTGTTGCCCATGGCGTGGCTGTACTCGCACTGGATCAGCGCGCGGCGCTCTTCGGGCGGCAGAGCCGCTTGGCGCTCCGACCAGCTGCGCACGAAGTCCGGCGAGCCGTACATCGGCGCATAGAAGTCGACGTGCGCGGCGTTCCCCGCGCGCTCGTAGTGCACCGGCCGCGACGGATCGCGCTCGTGAATCCACTTCGAGGCCTCGACGAAGTTGACGCCGTCGCCCGCCTCGTTACCCATCGACCAAACGGTGACCGACGCGTGATTCTTATCGCGCTCCACCATGTTCACGATGCGGTCGAGGTGCGCCGGACCCCAGCTCGGATCCTTCGCAAGGCTGGCCTCGCCGTAACCCATGCCGTGGCTCTCGATGTTCGCCTCGTCCCACACGTACAGACCGTACTCGTCGCACAGTTCCAAGAAGCGCGGATCGTTGGGGTAGTGCGAGGTGCGCACCGCGTTCAAGTTCGACTGCTTCATCAGCTCGAGGTCCTGGCGCATGCGCTCCTCGGTGATGTAGTGCCCGGTGAGCGGGTCGTGATCGTGGCGGTTGGTGCCCTTGATCAGGATCGGTTCGCCGTTGAAGAGCAGCTGGCCGCCGGTCACCTCGACGTGCTTGTAGCCGACCTTGAAAGCGTAGACGCTAGTCGGCTGATCAATGGGTGCATCAATGTCGCGCACCTCAATCGCCAGATCGTATAGGGCTGGGTCCGTGGCGCTCCACGGTTGGACTTCGCCCCCCTGGATCCCGATCGACGCGCTCGACTGGGCGTCGGGCTGGAGACTCACTACGACCGGAGGAGACTTCACCTCGAGGCCATCGGGGTCCGTGCTCAGGAGGCGCAGCATGAGCTGGCGAGGGTCGGATGTCTTGTTTTGAAGTCGGGCAAGAACCGTCAGGTCGCCCGTCCCGTCCGCCGGATCGTAGTCGGCATCGATCTCGACATCGAACACATCGGCTTCGCCCACCGAGCGCAGGTACACGTCGCGGAAGATCCCCGACAGACGCCAGAAGTCCTGGCACTCCAGGTACGAGCCATCGGAGTAGCGGTAGACCTCGACCGCCAGCACGTTGTCGCCTTCGACCAAGTAGTCGGTCAGATCGAACTCGGCCGTCGTGCGCGAGTCCTGGCTGTAGCCAACTTTTTGGCCGTTGCACCAAAGGTAGAACGCGCTCGACACACCCTCGAAAGCCACCAGCGTGCGGCGCCCGGCGAAGCTGTCGGGCAGCGTGAAGTGGCGGCGGTAGCTGGACACGGGGTTGCGCTCTTCAAACGTCGTCCAGCTCTCGGGCGGCGCGCCCATCACGCGCGGTGGGTCCTTCACGAAGGTGTAGGGCTGGTTGACGTAGATCGGCGTGCCGTAGCCATGCAGTTCGACGTTCGACGGCACGCTGATGTCATCCCAGCCTGAGTCGTCGAAATCGGTGCGCCAGAAGTCCATCGGGCGTTCGGCAGGAGTCGGCACCCAGTGGAACTTCCACGAGCCGTTCAAAAGCGCCGCATAGGGCGACTCGAGCCGCTTCAGGCTGCGTGCCTCGTCCAAGGTCGGGAAGCCCATCAGCGTCGCGTGGGGGGCCTCCTTGCCGATCCTGAAGACCGCCTGGTTCTCCCAGTCGGGGGCGCCAGGGGACGGCGCCGTTTGGGCTTGACCAGCGATCGTGGTGGCCATGAGGAACAAGGGAAGCAAGAGGGCGTGCAGGGCTCGAGTGATCATGGGCGCTAAGGTAGCAAGTGGAGGCCTGGGTCCCGAAGCTTCCGTGCGTGAGAGTCGCGCTGTTGCTCTGGATGCCACGTGCGGCCAGCGTGTAGGATGGGCCGCAGAAGCATGGAATCTCCCCCTCAAAACGTGGGCCGCATTGCGGCTCTACCCCAGAACGTCGTCAACCAGATCGCCGCCGGTGAGGTCATTGAGCGCCCCGCGTCCGTGGTCAAAGAGCTGGTCGAGAACGCCATCGACGCGGGCGCGACGCGCGTGCGTGTCGATCTGGAAGAGGGTGGCGTCAAACTCGTGCGCGTCGTCGACAACGGCTGCGGCATGGGCACCGCGGATCTTGAGCTGTGCTTCGCTCCGCACGCCACCAGTAAACTGCACACGCCCGAGGATCTGGACCACATCGCCAGCCTTGGGTTCCGCGGCGAGGCGATGGCGTCGCTCGGCTCGATCGCGCGCTGTCGCGTTGTCTCGCGCCCGAAGGAAGCCGACTTGGCGCAGGGCATCGAGAACCTGGGTGGCGCGATCGGTCCCGTCACGGAAGCGGGCGGTGCGTTCGGCACGTCGATCGAGATCCGCGACCTCTTCTATAACACACCGGCAAGACGTCGCTTCTTGAAGCGCACGTCGACCGAGCTGTCGCGCTGCTTGGACGTGATTCAGCGTCTGGCGCTGGCGCACGAAGGCATCGGGTTTGTCGCCACGCACGATGGCCGCCGCCTGTTTGACGTCGAGCCCGAGATGAATCTCTCGGACCGCATCCGGCGCACGTTTGGTGCCGAGCTCGCCGACAGCCTTGTGCCGGTCGAGATCAACCAGCCCGGCCCCGGCGGCCTTGTCCTGTCGGGCTTTGTCGCGCCGCCGCGCTTCAGCCGCCGCGACAGCTCGCGTTTGATGTGGTTCCTCAACGGCCGCTTCTTGCGCGACAAGCTTCTGCACCGCGTCGTGAAAGAGGGTTACCGCGGCTTCTTGATCGAGGCGCGCCAGCCGGTCGCATTCCTGCGCTTGTCGATGGACCCCGCACTTGTTGACGTGAACGTCCACCCGCAGAAATCCGAGGTGCGCTTCCGCGAAGGCCGGCGCATGTTTGGCGTGCTTGTGCGCGGCTTGCGCGAGGCCGTGGCGCAGACGGACATTGCGACGCCGGGCGCCGCGCTGGTCGATCGGGTTCTGAAGCGCGAAGACCACAAGGGCCAGACGTGGCTGCCCAGCTCGGCGCCGGCTGCGCCGGATCGCAGCTGGATCCCGCGCTCGGGCGGCGACATGCCGCGCACCGTGGATGGGGAACGCGCGCCTGCGGGCTCGTTCGCCTTCGACCCGTCAAGCAGCGCGGGTGCGATCCATGTGGACGGCGCGCCCAGTTTCGCCGCGGACGCAAGCACCGTGGAGCCGACCACAGCCGAGGCTACGAAGACCGCCTGGACCACTAGCGACGAGCTGCGCGGCCCCTATGTCCAAGTCGACAAGACCTACCTCGTGCGCGCGACGCCCGACGGCTTCGAGGTCATCGACCAGCACGCATTGCACGAGCGCTTGACCTACGAGCTTCTGCTGCGCGACCTGTACGCGGGCGCGATCGAGACGCAGCGCTTGCTAGTCCCCGAGCTCGTCGAGCTGTCCAAAAGCGAGGTCGAGCTGATCAGCACGCACACCGACGCGCTGGCCAAGTTGGGCGTCGAGATCTCGATCTTCGGCCCCAAGACCGTCGCCGTTCACGGCCTGCCCGCGCGCGTCAAGCGTCCCAACGTCGAGGGTCTGCTCAACGACATCCTGCACACGATCGAAGAGCGCGGCACACCGCCCACAGCCGATGAAGTCGTGGAAGAGGTGTTGCACCGCATGGCCTGCCGCTCGTCCGTCATGGCCGGCGACACCCTCTCTCAAGAAGAGATCCACAGCCTGCTCAGCCGTGCGCGCGAGCTCGGCTGCGACCAGACGTGCCCGCACGCGCGGCCGACGCGCGTGCGCTTCACCGTGGACGACTTAGAGCGCGCCTTTCACCGCAAGTAGCGCCTACAGCCGCGGGGCTTCGAAGGCGTCGGGCCCGAACTTGGGATTCAGCTTGCCGTCCAGGATGTACAGCTGCTCGCTGGGTTTCACATCAAACGACCACGGCTCTGCCTGCATGTCGGCATAGCGCACCTCGACGGTGCCGGGGAGCAGCGAGTCGCCCAGGTCCATGGGCTCGCTTAGCGAGACCCACGTGGACGTGGAGACCAGCGGCGCACCCTTATCGAGCTCTTGGACAAGCGCCTCGTGGACACGCCCGGTGGTGGGGTTGAGGCCCAGCGTTGCGCGGAAGAGGCGCGGGCGCGCGGCGGGCATTGCGCTGTCGCCATCGGTGCCAGGAGCGCCGACCGCAAGGTCGAAGTCGGGGCTCTCGATCGCGAGCCAGGTCAACTTCGCAGCCTGCTTCTCGAGGCCGGGCGGCACGTGCCCCGGTGCGCCGGCGAGCGCGCGCAGGGACTGAATGCGAAGCCGGTTCGGATCGGCCAGCGCGAGGAAGTTCTTGGCCGTGCTCCGCACCTGCGTGATGCGCTTTCTGTCGGGCGCGTACTCGCGGCCGTTGAGGTACTTGGCTCCGTCCTCGAATCGCTGCCAATAACCGCGCGGGCCAAAGCCCATCTCCTTTTGTGCTTCGAGCGCGAAGCGGACAAAGCCCGGCGCTTGGAACCGCACGCGCACGTTGGCCTGGTTGCGCTGGACGCCGGGGCCACGCGTTTTGATCTCGAAGGCGATGTCGAACGCGGTCAGAGGGGCGCGCTTGGCACCGGGTTTGACCGTCGAGCGACTGAGCGCCTCGAACAGCGCCGCGGCCTCTGGGCTCGTGCCAAGCGGCAGCGAACCGGGGATCAACTTCGCGTACGGGTCCTCAAACTGCGACTTGAACTTGCCGGGCAATTTGGGCTTTTGCACGTCGACCTGGCTGGCCGGCTCGTTGCCTGCGTCCTGCGCGGTGGCGAGGTTGAGAGGCAAGGTGCAGGCCAACAGGAGGGCCGCGATTCGAAGGTTTGCGTTCATGGAGATCAGCGGGCGGGTTGGCGGTACCAGTCGAGGAGGGCTGCGGCGACGACCGCTTGCCCCTTCAAGTTGAGGTGGAGGTCTTGGCTCCAGAAGTGTTGCTGGCCGTCCGCAAGGAGCGGCCGAACATCGATGATGTCGGCGCCTTGCTTCTGCAGGCCTGCGATCAAAGCATCGCCGAGGCGGTCCTCTTCGGCAAGCTGCTCGGGCGTGATCTCGAGAGCACCGGCGACGGGCTCGAGGAGCTCTTCGTGCAGCTGAGGTTCGCTCGTGATCGCGGATGGCAGGTAGAGGAATACGAGGCGGATGCCGCGCCTGTTGGCGTGGCGTTCGAGCTCTTCGGTGATCGCGAGCGCTTCGTCCATTGCCACGTCGATCTCGGACGGCGCATTGCGGAAGTAGAGGAGGCTGGAGAGCGCTTGGCCAAAGACCGACGGGCTGGCTTTGCGAAGTGGTTTCGCCCGCTCGTTGTCGCGACCCCAGCCGAGCGGCCTGCGGGTGCCGCGGAACTCATGGCGCAGCTTGAGCAGCTCGGAGAAGTCGTTGCCGCCGTAAATGGCTACGGCCAAGGTCTCGAGGGAGATCGCGCGGTCCGTGTCGACGAGCTCACCGGGCGTGTCGCCACACAAGAACTCGAGCGCACCCAGGTACTGGTGCAAGGAGTATCCACCGCAGGCGACGTTGGCGACCTGAAGCTCGGGGTCTTCCGTTGCGAGCGCAGCGGTCACAAGGCCGGCCACAGATTCATCGTTCGAGCAAGCGCCATCGAGGTGCGAGTCGCCCGTGATGGCGAAGGTGCGCTTGGACAGATCCAACTCGGCATCCATTCGGAAGCCCGCATGGTTTGTGCGCAAGGTCCACTCGCCCTTGGGATGTTCAGGCCAAGGCGTGGGGCGATTTTGGTCGCTTCGCCTGCGAAAACCGACTTGGCTTTGCCAGACGATGTCCCGTGTGCGCAGCGGCGGGTACACCGTTTCGAGCAGGGGCTTGGCAAGGTCGAAGCGAACAAGAGTTGTGTCTTCGAATGCCTTGATCGGAATCGATGGGCTCTCGACCTCGAGCTCTTTTCGCGCGTCTGGCGAGAGGGGCTCTTCTTGCGGCATGATGCGCAAGGGGGGCGGCTCGGTTTGCAGCCGGGGTGCGATCACGAAGATCGCTAGACCGGCAGCGGCTAGCGCAGCGGCGGCGGCGAGCATGGTGCGAACGGCGACCGCGTTCATGGATGACTTCTTGGCGCGTGGATTCTCTCGCGCCAGATGGTGTCGAGCTGTCCGAGGCGCGCTAGCGTCTCTTCGCGGCGCGAGAGGGCGCGATCGAATTCCTCGGTGGTCTTGGACTCGATGCCGTGGGGCTCCTCGAGGCTTCCTCGCGCGCGACCGAGCACACCTTGGGAGAGCCCGCGCGCGAGGCGTCCAAGCCCAAGCCGAACGAGGCTGCGCGCCAGGAACAGCCATGCGAATAGGACGATGGCGGCGTTCAAGAGGTCGTCCATGACAAGCGCGTGGGGCAAGACGCCCTTGTCCATGAGTCTGCCGGTGAGGCCCTCGGGCAACACGCCCATGGCGGCCTGCAGAACCAGCCAGGCGCACAGGAGGAAGACGGGCAAGTCCACAAGCGCGCGTGTCAGCGGGCGCGCGCCGCGCGCGGCGGCGGCGGGCAGCTCGCGTTCGACAAGCCGCGACCAGGCGGCCTCGACGGCCATTGTGGCCTCTTGGCCTAGGTCGTCGGCGAGGGGCATCGCAAACGCGGTGGCCTCGCCAGTCAGCTCTTGCGCCAAAAGACGCGGGCCCACGAAGGACTCGCGATACCAGCCGTCAAGCTCGTGCGATGTGGGCACGAGCCCACTCGCGCGCTCGATGCGGCGCTCGCGCAGGCCGCTCTGTGCGCGGTCGAGCGCCATGCCCCCGGCCGCCGCACCCGCGGCAACTAACGGGTTCCGGCGCATCAGCGCAGCGCCCGCGCCCATGCCCAAGCCGGCCAACCCGCCGGCGCGCAGAGCCCAGCCGCCCGGCCCTTGCCAGCGGCGCGCGGTCTCGTTCCAAAGGAGCAACTCGATGTCTTTTTGCCGCAGCTCGAGGCGCTCCTCGAGCTCGGTATCCACGCGCTCGCGAAACTCGGCCAGCGCGGCGTGCACGCTGCTTCGCAGCCCGGCCATGTGACCGCTCTTGTCGAGCTCGACATCCACGTCGCCAAACAGCGCCGCGATCCGCGCGGCAGTCCCAAGCGCATTGTCGCGCCGCACGGTGCCCAGCCGGTTGGCATCGACGAGCGACTTCAAGTACGCGGTCAACTGTTCGAAGCCCTCATCGGGATTGCCGAGCCCGGCCTCGCGCGCGCTTGTGACCACGATCGGCGCGTCGCCCGTCTGCCAGCGCTCCTCGGCGAGCTCGCGCAGCTGCGCCTCGAGTTTCGCGCGCGCCTCGTCGCTGAGCTCGTCCGCGCGGCCCAGCACGAAGCACAGGTCGCGGCGTCCGGCGAACAGGTCCACGAAGCTGACCGACGCCAGCTCGGCCACCGACTGGCGGTGCGCGACGACGAGAAGCGCGTCCGAGCGCTCGGCGAGGGTCTCGACAACCTTGCGGTGTTCGGTGGCCACGCTGTTCGTGTCGGGCGCGTCGATCAAGACCTGCTCGGCGAACGGGCTATTCGTTTGCTGCGGGTCGAACTCGTGCACTTCGACAGGCCCGAGGCCGTCGAGCAGCGCACCGATGTCGACGCTCTTGGGTTTGTAGATGACCGGCCGCGAAGTCGTCGGGCGCGTCGTGCCAGCGACCGCGATGTCCTGGCCGACGAGCGCGTTCAAGAGCGTGGACTTACCCGCGCCGGTCGAGCCGACCAGCGTGATCACGGCGGCGGATTCGTGGCGTTCGAGTTGCGCTTCGAGGTCGGTGACAAAGCGCTCGAGCTCGGCCGAGCGCGACTCGACGGCGAACAGCTTGGGAGCGCATCGCAGCTCGGCGAGGTCGGCTTCGAGCTCGCGCCACAGCTGGCGCAGGTGGTCGCCAAGGACGTGGTTATGGGACTCAGGCATGGGATTGGGCCAGGTCCTGGCGCAGGTGTTGAATCGATTGAGCTGCGGTGGCATGACCGCTCTCGAGCGCGGCGAGCTCGCCCGCGAGGTCGCCAAGGGCACGCTGCACCAAGAGGTCGGCGAGGGCCCTGCCGCGCAGCTCTTGCCAGCGCCGGCGCGCCGAGCGGGCGACGCCGGTGCCGAGGAACTTCGAGAAGCGCTCGGCCATTGCGGCGCCGATGCCACCCGCAAACACGGTCGCGACATCCGCGCCCACACCGCCGGTAGCGATCGCGGTGCCGATGCCCGCAGCGAGTGGCAGCGTGTGCAACAGGTCGACGCCGAACTGCACAAGGCTCTCGCCCGCGCGGCGCCCGGCGCTTTGAGAGCGCGTGTCGAACTCGGCCGTGATCAGCTCTTCGCAGCGCGCCTCGAACGTGATCAGAGTCTCGCGATCGGGCACGAGCTCGGTGGGCAGCAGCGGTCCGCGCTCGGCGGCTTTGGCCAGCGCGGCGGCGATGCGCGTGGCTAGTTCGGTCTTGTCGGGACTGCCCGTGCGTTTCCACAAGGCGGCACCGGGCCCCAAGTGTTCGCCCAGCGTCTCGAGCAGCGGGCCCAACTCGGGAGCAAGCTCGCGCGCCTCGAGCGTCGGCACCTCGACCGACTTTTGGTGCGTAGCGCTTGGCCCGCCAAGCACGCGCTTGCTGATGCCCTCGATCGAGAGGCGCAACTTGCGCGTGCCCGCGCGCAGGCCGCGGCGCCATGGCGCAATGCGCAGGTCGGCCACGCGGCGGAAGGCTTCCAGGAAAGGATCCGGCGGCATCGCGCGGCCCGCGACCTGCGTGCCCACATGCAGCGCGGGTTCGTGGGCGACGGCGAGGACCTCGCGCGCAAGATCGCGTTCGCGCTCGAGCTCTTGCTCAAGCTCGGCGAGCTCGCCATCGAGCTGCGCGGTTGACGCCGCAAGCGCGCGCTCTTTCAATGCCGAGCGCTCCTTCCCCGCGAGCCACGCGCCGAGGCTCTCGCCCGAGTCGAGCGCCACCGGTTCGAGGCACGCGCCTTCTGTGCGTCGCTGCACGTCGATGTCAAACGGCGCGGCGAAGACGGCAGCGGGCTCGGAGCCCAGCTCGCTCGAGAGCTGCGCGGCGTGCTCGCGCGTGATCGACTCGTCCTCGTACGCCTCGTTATAAAACAGAGCCCACGGACGCCCGAAGCGCAGCCAGCTCTCCAAGAACGAGACGACAAGCTCGTTGTGATAGGTGTGGCGCGTCACAACAACAAGCGCGAGGTCGCAGACCTTCAAGAGCGACTCGGTGGCGAGCCGGTTCTCGGTCAGGATGCTGTCGAAGTCGGGCGCGTCGATCAGGACCACGCCGGCGGGCATGTCGTCCACGCGCGCGAGCAGTAGCGACGCGGGATCCGCAGCGTTGTGCTTCGCGGCTTCGAGCGGCACACCGGTGGGGACCGCATCGGCCTCGATCGCCTCGATCGGGAACTGCGCCAGCGTGGGCTCGTCCAAGAGGGCGCGGAAGAGCTCGGCACCCGCCGCGCCGATGAGACGCCGCGTCGCGCCGCCCTGGGGCTCGGACGGCGACAGGTTGCGCCCGACGAGGCTGTTGAAGAGCAGCGACTTGCCCGCGTTGTTCGGGCCCACGATGCCCACGACCAGGTGATCGTGGCCGCCCGCCGTGCGTGGAAGGAGGTCGCGCTCGAGCCGCTCGCGCGCAGCTCGGGCCTTCGCGCGGATACCGGCGCTTGTGGCCGAGCTCTCAAGCTGGGCTAAGGCGGCGCCAAGGGCGCGGAATGTGCTGGGCAGGTCGTGGTTCACAGGGCGTGGCGGTGCTGAATCGCTTGTGCGTAGGCTAAGGTCTTGGGCGATGGATCGAGACAATCAAGCAGCCGAAACAGAACACCAAGCTTCGAAGGCCCCCGCGCTCTTTGGTGTGATTGGCGCGACAGCTTCGGGCAAGACGGCTCTGGCCGTGGAACTGTGTCGGCAGCTCGGCTCCCACAACATGATTGGGGAAGTGGTGTCTTTGGATTCCATGTTGGTGTATCGCGGGCTCGATGTGGGCACGGCGAAACCGACGCTGGAGGAGCGCCGCGGCGTGACCCATCACCTGATCGATCACCTTGAACCCGGCGCCAGTTACGACGTCGCTAGCTACGTCGCGGACGCCAAACGCGCCGAGACGGTCTGCCGAGAGCGCGGCGCGACGCCGATTTACTGCGGCGGCACCGCGTTTTACCTGCAGGCGCTCTTGTTTGGGCTGCCGGACAGCCCGCCGGTGGATCAGGAGCTGCGCGAGCGGCTGAATGCCAGGTACGACCAGCTTGGCCCCGAGGCGAGCCACGCCGAGCTGGTCGCAGTCGATGCAGCGCTGGCGACTCGTGTCCACCCGAACGACAAGAAGCGCGTCGTGCGCGGGCTCGAAGTTTTCCAGCAGACGGGCCAACCGCTGTCCGAAAGCGAGCAGTCGTGGGCACCCGAGAGCCAGCTACGGCCAGCGAAGCTTGTGCTTTTGGAGAGCTCGGTCGAGCGCCTCGACGAGCGCATTCGCGCTCGCACGCGCGCCATGTTTGAAGCTGGCTGGCCCGAAGAGGCCGCTCGGACCTGGGACTCTTTGGGCAAGACCGCGCGCGCGGCGCTCGGCTACCGCGATGCCCGCGCCGTGGCGCTAGGAGACCTCGATCGGGAAGAGGGCATCGAGCGCATTGCCATCGCGACGCGCCGCTTCGCGCGCCGCCAGCGCACGTGGCTGCGGCGCTTTGCCACGCTTCTCGGCGTGCGCTCGTTCCCGGCACCGGAAACGGCTGAGGACCTCGAGCGCATCGCGCCCGAGGTCCTCAGCCGTTGGTTCGAGTCCGAAGCTTAGAAGTTCGTCGTCGTGAAGTCTTCAGGCGCCGTCGGGGCGCCGTCGTCGTCGCTCCACATGGAAGCCACGCCGGGGTAGCTGATGCCGAACAGGCCAGCGGGGATGCCGACCATGGTGTCCACGGCCATCAGAACGCCTTCGGCGCCGACGTAGTACGCGCCGACCGCGCCGTCGCGCAGCAGATAGCCCGCATCGGCGATGCCGGCGGTCATGTTGTACGGGTTCTCGGGGTCGCCCCAACCGCGGCGCATCTGCAGCGGGTTGGAAGGATCGTCGTTCATCACGTGGCGACGGATCGTCAGCGCGAGGTCGGCTGCGCCGTTGCTTTCGTACTCGAAGCGCGTGCCGTCCATGTCGACGTCATAGCCGGTGAAGGCGTGTTCGGCGCTCTCGCCCGCAAAGCCGGCGTTCCAGTGGCTGGCATAGTCCGGGTTCGAGCTGGCGCAGGCGCCGAGGACGAGGGAGATACCGAGCAGCAGGGGGGTTTTCATCGTGAGTGGTGAAGGCGGGGGGACGAGGCTGTAGAGTCTTGGCCCTTCGAAAAGGAAGCGGCCTGGCAGACTATGGTCAAGTCAAGGCGACGAGTCTAGTGGCTCTGAGGGGTCAAGGTCAAAGGTTTTGAACACGAGATGCAGATGAAGAGTTATCAAGCCCCACGGGGTATGCGGGACGTTCTGCCCGAAGAGATGCCGGCATGGAGACGCTTGGAGGCGGCTGCGGGTCGACTTTCGGGGCTCTTTGGCTACACCGAGGTGCGGCCTCCTCTTATGGAGGAGACGGAACTGTTTACCCGCTCTGTCGGTGAAGTAACCGACATCGTCGAGAAGGAGATGTTCAGCCTGCAAAAGGGCAAGACGTCGCTGACTCTGCGGCCTGAGGGCACTGCAGGGGTGGTTCGAGCCTACCTGCAGGCGGGGTACGCCAAGCGGAATCCGCTGCAGCGCCTCTATTATTGTGGGCCGATGTTCCGCTACGAGCGTCCGCAGCGGGGGCGCGAGCGGATGTTCACGCAGTTCGGGGTCGAGTGCATTGGCTCGATCGACCCGCGTTTGGATGCCGAGGTGATGCACCTGGCGGCCTCGTTCTTCGAGGAAATCGGGTTGACGGGCCTCGAGGTGCGGCTGAATTCGATGGGCGACGGGGCCGACCGCGATGCTTATCGCGACGCTGTGCAGGAATTCCTGCGGCCGAAGCTGTCCGAGTTGTGCGAGCTGTGCCAGTCGCGCTTCGAGCGCAACGTGCTGCGAGTGCTCGACTGCAAGAACCCGAAATGCGGCGAGCTCGTGGCGGGCGCGCCGGTCTTGATCGACTTCTTGGGTGATGAAAACCGCGCGCACTTCGAAGCCGTGCAAGCAGCGCTCGTCGATCTTGGGCGCGAGCCGATGGTCGACACGTCGATCGTGCGCGGACTGGATTATTACACCCGCACGGTCTTCGAGATCCACGCGCCGGCGATCGGCGCGCGCTCGGCGATCTGCGGTGGCGGTCGCTACGACCACTTGGTGCACGACCTCGGCGGACCCGAGGTGCCGGCCGTGGGCTTTGCGATTGGCTTCAGCGGGACGCTGATCTTGATGGAGCAGCTTGGGCTGTTGGCCGAGCTGAAGCCGGACGTGCCGGACGTGTACGTGATTGGGCTCGACGCGGAGGAGGCCACGCGCTCAGCCGTGCTGAAGGTCGCCGACGAGCTGCGGCTCGCGGGCGTCTCGGCGATCTATGACGTGGATAGCAAGAGCTTCAAAGCGCAGCTGAAGGCGGCCGGCAAAGGCGGGTATCGCTTGGCCGTGATTCTTGGCGGTGATGAGCTCGAGCGCGGTGTCGTGCAGCTGAAGGACCTGGGCGCTGGCGAGCAGCGCGAGGTCGCGCGCGGCGAGATCGGCGCAGCGGCTCTTCTGGCGCTGGCGAACTGAGGCTCTGATTTTGGACGTCCCCTTTGATCCTCGCGCGCTGCAAGCTTCGCGCGTGGGGTTCTTTGGCGGGACGTTTGATCCGCCGCACGCAGGGCACCTGTTTGTGGTGCGCGAGGCCGCGCGGGCGCACGCGCTCGAGCACGTTGTTTGGACGCCTGCGCGGCGCTCGCCTCACAAGGAAAGTCAAGCGACGCCGGGCGCGGTGCGTGCCGAGCTTGTCGAGCTGGCGCTTCTGGACGGCGAGCTTTCGGAGCTGTGTTCGGTGTGGCGGGGCGAGCTTGAGCGACCCGAGCCTTCGTACACGGTGGACAGCCTGGTCGAGCTGGCGCGGTTGCGCGAAGAGGCCGGGCGCGCGGGCGGTTTGTCGTTGGTGCTTGGCGCGGATCAGCTACAGGCGATCGAGCGCTGGCATGACGTGCCACGCATCTTCGAGCTGGCCGAGCCCGTGATCTTGGCGCGCAGCGGCGCGGGGCGCGAGCTCGAGGAGCTACGGCGCCGGTTGGTCGCGTGCGCTGCGGCGGGTGAGCTCGACGAGGCGCTAACTAAGCGCCTGATCGAAGCGTTCGTGGACCCGGGCCGTGTGGATGTGGCGGCGACGGACTTGCGCGAACGAATCGACGGCGAGGGCTTGACCCAGTCGGTGCGGCGCCGCATCGATGAGCTTGGGTTGTATCGCTGATGGGTGCGCTCGAGTGGATCGTGTTTGGCGCCGGCGTTCCGCTCTTTACGTGGGTTTTCTTGAGCCTGCATCGGAAGATGGGGTTTGGCCCCGCAGACGATCCAGGCGACGCGCCCGAGCGCAAGCTGCAGGCGTTTGCGGTGCCCACAATCGGCGGGCCAGTCCTGTTCGCGACCGGCGTCTTGTACTTCCTGTTGGCGCGCGTCTTTGGCCTTGGTTTAGCGGATCGCGGGACGGTGCTCTTGACCGCGCCGCACGTTGGAGCCGCGCTGGTGGGCGCGTTCCTCGTCGGGCTGTTCGATGATCTGCGCGAGGGCGGTTTACCCGCGGGGCCCAAGGTCTTGTTGCAGGTGACGGCCTCGTTGCCGCTGTACTCGATCGCGCCCGGACCCGAGGGCTTCTTGCTTGTCATCGCGGGCGTGGTGGCGATGAATGCGATCAACACGTTCGACAACGCGGACGGCGCGGTGACCGGGCTCTTGTGTGCGACGCTGGCGCCGGTGTCGCCGAGCTTGGCGCTGGGGCTGTTGGCGTTCTTGCCAACGAACTTGGGGCGTGCTCCGTTTGGCGCGCGCCCGGGCTCCCCCGAACGGCTGTCGGCGGCGGCTTACCTCGGTGATTCGGGCAGCCACATGCTGGGCATGCTGCTGCTGTTCTTGCCCGGCGCGTGGGTGGCTCTGTATCTGCCGCTGCTCGATCTTGGCCGTGTTGCGTGGTTGCGCAAGCGCGCGGGGCAGCCCGCGTGGATCGGCGATCGGCGGCACCTTGCGCATCGCATGGAGGCCTGCGGCTGGCCGCCGTGGCTGGTGGTTGTGGCCCAAGTCGCGATCGCCGCGCCGGCGCTGTTCATCGGGACCTCGGGGCTACTGTTCGAGAACCTAGCGGCGACGGCAGTGGGCCTCGGCGCGACGCTTGTCTTGTTCGTGGCGGCGGTCGTGGCTACGCGGACGGGAGTGGCAGCTTCGGAGCGCTCCAGCTGAGCCGTGCCATGCCGGTGAGGCGCTTCAGCTCGGCCTCGCCGCGCTGCGCATCCGCGCGGTTTGCATACGGCCCGTAGAGCGCGCCGAGACTCCACGGCCGACCCGCACGGGTCGTGCGTGCACCCCCGACGAGCTCGCCATTGTGCTGTCGCAAGCGCCGCTCTGCGTTCGTGGCAACGCCGACGTAGGTGCGTTCGAGGGGGCCGCTCAGGAGAACGTACACGACCCACGCGGGGATTTCGAAGTCGCTCTCGGGCTCGGGAATGGGGGTCTTCATGTTTGATGAGAGTAGCGCTCTTGACCTCGTGTTCCCATCGTGTCTAGTGGGACTGTGCGAAACCCTCCCCGTTCAGCCGGCGTCACCCGCGCCGTGCTCAGTGTTCCTTTTGCTCTCTTTGCCTTGCTCGCGTTGCCCGTGTGGGCGCAAGGCGGAGCCGAGCGCGTGGCCTTGGACAGCAGCGGTCTTCCGGCGACCGATTTTTCGGAGACGGCCAGCGTCTCGGACGATGGACGCTTTGTGGCGTTTGTCTCGTTCGACCCGAACCTGGCACCCGGGGAAGCGAACGGGAAGGAAGACGTCTTCGTGCGCGACCGCCTGCTTGGCACGACCGAGCGCGTGGCTCCCGGCGCGACCGAGGCTTGCCGCTTCCCTTCGATCTCGGGCGACGGGCGCTTTGTGGCGTTCGTGACGAAGTCGCCGAACCTGGTGTCGGCTAACTTGAATGGTGAGGAGCAAGTACTGCTGTTCGATCGGCAGACCGGAGCGCTCGAGTTGATCAGCATCAGCACGGGCAGCGGCGGGGGCGATCAAGGTGCGGGCTTGCCGGCGACTTCGCACGACGGGCGCTTTGTTTCGTTTCAGAGCTACTCGAACGACATCGTTGCGGGCGACGCGAACTTTACGGCCGACATCTATCTGCGCGATCGGATGCTTGGGATCACCGAGCTGGTCAGCATGGGGAATGCGGGCCAGCAAACGAACGAGCACTGCTACGGATCGGCGATGACGAAGGACGCTCGCTTTGTTGTGTTCGAGACACGCGCGGACAACATCGAGCCCGCACCCAACGGGTACCGCGATGTGTTCCGTCGCGACCGGCAACTTGGGCTGACCGAGAAGGTCACGTTCTCGGCGGTTGGCGGAGCGACGGACGGGCGCAGCGAGGGGCCGCTCGACGTCTCGGACGATGGGCGCTTTGTCAGCTTTCAGTCGGAAGCCGACAACCTGGTCCTTGGGCAAACGCAGGATCCGTTCCCGCGGCACGACGTCTTTGTGCGCGACATGCAGCTCGGGACGACCGAGCTTGTCAGCGTGGACCCCTTGAGCGCAAGTGGCGCCGAGCTTGGCGACAGCGTCGACGCCTCATTGTCAGCGGACGGGCACCTGGTCGCGTTTGTCTCGGGCTTGACGGACCACGCCTACCTTCGGGATCGCGAGACGGCAACGACCTTGCGCGTCGACTACAGCGACGCGGCGCAGGTTGGGAATCGCGACGCGTTTGAGACACAGCTGGCCGACGACGTGCCGCTTGTGGTCTTCACCAGCAGGTCTGCCAACCTTGTCGTGGGGGACACGAATGGTGTCCACGAGGTCTTCGTGCGGCACTTCCCGCGCATGGGCGAGCTGGCCATTTCAAGCGTGCAAGCGGGCTTGCCAGTGACGGTGACGGCGACCGGGCTCGTGCCGGGAACCGTGTTGGTTCTAGGTGTGTCGCTGGTGGGGCCGGGACCGTTGGCCACGACGTTTGGGTTGGTCGATCTGGGTGGCAGCCCAAGCCTGTTTGTGCTGAGTGCAGACGCCACGGGGCAAGCGAGCTTGACGGCGCCCCTGCCGGCGGCGCTTCTGGGCGCGCCGCTTTGGGTGCAAGGGCTCGACCTGTTTAGCGGCGCGCTGACGCCCGCAATCGGGCGCTTTGTGCAGTAGCTACTTCGGCAGCTGAACGGGGTGCTCGCGCAGCAGGCGTTGCTTTAAGGCGGCGCGCTCGGGATAGGTCGCGTCCGCGACGAGGAGCGCTTTGATGATGGCGGGGCGCGCCTCTTCGAGGGTGGTCGTGGTGCGCTCCTCGACGATGAAGATGTGCACGCCGGCCTGGGTTTGGGCGGGGCCCGAGATGACCCCGACTTCCGCGGCACACACGGCGTCCGCGAGCTCGTTGCCGTAGTGCTTGTAGTTGTAGTTTGGGATGACGCCGCCGTTTTGGTGCACCGAGAGGTCCGCGCTCTCGCGCTTGGCGACCGTTTCGAAGTCGGCTCCGCCGGCTAGCTCGGCGATCAACGCTTTGGCGCGCCCGCTGATCTCGAGGTCGAGGCGCGGGATTGTCAATTCGGCCACGGGAATGCGGCGCGTGGTCAGCTCGGCTTTCATCTTCGACCGCGTCAGCATCAAGTGGCGCAGGACGACCTTGACGCCGCCCTCGCCATAGACGCGGTTGAAGTATTCGAGCACGGCGGGCTCTTTGACGGTGCGCGTGGCCAGGATGATGTGCTCCTCGAGGAGCTTGGGCGCGGCACCGAGCAAAAAGCGGCGCTTGTAGCCTTCGTAGCCGTAGCCCATGGCGTCCAGGTCGGCTGTGAGTTGCGCGGGGTCGCCGCCCGAGCGCGCAACGAGGGCGAGCTCTTCGCGCGCCCATTCGGCGTCGAGGTCGGCCTGGGTTGCTTCGACGCCTAGGCGTTTCGCCTCGTCCTCGAGAAGCCGCTTGTAGGCGAAATCTCGCAAGGGTCCGTAGCCTGCGAGCTGGAACAGGTACGCCTCGTACTCGTCCTGTGTGATCAAGTCCTTGCCGATGCGCGCGACGGCGCCGGGGGGCAGCGGGGCCGGCCTGCTAGCGGGAGCCTCGGCCGGGTCTTGGGCGTGCGCCGGGCAAATGCCAAGAAACAGGACGAAGAGCGGCAGAAAAAGAGTGTGCGGTCGCATAGGCGTGGAGCGGGTTTGAGGCGGGACTGTCCGAGATGCACCAGATGGGCGCTTGCCCCGGAGAGCCGTGGCGCGGATAATCTTCGCCCTTTGGTCCGCCCTTGACCAGCCCCTACGTGACGTATCCCCTGACTGCCCTGATCTCCGACCTGCACAGCAACGTGCCGGCCTTGAGTCTTGCCATCATCGACGCCCTCGAGCGCGGCGCCCGCCGCTTCGTGTGCCTCGGGGATGTCGTGGGGTACGGGGCCGAGCCGCGTGTGTGTCTTGACTGGATCATGCAGCTGACGGCCGCCGAGCCGCGGGTGCCCGAAGCGCTTGCGCAGAAGCTGGACGTGGTGCCGGAGCTCAAGCCCGGGCTGTGCCTTCTGGGCAATCACGAAGAGGCTCTGCTGGGGTCACCCGAGGACTTCAACCCGAAGGCGCGCGCCGCGATCGAGTGGACGCGCGACGAACTTGCGGCCGGCACCTCGAATGAGACCGCGCGCTTCTTCGATTACCTGGGCGAGCGCGAGCCGAGCGGTGAAGACACGGCCGCGCAGTTTGCGCACGGCTCGCCGCGCGACCCCGTGCGCGAGTACGTGATCCCGCGCGACTCACAAGACCCGATCAAACTCGCCGGACTGTTCGCGCCCATGCACATGGGCGTGTGCTTTATTGGCCACAGCCACGTGCCCGCCGTCTACTACGAGAACGGCCGCATCTACCTGCCGAAGATCGGATCGGGCGACGAGACCGTGGGCCCGTTCGCGCTGGGCGTGCCAGCGCCGGGCCACATCGATCCGGAACATCCACGCGCGATTGTCAACGTGGGCTCGGTCGGCCAGCCACGCGACGGCGATCCGCGACTCTCTTACGTGCTGTTTGATGGTGCCAACATCACCTTCGTGCGGCTTCCTTATGACACGGATACGGCGGCGAAGCGAATCCGCGCCGTGCCCGAACTCCCCGACTACCTTGCCGAGCGCCTCTTCCGAGGACGCTAGGCCAACCCGACTCTTCCCGCATGGACAAGCGCCTGCCTTTGGCGATGCTGCTCTCGCTCGCAGTATGGTTCCTCTACCTCAAGACCCTCCCGCCGCCCGCTGAAACGGACGGCCCGGCTCAGGATCCATCGACCGCGATCGTCGCGCCTGCCGATCCGGGCCAAGCCGCCGGCGTGGCTGCCGAGTCCAAGGCGGTGAGCGAGGCGCTGGCTTCCAACGAGGCGCGCCACGTCGCAGCCGAGCGCGAAGTGCGGACCATGATCCTGCGCGCACCCGGCGAAGCCGTAAACGCACACGATCCGCGCGGCCTCTGGCAGGCGACCTTCGACAATAAGGGTGGCGTCTTGCGCGAGCTGCGCACGGGCCACTACGTTTCATCCGTCGAGGAAGAGGACCACGAGGACCCGGCTAACTGGCCCGTTTTGGTCTCCGGCGTGGGGACTAAGGAAGAGGGCTTTGCTGGCGAGACCGGCTCGCTGCTGTTGGCCGCGGGTGTCTCGAGCCAGGACCTGGTCGAGCGGCCGCTAGCGGAAGAGCTTTGGGAGATGGAGCTCTTGGGCACCGAAGAGGCGCCCTTGGGTGTCGTCTTCCGGCTTGCGCCTGGTCGTGGGGTTAGCTTCGAGAAGCGCTTCGAGGTCGCAATGGACTCCACCAGTGGTTGGGAGTTCAAGCTGACGCTCACCGTGAGTAACACAGGCGAGGGCGGTCAGGTCAAGAGCGGCCCGTACCAGTTCCGCTTCACGCCCGCCGCGTGTGTGCCGCCGTCGCTTGGCGAGCGCTTCTACGTCGAGCCGCGGGCCGTCGCCGCAGGCCCTGTGAACAGCGATGACCTGGATCAGGACACCGCGCAGATGAAGGAGAAGGGCGACAGGCTCGGGGCCCTGGACGTGCAGGCGCCGCTTGCCTTCGTGGGCACGCACAACAAGTACTTTGCGTTCCTCTTGCGCGGCGCCGATGAGGCCAGTCAGAACACACTTGTGGGCGCTTCGTTCAGGCGCATTTTTGCGGATGAGGACCTTGGCGAGAAGGGCGAGCGCCCGACCAAGTGGATCCTAGGTGACGCGCAGCTCGAGCTGATGGTGCCGCCGGTGGGCGAGTCGCGCAGCTGGAACTACCGCGTGTACGCCGGTCCGAAAGAGCAGCACCTCTTGACCGCCGACGACCCCGACTTCCTGCTGGTCACCGAGAAGGACCTGAACTGGTTCGCCGGTATCGGCAAGCTGCTACTTCTAGTCTTGAGTGGCCTCGAGAAGCTGACCGGGAACTTCGGTTGGGCGATCATCTTGATGACGCTCTGCATTCGTGGCCTTCTGTTCCCGCTGAACCGTCGCTCGCAGACGGCGATGGCGCGCTATCAGAAGAAGATGAAGCGCGTGCAGCCGAAGATCGACGCGATCAAGAAGAAGTACGCCGACGACCGCGCCGAGCAGAACAAGCAGCAGCAGAAGCTGATGCAAGAAGAGGGCGTGTTCCCGCCGCTTGGTGGCTGCCTGCCGATGTTCGTGCAGATGCCGATCTTCTTCGGTCTATTCTCTGCGCTTCGCACCAGCTTCGACCTGCGCCAAGCGCCGTTCATGGGGTACATCCAAGACCTGTCGCGGCCGGACGCTCTGTTCCCGTTCACGTTTGACGTGCCGTTCTTCCACTGGCCGACCTTCAACCTGCTGCCGATCATCATGGTCGTCATGTGGGTGGCGCAGCAGGCGACGATGCCGAAGCCGCAGGACGCGCAGTCGGCGCGCATGCAGCGCATGATGATGTTCATGCCGGTGATGATGGGCTTCTTCCTTTACAACTACGCGGCGGGCCTCTCGCTGTACATGATCACGCAATCGACGATGGGCATCATCGAGCAGAAGGTGATCAAGAAGGTCTGGCCGATCAAGGACGACGAGGTCGAGACGACCAAGAAGAAGAAAGGCTGTGGGCCGTTCGCCGGCGCTATGGAGAAGATGGCCGAGAAGCAGAAAGCGCAGATGAAGCTCGTCGAGCAGCAGCGCGCGATGCAGGCCAAGCAAAGAGGCCAGGCTAAGAAGAAGCGCAAGTAGTGGCCACGGGCACGATCGCCTGCGTCTCGAGCCCTCCCGGTGGGGGGGCTCGAGCCGTATTGCGGCTGTCGGGCCCCGATGCGGGGCGTCTGATCGCCGAGCGCTTCACGGCGGTCGATGGCGCGGCCCCCGAGGTCCCGGTGCGCGGTGTCTATCGCGGGCGCTTCGAAGATGGCGGCGGCAGCGTCCCATGCTTGTGGTTTTGGATGCCGGGGCCGGCTTCGTTCACGCGCGAAGACGTCAGCGAGCTGCACATTCCCGGTTCGCCTCCGCTGGTCGAGGCTGCGCTCTTGTGCCTCTTGCAAGCGGGCGCGCGGTTGGCCGAGCCGGGCGAGTTCACGCGGCGCGCATTCGAGAACGGGCGCATCGATCTGACGCGCGCCGAGGGTGTTCTGGGCATGATCGAGGCGGCGGATGTGGCGGCGACGCGCTCGGCGGCGGCGCTCTTGTTCGGCGGCTTGTCCGAGCGTGTTGAGGCGCTGCGCAGTGGCCTGGACTCGTTGCGCGCCCTGACTGAAGCGAGCCTCGACTTCGACAGCACCGAGACGGGGCATGTCGACACGACGGCCCTGGTGGAGCGCGCCGATCAGCTTGCGCTGGAGTTGGGGGAGGCCTTGGCTTGGGAGTCGCGCCGGCGCAGCTCGCATGGGCGGCCGCGCATCGTCTTGGCCGGGCGCCCGAACGCGGGCAAGAGCAGCCTGTTCAACGCGCTGACCCAAGCGGTCGCGGCCGATGCGGCCGGGCACGCGGCTTTGGTCAGTGACTTCGCGGGGAGCACGCGCGATGGGAAGGCGGCCTTGTGGCTCGTGGCTGGTGTCGAGCTCGAGCTGTTCGACGCGCCGGGTTTCGAGTTTGGCGCTCGTGGCGAGAACGATCCCTCCGCCCGCGCGCAGATCTTGGCCGAGCGCGCCCGCCGCGGCGCGGACGTGATCCTGTGGACCGTGCCGGTTTCCAACTCTGGCGGCGCGGATGCCGACGCCGATGCCGACGCGGTTGCGGCCGACTTCAAGCTGCTGCCGACGGACGCGGTGGTCTTGCCGATCGCCACGAAGAGCGACCTCGGCGGCCTCGCGCAGTTCCCTCCTGGGCTGCCGGCGGCGCTCAGCGTCTCGGCCGTAGCCGCGCCTGACGCTGCGCGCACAATTCTCGAAACGCACGTGGCCCGCGCGCTTGGCTTGACCGAGGCGCCGGCTGTCGAGGTCGCCGCGTCGCTAGGCCGCGAGCTCTCCGCGCGCCACCGCGCGGCCTTGGCCCTAGGACTCGAGGCGCTTGGCGAGGCGCGCTCGGGGCTGGAGACCGGCCTCCCGCTGGACCTCGTTGCCGAGACCCTGCGCGCGGCGACCGATGAGCTGGATGGCATCAGCGGGAAGACCACACCCGAGGATCTTTTGGACCGCATCTTCAGCGGCTTCTGCTTGGGCAAGTAGAGCCGCAGGCTGACGCGTTTCGGGCCCTGCTTGCGCTCTTGTGAGCCTTGCCCTTAGACTGGCAGTTCGCACTTAGAACGCTCGGTCTCCACTCCACGAACTCCCCGTCCCCAGCGAGCCCTATGTCCGAATCCAAGCAGTCCGCACCTCTCCACCTGTGGATCATCGGCGTCGTCACCCTCCTATGGAATGCGATGGGGGCTTTTGACTACGTCATGACGGAGATGCAGAACGAGGCCTACCTCAAGGAGTTCTCCGAAGAGCAGATGGCCTTCTTCACGAGCTTCCCGAGCTGGCTTGTTGTCTTCTGGGCGCTGGCGGTCTGGGGTGGTGTCGTGGGCTCGCTTTTGCTGTTGTTACGCAAGCGCTCCGCCGCGCTCGTGTTGCTTGTCTCGTTCCTCTCCATGGTCGTCACGACGATCCACAACCTGGGCTTCTCCAATGCTGCGGAGATCATGGGGACGACAGGAGCCATCTTCTCGGCCGTGATCTTCTTGGTCTCCCTGGGCCTCGTCCTGTACTCGCGCGCGATGGTGAAGCGCGGCGTACTGGTTTAGGTTTGAGCTTTCGGGGCCCCGGTTGCCCGCAGACCGGACACCTGCGACCCTCTCGGGGCGGCATCTAGATAGAATGGCGCCCGACGAGAAGACTGCCATGACCGACGATCCCAAATACAAGCCGAGCCAGGCGAACAACCCGCTGCACGGCAAGACGCTTGAGGCGATCGTGACGTCCCTGTTTGAGGAGTACGGCTGGGACGGCTTGGCCGAGCGGATTGACCTACGCTGCTTCAAAAGCGACCCGTCCGTGAAATCGAGCCTCAAATTCCTCCGCAGGAGCCCCTGGGCGCGCGAAAAGGTCGAGCGATTGTACCTCTGGACACTGCGCAAGCAGAGCCCCTGGGGCTAGCGGCGCGCCTGGAGTCGCTCGATCCCGATCTGGGCCTCTCAGGCAGTGCTGCGACGAGCTCTCGGGCCCAAGTGCCATGCTCAGCGGCCGCGGGAACCTCTCTGACCATGATGGACACGCACCAAATACAGCCTTCCGTCGCTTGGCGCTGCGATGGCTGTAGGCCCGCCTCCGGCGGGCCCTAGTCTGGGGTTTTGCACTTAGGAAAGTGCGAAACCCCAGACTAGGGCCGGACTTGGCTCCCAAGGGTAGGAACCTCGCTACATGGGGGGGGGCTGAGCGTTGACACACTACATATTGTGTGGATACTTGGTGCCATGAGGTGCCAGCGCTGCAAGGAAGACGACGACCGTGTGGTCGATTCTCGGACGTCCCAAGACGGGCGGGCGATTCGTCGTCGGCGTGAATGTCTCGCCTGCGGGCTGCGGTACACGACCTACGAGCGCGTCGAATCGACGCCGCTGCGGGTCGTTAAAAAGAGCGGCGACCGCGTGCGCTTCGACCGCGACCGCATTCTGACCGGGATGGTGATCTCGGCGGAAAAGCTGGACGTCTCCTTAGAAGACCTCGAGTCCGCGGCAAGCCGCGTCGAGATGCGCTGCCACGAAGAGTTCGACCGCGAGGTCGAGAGCGTTGTCATCGGCAACCTTGTGATGGACGAACTGAAGGCGCTGCATCAAGTTGCCTACGTGCGCTTCGCGAGTGTCTATCGCGAGTTCAAGGATGCGGACGAGTTCCGTGCCGAGCTCGAGAAGCTCGGCAGTCCTGACGCTGACAAGACGGTCGAGCCCGCATGACCGCTTCGCACGTCGAAGGCTCGGGCGATGCCACGAGCCATGAGCGCCTTCACGCCGTGCGCAAGCGCGACGGTCGGCTGGTGCCGTTTGACCTCGCGAAGATCAGCTCGGCGATCGCGAAGGCGATGGCGGCGGCCGGCGAGCCCGACGATGGGTTTGCGCTTGAAGTTGCCGGAGTTGTTGAGCTCGGTCTGAACAGCCGCGGCGGGCGCGGTGACGTCCCTCATATTGAAGAGGTTCAAGACTGCGTCGAGAACGTGCTTGTCGAGCTCGGTCGCGCGAAGGTCGCAAAGACGTACATCTTGTATCGCGATCAGCGCACGCGCGCACGCGAGGCGCTGAAGGTGCGCCACCCCGCTGGTGGCCGGCGCGCGACGGGCGATCCGTCCGTGCGTGTGCAGGAATCCGAAGGCACGTCGGAGTGGAGCAAAGGGCGCATTGTTGTGGCCCTGATGGGCGAGGCAAACCTGCCGCGGGAAGTGGCGACCGAGGTCGCCGCGCGCGTGGAGTCGCGCGTGTTCCAGTCGGGGCAGAAGCGCATCTCAACCGGCTTGATCCGCGAGCTGGTCGACAACGAGCTGGTCGACATGGGGCTGACCCGCGCGCTGCGCCGGCAGGCTCCGCTGGGCCTTCCGCGCCACGACTTCGCGCGCATTCTTGCGGGTGAGGCGCTGACGCCGTGGGAGCACGAGAGCTTCGCGGGCGAGGCGCCGAGCGCGGCCCCCGAATACGTGCCCGGCCCGCGCGCTCTCGAGGTCTCGACCACCCGCGCGGTGTGCTCGGAGATCGTGCGCCGGTTTGTGCTTGAGGACGTCCTGTCCGAAGGGCTGGCCGAGCTGCACCTGTCGGGCGACCTGTCGATCGAAGACCTGGGCGCCGCACAGCTGCCCCTGTGGATCGGCGTGCCCGGCGAGCTGTTGTTATCGGGAGCCGCCGGTGCCGGCGCCGCATTTGGGCTGCTCGACGAGCTGGCCGATTGCGCGCGCGGGGCTTCGGTGGGTGTTGTTTTGGAGGATCCGGCCGCGGTCCTCGCGCCGCTCTTGCGCGCGACCCGCCCGGGCTCGTCGACCGGGCTCGCGGCGTGGCTCGCGGCTCTGCGCGCGGTCTCGCGCGGCTCGGGCCGGCGCATCGATTTGGGCGCGCCGGGCCTCAAAAGCCGTGGCTTCTTGGCGCGGCTCGTCGTCGAGATGGCCGCCGAGGCGCCGGGCGCCCATGCGCCGCGTTTGTTCCTGTCCGGCGAAGAGCTCGGCAGCTTGATTGGGCCTGCGGCGCAGCTGAAGCCGAAGCAGAAGCCCGAGCCCTCGACCAAGCCACGCGTCGTTGGCGGCCACGAAATCGAGGCGGCCGTCGAGTCGCTCTTGGCAACTGGCCGCTTGATCGCGACGTGGTCCGGCGAGCGCAGCTTCGCGGCTCCCGGCTGCCGCCGCGCGGCGCGCGAGCGCGGTGTCCTGTCGTGTGGCGGCGCTGCGACCCTCAACCTGCCGCGCCTCGCCCGGCGCGCGGGACCTTGGCGCGAGAGCCAAATGCTGGAAGAGCTATCGGCTCTGGTCCGCGCCGCGCTCGAAGCCGCGCGTGCCTTGACGAACTTCCAACGCCGCTCGCGGTACACCGGGCAAGGCGGCTTCGCGCGCATGCGCTCGAGCTTCGCCTTGTCGCCGATCGGCCTGACCGAGGCGCTGTTCATCCTGGGCGACGGCCGCGTCGATCCCGACCAAGGCGCGCGGCTGCTCGGCTTCTTGTCCGAAGCTGCGCGTCGCTTTGCGCGCCCCGGCGATCCCGAGATTGTGGTCGATCCGTCCTTCGGCGAGCGCTCGGCCGCGCGCCTGGCGTGGCTTGATGCACAGAGCCTGCGCGGCGACCCAAGCCGCGGCGCTCTCGACCAGCGCGAGCTGTTTGAAGAGGCGCTCATCAGCGACGGCGGTGGCACCGCCTCGCCGCCCTCCGCGCCGTACTCACGCGGGTTCGCCCTGGGGACGGCCTCGGGCTGGTGGCCCGGCGAAGCCGAAGCGCGGCTCGTCTCACCGCTGCCGAGCGGCGCCCTGTACCCCTTCCCGAAGTTCGCCCCCAGCACGGCCGGCGAATCCCCAGCGCTTGCCACCTGGCGACGCTTCGCCCACGCCCGCGACCTCGTCGAAAGCGACGGCGGCGAGCCTGGCTTGTTCACTCTGATCCCCGGCGGACTTCCCGAAGAAGCCGCCGCCCCTGACGGCATCGACTCCTAGTTTCCATGCGCCTCAAACGCCTCGAACTCTTCGGCTTCAAGTCCTTCGCGGACCGCCGGACCCTTGATTTCCAACACGGCTTGACCGGCATTGTCGGTCCGAACGGCTGTGGCAAGAGCAACGTCGTGGACGCGGTGCGGTGGGTGCTCGGCGAGCGCCGGCCCACGTCCATGCGTGGCGCCGAGATGACCGACGTGATCTTCAAGGGCTCGGCTTCACGGCCCGCGATGAGCGTCGCCGAGGTCACGCTGGTGCTCGATAACGCCTGCGGAACGATTGAGGGGCACGGTTCGGAGGTCAGCGTGAGCCGGCGTGTGTTCAAGTCGGGCGAGGGTGAGTACCTGATCGACGGCGGCAAGGTGCGCCTGAAGGATCTGCGCGACATGCTGTTTGACACGGGGCTTGGCAGCCGGGGTTACGCGATCTTGGAGCAGGGCAAGATCGACGCGGTCCTGTCGGCCGACGCGCTGGAGCGGCGCTCGATCTTCGAAGAGGCGGCTGGCATCAGTCGCTTCCGTCAGCGCAAGAAAGAGGCGCAGTCACGGCTGAAGAGCGTGGCTGCGGACATGACTCGGCTTGAAGACGTTGTGCGCGAACTCGAGCGGCGTCAGCGCTCACTTAAGATCCAAGCGGGCAAGGCCGAGCGCTTCGTGACCGCTCGCGAAGAGTGGCAAACCGAGGCCGTGCGTTATGCGCGGCATCGCTTTTCCGAGCTGTCGGGCGAGCTGCAGAAGCTCGGTGAGATGCTCGAGCAGCTTGAGGCGCGCGGCTCCCAGCTGCGCACGTTGCGCGAAGCCGCCGAGGGTGATGCGAACGCGCGCGAGCGTGAGCAGCTGGCTCTGACGGCCGAACTCGAGCGCCTGTCCGCCTCGGCAAGCGAAGTCGCTGGCGACCTGCGCGCGCTGGACGAGCGTAAGAATCAGTTGACCGCGCGGATCCACTCGTGGCAGGAGAGCGCTACGTCGGAGAGCTCACGCGCAAACGCGCTGAAAGAGCGCTCGGGGCAGCGCGCGACCGAACTCGAGACCGCGCGTGCGCGCTTGGCGGTGCTTGAGGGCGAGGCGAAGAGCGCCGAGACCAAGGTCGCGGCCGAGGGCGCCGAGGCGAAGGAGTCGCTCGAGCGCTTCCGGAGCGCGCGCGCCGAGTTTGCGGCGCAGAACGACCTTGTGCTGGAGCTGTTGCACAAGAAGAACGAGGCGCAGAACAGTCGGCGTTTCTTGCAGGCGTCGCTTGAACCTTTGGCCGCTCGTGCGGCGCGTGGCGATGATCGCGTGAACGAAGCGCGCGCCAACTTGACCGCCGCGCGGGAGAAGCTGCAGGCCGACAAGATTGAACATGAGACCGTGCAAAAGGAGGCCACCGAGGCGCGCACGCGTCAGACGGACTTCGAGGCACGCACACTGAGCACGCGCGAAGAGGCCACGGCGCTTGCGCGAGCGGCGAAGGAACTCGAGCTCAAGAAGACGGGGCTCGCGAGCCGCGTCGATTCGTTGCGCGATTGGGAGGCCGAGCGTTCGGGCCTTGAGGATGGCGCGCGCGCGCTGTTCGAGAAGCGCGACGAGCTCGGTCTTGGCGAGGCGCTCGAAGGCATCGTCGCCGACCACTTCATCTGCGATCCCGAGCACGCTTCTGCGCTGGGTGCGGCTCTTGGCCCTTGGGCCGAGGCGGTCGTCTTGCGCGATGGCGCGCGTGCGCCCGAGCTGTTTGCGTGGTTGCGCGAGGGCGAGGTCGGCCGTGCGCGGCTGGCGACGCCGCCGAGCGGTCCGCGGACGCCGATCGCAACCGACCCAGAGGCGCTGCGTGCGCCCGAAGTGGTCGGGCGGCTAGCCGATCACGTGCGAGCGCGCGACGGCTTTGCGGGGCTCTTGGACGAGCTGATTGGCGAGACGCTCTTGGTCGAGACTCTGCGGGGCGCGCAAGCGGTGATCGCAAGTCACCCGAGCGCGACGTGTGTGACGCTTGCCGGTGAGCTGTGCAGCGCGGCCGGTTTGTTTGGTGGCGCGGCGGGCGCCGAGTCGTCGGGCGCGGTCGCGCGCCGCTCGCAAGCGGCGGCGCTCGAGGCCGAGCTGGCGGGTGTTGTTGAGCGCTGCGACACGGCTGTCGCGGCGGCCGCCGAGTGCGCCGAGCGCGTCGAGCGGTTGACGAGCGAAGTCAACTCCGCTCGCGATCGTGCGCATCAAGCAGCGGGCCGCGCGCGCTCCCTCGAGGGCGCGATTCAAGCGACCGGGCGCCGCGTGCGGGACCTGGAAGAGGCCGCCGAGGTCATGGAACACGAGGCGACAGGGCTTGTCGAAGAGCGCGCGCGCGTCGAGCGCGACTTGGCCGAGCTTGCGGGCTCGATGGAGGGCCTGCTAGCCAAGTTCGACCTTGAGAACAGCCGCCTCGACGAGCTCGAAGTGCGTCGTCGCGAGCTCGAAGGGGCGCGCGAAGAGTCGTCGCGCAAGGAGAGCTTGGCGCGGGTCGATTGGACACGCCTGTCGGGTGAGCTCGCGGGCGAGCGGCGCCGTGTGGAGCACCTGAGTGCCTCGCTCGAAGAGACACGCCGCGAGCTTGAGCGCACAAGTGGCTTGATCAACGCCAGTGAACGGAGCGCCGTTGATGGTGGTGCCGAGCTGGAGCGCTTGGGCGCCGAGCGCGCGGACAAGCTGGCCCTGCGCGGCGAGCTGGACGAGAAGCTGGGCGGGCTGCGCGAGCGCGATCGCGAGGGCCGCGAGGCTGTCGACGAGCTGCGCCATCGGACCGACGCGGTCACGCGCGAGCTGGAAGGCTTGATGGACGTCACGGCGAAACGGCAACTCGAGCGGCAGCGCATCGAGCTTGCGCGCGAAGAGCTGATGCGTCGCAGCGAGGAGGAGCTAGGCCTTGGCTATGAGGGCTTGACCCTGAACTTCGAAGGCGAGGAAGAGCTTGCTGTCGATGGCGCGTTGGCAGAGCTTGCCGACAGCGTGTCCGAGCTGAAGCGCAGCTTGGACCGCTTGGGTCCGGTCAACCTCGAGGCGGTCACCGAACTCGAAGAGGTCACCGAGCGGCTCGACTTCTTGGCCGCGCAGCGCAAGGACTTGGCCGAGTCGCGCGCCGCGCTTGAGGATGCGATCGCGAAGATCGACGTGGAGTCCGAGCGGCTCTTCATGGCGACCTTCGACGAGGTGCGCACCAACTTCCAGGCGATCTTCCGTAAGCTGTTTGGCGGCGGCAAGGCCGACATCATCCTGGATCCCGACATGCCTCCGCTCGAGGCCGGCATCGAGATCTACGCGCGCCCGCCGGGTCGCGAAAACTTGCCCATCGGACTGCTGTCCGGTGGACAGCGCACGATGATCGCGCTGGCACTCCTGTTTGGGGTTTTCCAAGCGCGCCCTTCGCCGTTCTGCATGCTCGACGAGGTCGACGCCGCTTTGGACGATGCGAACATCGAGCGCTTCCTGATGATGCTCGACCTGTTCCGCGAGACCAGCCAGTTCATCGTGGTGACGCACAACAAGGGCTCGATGGCAGCCTGCGATGCGCTGTACGGAATCACGATGCAGCCGCGCGGAATCTCGCGGCATGTGGTCATGCAACTGGCCGACGTGGACGAGTTCGTACCCGATGTCGACGGCGGCAAAGCGGACCCGAAAGCCCAAGCGGATTCCGGTGTCGAGACGGCCGACGAAACCGGCGAGCCGATCCGCGAATTGCAACCTGCCGCGCGCCAAGATGACCTTGCCGAGCGCGGGCCGAGCGAGGTCGTCGAGGACGAAGAGCAGCCCGAAATGGGCGCTAACGTGCAAAGTACGGAAGGCGGTGAAGGCGGCGTCACGACCCCTGAAGGGGCGGTTGCGGCCCCAAACCAGCCGAACTAGGGCAAAAACCTACCCAGCGGATCCCGCACGGTGCTCCAGAGGGTGCTAAATCTGAGGGTCCTGACCCGGACCTATAAACGATGGCCAAGCCCGCAATCCTAGCCCTCATCGCGCTCAGCTCCACGCTGTGCGCGCAGGGTCTCGCTGCCCAAGAGGGCCCGGACTCGAGCAGCGCCCTGGCGCCGCCTGAGGGGGTTGCTCCCGAGCTGCCCGAGATCGTGATCACGCCGCCAAAGGCGGAGTACCGCGACCTCGATGCGACGCTCCTGTTGTTCAGTCGCTGGGTCGAGGCGCGCCCTGATGCCGCCTCGCTGGTGTCGCTGGGAACGTCTGCGGGTGGCCGTCCAATCACGGCCTTGCGCATCGCGGCGCCGGGCCCGGTTCCGGCGGACGCGCGCAAGACGCTGCTGCTTGTTGGCGGGCTCGACGGGGTTTCGCTGCACGGCGCGGAAGAGGTTCTGGGCATCGCCGCCGGGCTGGCGTCGGAGCCCGAGAGGCTGCCGCCCGACCTCGCGTTCTTGTGCCTGCCGTGGGCGAGTCCCGATGGCCTGAGCGCCGAGTTCCTACGCTTAAAAGGTGCGGGCCCTGGCAGCCTTGGACGCGACGAGACGCCGGTTGATGACGACCTGGACGGACTCAACGCCGAAGACGGGCCCGACGATCTGGATGGCGATGGCCTTGTCACCATGATGCTTGTCGAGGACGCGGCCGGCGAGTGGCAGCGCGCGCCCGACGCGCGCTTCTTGGTGCCGGCTGGGAGAGCTGCGACTGCAGGCCCGCGATACTCGCTCTTCCGCGAAGGCAAAGATGACGACGGGGATGGTGTCTACAACGAAGACGGTGCTGGTGGCATCCGCGCCGATCACAACTTTACGGTTGGCTGGCGTGGTCCGTTTGCGTCCGTCTCGCCGGGAGCGCTGCCGTTTCGCGCGCCGGGCGCTTCGGCTCTGAAGGCTCTGCAGGAAGAGGGGCGCCTTGTGGGCGTGCTTCTATTCGACGGTCACTCGGGACACTGTGAAGTTGCCGGTGGGCAGAAGCGCGGAGCTCTGGAGAGCCTGTCGGGCAAGCTGTTCGCCAAGGTGCTTGGAGCGACGGGTGATGAGATCGATGCGCTGACGAGTGAGCACCCCGCCGCCGGCGATGCGTTGGATTGGCTGCCGCGCGTGGGGACTCCGACAGCGCGGTTGTCGTTCTGGGGCCCCGAGATTGGGCTTGGGCGTGGGCTCGTGAAGCCGGCGGCGTTCCGCACGGGCGACGAGGCTCTGCCGGACGACATGCTGGAGGACTTCTGTTCGCCTTCGTGTATCGCTGCAAGTGTGGGCGGTTGGCGCCGGTACTTGGACGAGCGCCGCGGCGGGATCGGGTTTATCGATTGGCATCCTGTGGACTTAGGCGATGGTCAGAGCGCGCTTGTCGGTGGTTGGGAAGCCGCCGTGTTGAACAACCCGCCCGAAGAGCAGCTCGCGCAGTCGGTGACCATGGCGATGGACCTGATGGGCGAGCTGATTGCGGCGCTGCCGGAAGTCCACGTCGAGGTGACGAGCGTGAGCCGCGAAGGCGAGCTCTGCACGTTGAAGGCGAAGCTGCAGGCCAGCGGTAACGAAGCGGGCAGCTTGCCGATCGAGCTCATGGCTCCGGGTGGTCTTGAGTTGCAGCTTGAGCTTCCACCGGGCGCACGGCTCATCGCTGGGCCGGCGGTTGAGTCAATCGCCTCCGCGGAGCTCGCCGCTGGCGAGATCGAGTGGCTGATCTTTGCCCCGCTGGACTCCTTGCTGACGCTGCGCATCGTGCGCAGCTCGGATGGGATCGAGCTCGACCGCAGCGAGGTGCGCCCGTGATGCGGCTGCTGATGACGCTGGCCCTCTTCGTGAGCCATGCGAGTTGGGCATCCGCCGCGCCGGTGCAGGCCGAGTCCGTACCGCTTCCCGCGCGCCACTTTGAAGTTGACGTGATTGGCAGCGGGGCTCCCGAGGTCTTGGTGTGGTTCGGTGCGAAGGAGCCCTCGGCAAACGAGCTTGGCAAGCGCCGCGCGTTGGCCGCCGAGCTGCGCGCCGACCTCGAGCCCGGACGCGGCAGCTTCCACATCGTCGTCGACCTAGGCCCGGGCGAGAAGACGACTCCGTTTGGTCTCGATTTCCCGATCGTGCAGACGGGCGTGGCGACGCGCTTCCAACCCACGTGTTTGCAGCGCTCCGACGCGCGCGCGCTGGCCAGCTATCTGGTGAGTGCGCCGAGCCTCGCGGGTGTTGTCGAGCTGCCACCGCTGCGCCCTGGGCTCGCGAGCCCAACCGGTGGGAATCTACCGAGCTTCCTGCGTATTGGCTTGGGGCTCGAGCGGCGCCTGCCGCAGGTGCCCGCCGCACTGCCGGGTGAGACGCAAGCGCAGGCCACGGCCGGAGCGCTCGTTGCCGTGCTGGATGCCGCGCGCGCGGGCCTCGCGCCGGTTGCGAATGCCGCCACTCACTTGGGGGGCGACCTGTGGCAGTTTGACTTGAGCTTGCGGGCTCCCCAACTTGTCCATGTGCGCCCGGATCCCGCGCGCACCTACCCGGCCGTACGCTTGGCCCTCTCCATGGCCGCCTGGGGCGACGAGATCGCGACGCCGCCTGCAGAAGGCGAGGCGCCGCTTGAGGCCGCGCCCGCCGAGGCGCCGGTGCTTGTTGAGTTGGCTTGGCGCGCACCGGGCGAGGAAGCGTTCGAGCGCCTTGTGGTGCGACGCGGCACGTTTGCGTTCCCGGACGGCAACTTGCCCGCGGGCGCCGAGCTACGCGTGGTTGCGCGTGTGCCGATCAGCATCGAGGATGTCGAGTTCACCCTCGACGCGGGCCGCGCGGGTCGCGCAGCGTGCACGCTGGCGTTGGGCATGGCCAAGGAGCCGGTGCCCGAAACGCCGGCTGAGTAGCTAGCGCCGCACCCAGGCCTCGAGCGCCGGGAGCGCGCCCAGAACGAGGTCGCCCGCGACCTTCAGGCTGTCCGCCGAGCAGTGCTCAAGCGTGTCCTTGTCGTTGTGCCAGTACGCGTTGTTGGGTCCGTACTCGAAGTCGATCAGGTCAACCGACGGAATCCCCACCGCGGCGAACGACAGATGGTCGTCCTTCACCGGAAGCCAGCGGCGCGTGGCCATGTAGTCGCCGAGCCCGAGCCTGACGGCCTCCTGTTCGAACAGCTCCATCAGCTCGCGGCGTGAGTACGTCTCGTGCAGGATCGCGAGGTCCTTGTCGCCGAGCATGTCGAGCAAGACGCAAGCACCGAAGCGGCCGGCGTCCTGATTCGCGCGCAGTTTTTGTGCGTGGTAGCGCGAGCCATAGGTGTTGTCGTCGCCCTCCCAGTCCAAGTTGACGGCCTCTTCGCCGTCCAAGAACAAGAAGCGCAGGCCGATCTCGCGCGGGCCTTCCGCGGCAAGCGCGCGGGCGAGCTCAAGCAAGATCGCCGTGCCCGAGCCGCCGTCGTTGGCGCCGACGAAGTGGCCCGGCAGGACCTTCGTGTCGAAGTGGGTGGTGAGCAAAATCCACGGCGCATCTGGAACTGTGGGCGCAAGGTCGGCGAAGACGTTTTCGAAGTCGATCGGACCGACGGGGGTCGAATCGGTGAAGGGCTCGCGCTGCGGGACGAGGCCCGCGGCGGTGAGCTCGGCCGCCAGGAAATCGCGCAGCTGTGCGTTCGCGGCGCTTCCAGATGGACGCGGTCCGAAGGCCACCACGGCCTCAAGGTCGCTCCACGCGCGGTCCTTGTTGAAGGCCAGTTCGGCCTTCTGTACGGGCACCTCGGGCGAGGAGCAGGCCGCGGCGAGAATCGAGATCAACAGGAGCTTCTTCCACATAGTCATCTTGGGTGAGCGCGGGGAGGGCGGCGCTTCGGGCGACAACCGTACACTCGCGAGGCAGGTCGCGTACACTCACGACATGCGCCGAGCGACTTTTCTTTTCAGCCTTTGCCTTCTGACCGCGTGCGTGACCGCGTGCGCGAAGGACGACGGCGTCCCGCGCGGCGGCGACGTGCTGTTGATCGTGGTCGACACCTTGCGCGCCGACGCGCTGTCGAGCTACGGGAACCCCGCGAACACAAGCCCCGTCCTCGACGCTCTTGCAAAGGACGGCATCCGTTTTGACGAGGTGCTGACCCAGGCGCCGAACACGGCGACGAGTCACGCGACTCTGTTTACCGGTCTGTATCCGTGGACGCACCGCGTCGCGAATCTGACCAGTCTCGAGCACGGCACGGCGGGTCTGCCGCCCGCGTTCATCACGGTGGCCGAGCGCTTCGAGGCGGCCGGCTACAAGACGGCGGCCTTCACCGACGGCGGCCCGCTTGGGCTCGCTTGGAACTTGATGCAGGGTTTCGAGACGCTTGAGGGGCGCTTTGAAGGCGCGACGGCGAAGGTCGATCAGGCGCTGGACTACTACGCGAAAGACGCGGGCGATGCGCCGCTGTTCACGCTGCTGCACACGTACGAAGTGCACGAGCCGTATTTGCCGCCGCTCGAGTACGTCGAGCGTTTCAACTCGAACCCCGGCTACAACGGCCGCGTGAAGCAGTCCGAGTTGGCAGCGCGCGCGCTGCGAGATTCGGGCGGAGAGACCGAGCCCAACGGCAAGATCCTGTTCGAGCACAAGGCCGACTTCGACGCCGAGGACGTGCGCTATCTGTGGGACCTGTACTTGGGCGAGGTGGCGTTCACCGACCACGAGCTTGGGCGCCTGTTTGATGCGCTGAAGGCGTCGGGCCGCTACGACGATATGACGATCATCGTGACGGCGGACCACGGCGAGGAGTTCGGCGAGCACGGCCAGTTCGGGCACCTGGACCTGAATCGCGAGACGCTGCACGTGCCGATGATCGTGAAGCTGCCGGTGGGCACGTACGACGAGTGGCGTGGCAAGTCGGTCGATGTGCGGGTGAACCAAGTCGACGCGCACGCGACGCTCCTGTCGATGCTGGATGCCGACTGGCCGGTGGATGCGGGGCGCTCGTTCTTCATCGATCTCGCCGAGGGTGCGTTTGTCGAGAGAACGTCGTTCGCGGAGACAACCGAGGGTCTGTATGGCGCGCGCGTTCAGTTCGACCACATGCGCTTCCAGCGCTCGGTGCGTCTTGGGAAGTATGGTTTCGTCGAGAGCGAGGTCGGGGGCATTGTGCAGCGTGAGCTGTTTCCCGCGCGCCTTGAACTCGCTCCACTCGAGCGGGCTCCCGAGCCGACGTTGACTTCGACTTTACCCGGTGGGGTGGTGGGGGATGAGACTGCGCGGCCGATGCTGGATGGCTTGGCGGGGCGCGTCTCGAAACACATGCGCGAGGCGGAGACTCTGCGCGCGGAGCTCTTGGAAGGGCAGTCGTCGGTCTTTACCTACAAGGTCGATGGCGACCAACGCAGCGAGCTTGAGGCGCTGGGTTACTTGGATGGGAAGCCGGCCCCCAAGAAACCCGCCGGCGACTAGGCCACTGCGCTTGTCTTGAGGGCGGAATGAGGCGAGACTTGGCGCATGAAAGTCCAACGCGCCGCTCTTGTCCTGCCCCTTGTTGTCCTTGTGTCCACTGGCCTTGGTGCTTGCCGGAACTCTTCCGCGAGCGGTTCGAGCGGAAGTGTGGTGGCGCTTGTGCCCAGCACCGACGGAAACGACGGGTGCAACGGCGCGAGTCAGAGCTTTACGCCGGGGCAAGCATTTACGCCGCTGACGCTTGCGACTTGGTCGCCTTGGGCGATGAGCCAGGTTGCGGGAGCGCGCGTCTCGAATGAGCTGTTCGCAACCGGTGCGGGCGCGACGCTCGTGGCGATCGATGTGAGTGGCGCGCCTGTCGAGACCGAGCTGATCAGTGCCGGGACGGTGGATGCGTTGGTCGATCCAGGGGCATTCGGCCCGCCCGCCGAGCTGTCGGGGTTGTGCGTTTTGGATGCGGACAACTTGCTTGTGATGGAGCACAGCCACAACGTCGTGCTGCTTGTCTCGCGCAGCGTGCCCGACTCGGTCAGCTTGTTCGCGGGGCTGCCGCTGACGGTGCCCGGCTTGGCCGATGGGCCCGCGTCGCTGTCGCGCTTCAACTTCGCGGAGGCCGCGCAGATCGTGGCGACCGGCGACGGGCGCGTGCTGATTGCCGACTCGGGCAACCATGTGATCCGCCAGATTCGAGACGGCTTTGTGTCGACCTTGGCCGGAACCGGCGCGCCGTTCTTTGCGGACGGGGACTTGACCTCGAGCCTGTTTGACACACCGTCGGGGCTGTCGATCGACTGCGCGGGGCGCCTCTTGATCACCGAGCTCGGCGCGATGGGCGCGGGCGGCAATCGTCTGCGCGAGCTCGCGCTCGGGCAAGAGTCCTTCTTCGGCATTCAAGGCACGGTCTCGACATTGGCGGGCGATGGCACGCAGCTAACCGTCGAGGGCGCGGAAAACCTAGCCAGCCTGGCGGCGCCAATGGGGCTCGTGACCAGCACGGACGGCGAGGCCTACTTCGTGGACTCGGCGACCGGCGTGCTGCGCCGCTTCGATCCGATGAGCGGCAACGTCGACTGCCCGTTGTGGGTGGACTGCAACGCGGCTGTGACGGGCGGCGGGCGCTTCACCAACGGCGGAGTGTTGAGTCTTGTCTCGACCGACGCGGGCATCCTGTACGCCCTCGACGCGAGCGCGGGCACCTTGGTCCGCGTGACGCCGTAGGAGCGCTTCGAGTTTCAGAGCGAGCCGAAGCAGAGGAGGCGCGCGACGAAACCGATGCCGAGACTCCAACACAGGTTGACCATCGTTCCGCCGAGGTAGAAGCTCGGGTTCTCTTTGATCGCGTCCGTGCGCACGAGGGACTTGGCCGCGAAGATCAGGGCGATGCCGGTGACCTCGCCGGCGAGCAAGAAGCTGAGGACGATCAAGTTCTCGCACTTGCCAATGACGACGGATGTGTCAAAGCGCGGCGCGCCCGGCTTGCTCGGCTCGGGCGGCGGCATCTCTTTGGGGAGGACGAAGTAGCGTACGACGTGGCCGCTGAAGCCGAGGCAGATGACGTAGGCGGCGAGGATGACCAGAATGCGGAGGATCATGCGCCTCTCCCGGCTCGCAGCAGGAGGCCTCGCAGTGCGGCCTCCGCTCGGGAGAGGGGGCCGTACTCGGCCGCTTCGAGGGCGGCGGAGATGCTCTGGGGTGTGACGCCCAGGAATGCGGCGGCTTCACGCTGCGTGGCCGCGTGCCGCATGGCGCGGACCGCTGCGTGGCGCGAGGGCTTCCAGCGCGAGGTGATCGCGCCGATGAGCTCGGACGTCGACTCGAAGAGCGCTTGGTCGATGGCGTCCAGAGTCGAGAGCTCGATCGCCATGGGCAGCGCCATGCGGTGCGCCCGCTCGAGCGCATCGGCTGCGCGGTGGAAAGCGGGTCCGTCCATGGCGCTCGCGTCGGTTGTGTCGGCGGCGACATCGATGGAGCCATCCGCGAGGGCAAACCGGAAGCGCAGTGGCCAGATGTGCTCGTTCAGCCGGACCGCGATGTCGAACGCGTGATGGGGGCGGGCGAGGAGGCCCGAGATCTCGTCCATCCCGCGCGTCGTGACGGGCGGGGCGAGCCACTCGGAGGCCCAGGTCCGGGCCAGGTCGTCCAGGGCGCGTTCGATCGTCTCGGCGGTGGCCGAGCGGCCTTCGACCGAGCGCGACCCTTCGAGGTCGGCCACGAGGGCGCAGGGAGATGGGGGGGAGGGGCTCATACCAGGGAGGATATCAGCCAAAAAGGATTGATACTTGAGTTGTCAATCTTTTTTGGCTGATCTTGCGCCTTAGCTCCGCCTGGTGGCTCTGCGGGAGTTGATGAAGATCACTGCGCCAGCGACCAGGATCAGGACAAGAGTGCCAGCGCCCATCAGGGCGGGGTTGAGGTCGAGGCCGAGGGCCAGCTTCTTGTCGTCGAAGCCCGCCACGATGGCGACACCGAGCACCAGGTCCAAGAGCGCGGCGCCCGTGATCAGGCCCGCGGCGGCCAGGATCGACTCGCCGCGCTGGCGCACGCCCTTGCCTTCGGCGAAGAAGCGGAACAGGGTGCCGACGAGGATCGCGATGCCCACGTCCGCGGGCAGGTAGATGCCCACGGCGAAGGCCATGGCGGGCAGCATCAGGCCGCGCGCCTTGCCAAGCACCTCTACACCGATGGAGACCGCACCGATCACGGCGCCGATGAGGACCGGCATCAGGGGTACTTGCCGCTCGATCAAGATCGCGTCGAAGATGCCCGCGAACATGGTCGCTTGGGGTGCCTTGAGCTGATCGCTGCCGAGGGTGTAGGCATCGTGGGCGACATACAGCGCGACCGGCACAGCGATGGCGGCAAACATGAGGCCGAGGAACTGCGCGATGAACCCATCGCGCACCGGAACCCCACACAGCTCGAGGGTCTTGTAGTCCTGGCTGGAGTCGTTTGCGGTGCAGACGGCAACGCAGGCGCCGACGAGCAGCGGCGTGAGGATCAAGACGTCCTCGATCTGCGTGTGGTTCAGCGCCAGCGACGTTCCGCACAAGACCAAAGTGGTGACAAAGATCGTGCCCGAGACTGGCGAGGCCGAGCTGCCGATTTGCAGCGACAAGATCGCGCCGAGCCCGACCATGACCATCGACGAGAGCAGGATCGCGCCGGTCATCGAGAAGGCGTAGACGCCCGCGCCCTCCTCGGCGATCAGCCAGGCGAGGATGATGCCCATGCCGACCACGATCGAGAGCTTCAGCCAGCGCTGCACGTTGGTGGGGACCTCGAGCAGACCTTGGGGGTCTTCCTCCTTGTCGTTTGAGACCCGCGCGCTCGCGAAGCGCATCAAAGACCAAAGAACGGCGATGCCCATCGCGCCGCCGCCGACCCAGCGCATCGAGAACTCGATCTCTTGCCCGGCCATCGGCAAGCCGTCAACCTCGACACCCGTCAGGTAGTACTGACCGATCAAGCGCACAGCCGCACCCGCGAAGACAAGCAGCCCGGTGCCGAGTGTCAACAGAGCGCCGATGCCAATCGTCATCACGTCGAGGGGCAGGCCGACTTCGAGGCTGCCTTTTCCGCGATGGAGATGCGTGGCGAGCGCGCCTTTGACGAGCCCCATCCGGACGATCAGCGGCGTCAACACGCCCACCAGCATGCCGGCGTACAGGGAGACCTTGAGGTTCGGACGCTTCGAGGGATCCGCGGCGGCCGCTTCGATCATCGTCTCGCACGCGTGCGCCTCGGGCGCCGGCAGCGACTTGTCGCTGAGGAACTTCTTGGTGGTCAAGCCGACAAAGCCGAAGCCGATCAGCGAGCCCGCGAGGCTCAAGATGATCAGCGAGACAATGTCGACCGGCGGGACCTCGAGGCCCTTGTCGCGGTACAGGATCTGCACGACCGGCGCTGTGAAGATGACTCCCGCCGTGACGGCCATGCCCGCCGAGCCCGCGACTTGTGCCAGGTTCAAGAAGCGCGTGCCGGCGCCACTCGCCACCTTCTTGGTGAACGCGCCCCAGGCGAACAGGATCACCAGCGGGCTGACGCCGGGCGTGATGCCGGCCTTGAGGCCAGCGATGACGAGGGAGCTCGCGAGGATCGTCGAGACGATGACGCCGAACGTGATGCCGAGGCGATCGAGGTCGGGGCGGGCGGTGTCGGGGGTCAGGTCGGCCATAAGATGGGGAGGAACTTTGGTTTCGTTGGCAATGGCTGCCCAGAAGCGGCGTTTCATCCTATGGAAAGACGTCCCGATTCCCGAACTTGGGGTTGGATTCGTCCGTCAAACCCCTGTCAACCATGACCGCCCCCCTTGTCTCGATCTTGCTGCCCACCTGGAACGGTGCGGACACGCTTGCCGAGCTCCTGCCCGCACTCAGCGAGCAGGACTTCGATGGTGAGGTTGAGGTGCGCGCGTTTGACTCGGGGTCCGTGGACGGGACGCTCGAGCTTCTTGAGCTGCACGGCGCGCATGTGCAGCGCATCGATCAGCGCGAGTTCAGCCACGGCGGGACGCGCAACCAGATCGCGGCGACCGCGCGCGGTGAGTTCTTTGTCTTCATGTCGCAGGACGTCGTGCCGAAGGACCGCACGTTTCTGCGGACGCTCTTGGAGCCGTTTTCCGATGGCCGCGTGGCGGGAACCTCGGCGCGTGTCATGCCCTTCCCGGAGAGCGATCCCCTGACGGCCCGCACGGTCTTGGACTTGCCCGAGGCCAAGCCCGAGTCGTTCGTGCGCGACCTCGACGAGATCGGCCCCGTCTGGGCGGTCGATGCCGAAACCCGGGTTGCCTATCTGCGCTTCAACAACGTGGCGAGCGCGATTCGCGGCTCGGTCTTTCATGACTATCCGTTCCCCGAGGTCGAGTTCGGCGAAGACTTCGCCTGGGCCGCCCGCGTCTTGACCGCGGGTTATCGCATTGCCTACACCGCTGATTCGGTGGTGTATCACGGGCATCACTACTCGCCGCGGGAGGCCTTCCGGCGCTATCGCGTGGACGCGGCATTCCACCGCGCAGCCCACGGCTGGAACATGCGACCGAACCTGCTTTCGGTCCTGCGCGGGGTCGCTTTCGAGTTGTTGGCCGATCTGGAGCACGTGCGCACACAGCACTGGCACGGCGCCTCACACCTGCTGCGCGCGCCCGCCTTGCGCACGGCCCAAGTTTGGGGCCAATACCGCGGTGCCAAGAACCAGCGCGTTCTGGATCCATGTCGCCAGGCCGCCGACTCGTGAAAGCCGTTGCTGTTAACTGAGGCACGGGGCCGCGTAGGAGGCTAAACTGAGGTTGGCTCGACTTTGCGAGCCAACCGCGATCGCTGCAGCAGACGGCCTTCGGCCGCTGCTGAACGATCGCTTTTAGTCCCTACGTCAGACGGTCTTTCAGCAGCAAAACGGCCATGGGCGCTGCCAAAACGATCGTTTCCCTGTCCCCTCGGCAGTCCTCCTCCCCTCACGTGCGTCCCCCCTGCACCCGTCCGATTCGTTCCGTCTCCGTACTTATGCCGACTTGGCAGGGCGCGGAGTTCCTCGATCGTGTCCTGATTGCGCTCGCAAGTCAGGAAATCGAGCTGGATTGGGACATGCTTGTCATCGACTCGGGCTCGACGGATGCGACGCTCGAGATCCTCGAGGCGCACGCGAAGGACTTCCCGGTGCCTCTCCGGGTGCGCTCGATCGACCAGGTCGAGTTCGATCACGGCGACACGCGCAACCAGCTGGCGGCGATGTCCGCAGGCGATCTGTGTGTGTTTCTGACGCAGGATGCGATCCCGGTGGGCACGGATTGGCTGGCGACGCTGGCGGCCAACTTCGATGACAACTCGGTCGGCGGCGCGTACTGCCGCAACTTGCCGCGGCCGGATGCTGACCTCTTGACGAAGGTCTTTAGCGCCGACGATCCTGGGTACTCCGGCGTGCGCCGCGAGACGCGTCTAAGCGACGTGCCTGACTACGACGAGCTAGACCCGCATCAGCGCCGGCTTCTGTACAACTTCAACGACGTGGCTTCGGCCGTGCGCCGCGAGGTCTGGGAGCTGCACCCGTTCCCGCGCACGTGGTTTGGCGAGGACGTCCTGATGGCGCGCGCGCTGCTCGAGGCCGGCTGGACCGTGACCTATTGCGCGAAGGCTGCCGTCGAGCACAGCCACGACTACGACGAGGACGAGACCAAGAGCCGCGCGCGCATCGATGGGCGCTTCAACAAGGAGTGGCTTGGCCGCATCTGCGTGGCGTCACGCAAGGACGCGCGCGCGCTCGCCGATCGGTTTTTCGCGATGGACCGCGCTGCGATTGAGCACGCGCTAGGTGGCAAGGCCGAGGACAAGGTCGACGAGCTCGTCGGCCGCGCGGCGCGCCTGCGCGAGGCTGCGTTCGAAGGTCTGTACGAGGGCGGCGCGGAGGGCACGGACGAGCTCCTGCCAGCGACGGGGCTTCTGTCGTCGCCGCGGCTCGAGCTCCTGTACGTTGTGCACGGCTTCCCGCCGGACACGTGGGCAGGCACCGAGATCTACACGCTGAACTTGGCGCAAGAGATGAAGCGCCGTGGCCATGGTGTCACGATTCTAGCGCGCGCGCCGGGGCCGGGCGGCGAGGGCTCGGCTTGGGCTCCCGGCGAGCCCGAGGACTTCGAGTTGATCGAGGATGAATTCGATGGGCTGCCTGTTGTGCGCCTGATTCATCGCTTGCAGCATCGAAGTCTGGAGGAGAGCTATCGGCAACCGCGCGCCGAGGCCGCGTTCCGCAAGGTGCTGCACAAGGTCAAGCCGGATGTGGTGCACTTCCAGCATCTGATTCACACCTCGATCGGGCTTGTCGAGATCGCGCACGACGCGGGCATGGCCACCGTTGTGACCTGCCACGACTACTGGGCGATCTGTCCACGTGTGCAGATGATTCGCCCCGACGGCGAGCGCTGCGAAGGCAACATGGGCGCGGGTTGTTTCTTGTGCGTGAAGGAGAAGCAGCTCGACCGCGTGCCCGCGGCGGCCAAGGCGGGCAAGCTGGGCGACGCGCTCCTGTCGGCGATTGCCGGGGGTGCTGGGCGCGTTGGAACCGCACGCGCGAAGGAGCTTGCGGCGGAATACGCCGAGCTGCGCACGCGCGAGGAAGACGTGCCGGCCGCCTTTGCCGCGGCGGACCTGCGGATCAGCCCGAGCCGCTTCTTGCGCCAGAAGCTGTTGGATGAATACCCGGGGTTCGACAAGCACAGCTTCTTGTTCTCGGACAACGGCATGCGCACCGACCACGTCAAGGCGCTCAAGAAGAAGAAGTCCAAGGTCGTGCGCTTTGGCTTTGTCGGCAGCTTGGTTTGGTACAAGGGCGACGAAGTGTTGGTGCGCGCGATGGCCGAGTTGGGCCCCGATGTCGCGGCCGAGCTGAACGTCTACGGCAGCTTCGATCCCGACAAGGACGAGCACCACGCGAAGCTCCAGAAGCTCGTCAAAAAGACGGGCGCGAAGGTGACGTTCAAGGGCCGCTTCGATAACTCCAAGCTGTCCGAAGTCTATGCCGAGATCGACGTGCTTGTTGTGCCGTCGGTCTGGTTCGAGAACTCGCCGATCACGATTCACGAGGCCTACTTGACCCACACGCCGGTTGTGACCAGCGACATCGGCGGGATGGCCGAGTTCGTGCGCGATGGCGTGGATGGCTTGCACTTCAAGGTCGGCGACGAGGCTGACTTGGCGAAGACGCTGAAGCGGTTTGTCGACGAGCGCGGACTCTTGAAGAAGCTGAGCGCCGATTGGATGCCGATCAAGACCATCGAGGAGAACGCGGCCGAGACCGAGTACCGGTATCGAGGTCTTGTCACGCGGCGGCGTGTGAAGAAGGTCGGGCTGGTGTTCGACGCGCGCGCGAACGAGGCGGTGCGGCAGACCGGGCCGGTGGACGCGCAGGGTGCCGAGTATCTGCTTTTGCGGCCGGGCGGCGCGTCGGTTGAGTACGAAGTCGAAGGGCTCGAGGCCGGACCGCACACGCTGATCGTCGAGGTGTTTGCCTTAGGCGCCGAGCCAACCGTCGAGCACGGCGGGCACGTGGTGTTGGATGGCGAGTATCTTGGAGGGCTGGAGTTGTTCGCGGCGGATGGCGAAGACGAGTCGCGTCGCTTCGAGCTGCCGTTTGACGTGGAAGAGGACTTGGGCGGCACGGCCTGCCTGACGATTGCCTCGGCGATTGCCCCGGGCGGACCCGAGGCCTACTTGCGGCTCGCGAGGATCCTGATCAAGGGCACGGAGCTGAAGAGCGCCCGTGCCAAGGCTGACAAGGAAGGCTGATGGGATTCAAGCGCATCATGAAGAAGCACTTGGGCAAGAAGCCCCGTGCGACGAAGAAGTCCGCACCGGTTCAGGCCGGGGACTCGAGCCGGTTCATCACGGACCCGGTCAACCCGGGACCGCCGTTGAAGGACGACAAGCTGCCGACAGTTGCGCTCGTCATCTTGAACTACAACGGGCGACGGCACTTGGAGGGTTGCTTTGGGTCTCTGCTCGAGCTGGACTATCCCAAAGAGCTGCTCGAAGTGATCCTGATCGACAACGGTTCGGACGACGACAGTGTTGACGTCATGCGCGAGGATCACGCGTGGGTGCGCCTGATCGTGAACGACGAAAACGTGGGCTTCAGTGCGGGCTGCAATCAAGGTGCGCGCGCGGCGAAGGCTGCCGATGTGTACGTCTTCTTGAACAACGACATGCGCGTCGATCCGGCGTGGTTGCGCGAGCTCGTCGGGCCGGTCGTGCGCGGTGAGTGCGCGGCGGCGACGGCCAAGATGTTCTCGTGGGATGGCAAGGTGATGAACTCGGTCGGTGGGGGCATGAACTTCCACGGCATCGGGATTCAGAAGGGCTACCTTGAGAAGCCTCGGCCCGAGTTCGACAAGCCCGCGAAGACGCTGTTTGCGTGTGGCGGGGCGATGGCGATTGACGCGGCCGTATTCGACGAAGTGGGCGGCTTTGACGAAGAGTTTTTTGCCTACTACGAGGATGTGGACCTTGGCTGGCGCCTGTGGGTGATGGGCTACGAGATCCACTACGCGCCCAAGGCTGAGTGCTGGCACCATCACTCGAGCACGAGCCGAACGTTTCCGATGGAGACGATTCGGTTGCTTCAGGTGCGCAACCCGTTCCTCGCGTGCTTCAAGAACTACGACGACGAGACTCTGCGTCGCGTCCTGCCGGCCCAGCTGGCTCTGGCCGTGCGGCGTACTTTCATGGTGGCCGGCGTCGAGGACGATGCGGCGTTCCGGATCGAATCGGTGAAGGCCGGTTCCGCGGGTGTCGTCGGGCGGCTTTGGGACAAGGCTCGGCGCGCTGTCGACGACGAGTTTCCGATGCGGCGCGAGGCGGTGGCCGACCTGGTTGGGATCAACGACCTGCTTGGCAACTGGGATCATTGGATGGAACGCCGCCAAGAGATCCAGTCCAAGCGCAAGCGCAGCGACGAGGAGATCTTTCAGCTATTCCATCGTCCGCTCTGGTGCATCGAGGACGAGCCCTCGTATGCCGAGCTCCATAAAGGTACCGTGTCTTTCTTCGGTCTGGACGAGCTCTTCAGTGGGCTCACGGCCGGCGACACCGATCCGAACAAATGATGACCCAAGAGAACATGAAGCTGTCCGTTGTCATCCCGATCTACAACGAGGAGAAGACCCTCCGCGAGCTCGTGGACAAGGTCCTGGCCACTCCGTATGAGAAGGAACTGATCCTGGTCGACGACTGTTCGAAGGATGGCAGTCGCGAAGTGATGGCCGAGCTCGAGAAAGAGCACCCGAGCATCATCCGCTGCTTCTTCCACGAGAAAAATCTTGGCAAGGGCGGTGGCCTCGCGACGGGTTTCGCGCAGACGACCGGCGACATCGTCTTGATCCAAGATGCCGACCTCGAGTACGACCCCGCGGACTACCCAGTTCTGTTGCGCCCGATCCTCGAGGGCAAGGCCGACGTCGTGTTCGGGAGTCGCTTCATCGGCGGTGCGTACGTGCGTGTGCACCTGTTCTATCACTACCTCGGGAATCGCTTCCTGACGATGGTGTCGAACATGTTCACGAACCTGAACCTGACCGACATGGAGACCTGCTACAAGGTCTTCAAGAAGGAGTACGCCGACCGCCTCAACATCCAGAGCCGCACCTTTGCGGTCGAGCCCGAGATCACGGCCAAGGTCGCCAAGATGCGCGCGCGCATCTTCGAGGTCCCGATCACCTACGCCGGCCGCGACTACTCGGAAGGCAAGAAGATCGGCCCGAAGGACGCCTTCATCGCGATCTGGGCCATCGTGCGCTGGAGCATGGCGAAGAAGCCGTAGCGTACGGAGCCAGGCTCAAAAATGAACACTTTGGTGATGAGGGGCGGCTG
>Ga0316206_1000223_pt1 | contig 102507 bp, 89 predicted proteins | sample 6monthpyrite_MG_FD_204942 | JGI IMG/M metagenome (GOLD analysis project Ga0316206, IMG submission 204942) | Microbial mat bacterial communities from mineral coupon in-situ incubated in ocean water Damariscotta River, Maine, United States -... | ecosystem: Environmental > Aquatic > Marine >...
GCCAGCTGGTAAGCAGGAGATTATCCGATATGATGACCGATCCAATTGCTGACATGTTAACCCGTATTCGTAACGGGCTTTCAGCAGGTAAAACAGATGTAACTATGCCGCTTTCTAAGCTTAAGCAGTCGATTGCGCATGTATTGAAAGATGAAGGTTATATTGCTGACTTTTCTCAAGGCGAGCTAGATGGCAAACCAACTCTGAATGTTGAGTTGAAATATTATCAGGGTAAACCCGTTATAGAAAAAGTAGATCGCGTCAGTCGTCCAGGGTTACGTATTTACAAGAGTAGCGATGAGATTCCTACAGTTCTAAATGGTTTGGGAATCGCTATTGTTTCCACCTCTAAGGGTGTGATGACCGGTCGCGCGGCGATAAAAGCTGGCTATGGTGGCGAGGTTCTTTGTTACGTTCAATAAGTTACGGCCAGTAAGGTTATGTTTAATAAGTTGTGTTCACATAGAGTGTGCACAGTACAGTACTAAGGTAAATTGATATGGCAAGATTAACACCAGTAGCAGTACCAAAAGGCGTAGAGGTTAACCTTAACGGTCAACACGTTAACGTTAAAGGGTCTAAGGGTGTCATGGAACATGATATTCATGCCTTGGTAACAGTAGAAAGCAGCAATGATGAGCTTAGCTTTTCCGCGCAAGACAAACCTGGCGCTGCAGCTCAGGCGGGTACAGTTCGTGCGTTATTGCGCAACATGATAATCGGTGTATCAGATGGTTTTGAGAAAAAACTGGAGCTGGTTGGCGTTGGTTATCGTGCACAGGCACAGGGTAATATTTTGAATTTAACGCTGGGTTTTTCTCATCCAGTAAATTATGCGGTTCCTGAAGGAGTCACTGTTGAGACACCAAGTCAGACAGAAGTGATTGTGAAGGGAGTTGATAAGCAACGTGTTGGACAAGTTGCGGCTGAGATTCGTGCGTATCGTCCACCTGAGCCTTATAAAGGCAAGGGTGTTAAGTACTCTGATGAGCACATCGTCCGTAAAGAAGCCAAGAAGAAGTAACCAGGCAAAAGTAATTAGGTAAATACCGATGGATAAAAAGACAAACCGTATACGTCGTGCTCGTAAGACTCGTGCAAAAATTCTCGAGTTGACCGTTCCACGTTTAACTGTACACCGCACTTCTCGTCACATCTATGCGCAGGTGATAGCAGAAGGAAATGACAAAGTATTGGCTGCTGTTTCAACATTGCAGACTGATGTGAAGTCTGGCGTTAAGTATTCTGGTAACAAAGATGCCGCAACAGCGGTAGGTAAAGCGATCGCAGAGAAGGCAAAAGCTGCGGGTGTAACGAAAGTTGCATTTGATCGTTCTGGATTTAAATATCATGGTCGTCTGAAAGCACTTGCTGAAGCCGCCCGCGAAGCAGGATTGGAGTTCTGATATGGCTGGTTTCGAATCATCACAAAGTACTGACGGTATTCAAGAACGACTAGTTAACATTCGTCGTGTTGCCAAGGTAGTTAAAGGCGGTCGTATCTTTGGTTTTTCAGCACTAACAGTAGTTGGTGATGGCCAGGGTAAGGTTGGATATGGCACTGGTAAAGCGCGCGAAGTACCTGCTGCAATTCAAAAAGCAATGGAAGCCGCTCGCAAAAACATGGTGAATGTTGCTTTGAGCGAAGGAACTCTACAGTACTCCATGACGGCAGAATGTGGTGCCGCTAAAGTATTCATGGGTCCTGCATCAGAAGGTACGGGTGTTATTGCTGGTGGTCCGATGCGTGCAGTATTCGATGTTGTGGGTATTCGCAATGTACTAGCGAAGTGTATAGGCACTAACAACCCTATTAATGTTATTCGTGCAACAATTCAGGGCTTGTCATCTATGTCATCGCCTGAAATGATTGCTGCGAAACGTGGCAAAACTGTAAAAGAAATTCTGGAATAGACTCATGGCAGATAAAAAAATCAAGGTGACATTGACACGTAGTGTGCATGGTCGTTTGAAATCACATAAAGCGTGTGTGGCTGGCCTGGGTCTGCGTCGTATCCGTCATACTGTTGAAGTTGAAGATACGCCTTGTACTCGCGGCATGATCAATAAAGTGTCGTATATGGTTAAGGTTGTTGAGGAGAATTAAGATGCGTTTGAATAGCATTAAGCCTGCAGAAGGTTCAAAGAAAGATGCCAAACGCGTTGGTCGTGGTATTGGCTGTGGTAACGGCAAAACCTGTGGTCGCGGCCACAAAGGTCAAAAAGCTCGTTCGGGTGGCTATCATAAAGTCGGTTTCGAAGGCGGTCAAATGCCTATCCAGCGTCGTTTGCCTAAAGTTGGCTTTCGTTCACGCCTGGCACGCATTACAGCAGAGATTCGCTTGCATGAATTAAACGCGATGGATGTTGATACGATTGATGTCGCTGCGCTACAAGCTGCAAATTTGGTTAGTCGTAATATTAAGCGTGCCAAGGTTATGGCCTCAGGTAAGATTGAGAAGGCTGTTACTTTAAAGGGCATTAAAGTTACTAAAGGCGCACGCGAAGCTATTGAAGCCGCTGGCGGCAAGATAGAAGACTAAGGGTATATAACCGTGTCCACACCTAAGAGTGCAATTGCTGGTGCTATGGCCGCGGGCCGCTTTACCGAGCTGCGCAAACGTCTATTTTTTGTACTTGGCGCTATTATTGTTTTCCGTATTGGCTCGTTCATTACGGTTCCAGGCTTAAATACAGTTCGTCTTGCTGAGTTGTTTGAACAGCAGCAGAACACGATTCTCGGACTGTTTAATATGTTCGGTGGAGGTGCATTAGAGCGGTTGTCTCTGTTTGCGCTAGGTATTATGCCTTATATATCCGCGTCGATTATTATCCAGCTGTTAACCAAGGTTCATCCAAAGCTTGAGCAATTGAGCAAAGAGGGTGCTGCCGGACGACGCAAGATTACACAATACACGCGCTGGTTTACTTTATTGCTTGCTACTTTTCAGGCATTCGGCGTGGCGCGTTACATGATGGGTGATACAGGTGGTCTCGTGACCATGGCAAACCCTTATGCGTTCTACTTCTCGACGGTAGTGACGCTTGTTACTGGCACCATGTTCCTGATGTGGCTCGGCGAGCAGGTGACTGAACGCGGGATTGGTAATGGTATATCAATGATAATTTTTGCCGGTATTGTGTCCGGCATTCCTGCTGCAATTGCCAATACGCTAGAGCAAGTTGGTTCAGGAGCCAAAACCTACGGTTTTGTTTTCCTTTTAGTAGGTATGATGATCCTGGTGATTATGTTCGTTATCTTTATGGAGCGAGCACAACGGCGTATTACGGTTAACTACGCAAAACGTCAGCAGGGGCGTAAGCTGTATGCGGCTCAGTCGCAGAATCTGCCTCTCAAGATTAATATGGCAGGTGTGATTCCACCAATATTTGCCTCTAGCCTGATTTTATTTCCGGCTACGCTTGTTCAGTTTATTGGCAACAGTGGCGAAGGTGGTATTTGGGACTCATTTGCGAATATTTCGCAGTTACTACAGCCTGGTCAGCCTTTGTATATTCTGGCCTACGCATTGTTGATTATTTTCTTCTGTTTCTTTTATACGGCGTTGATGTTTAACCCAAAAGAGACAGCGGACAACCTGAAGCGCTCTGGTGCATTTATTCCCGGGATACGTCCTGGTGAGCAAACAGCACGGTATATTGATACAATTCTCGGCCGCCTGACCTTTGTCGGTGCGATTTACATCACGATAGTGTGTTTGTTGCCAGAATTTCTCATTTTGTATGGTGACGCCCAGTTTTACTTTGGCGGGACTTCATTGCTCATTATTGTAGTAGTAGTGATGGATTTCATGGCTCAAATGCAGTCGCATCTGATGTCACACCAGTATGATGGCCTGATGAAAAAGGCGAATTTGAAGGGTCATGGCAACTCTGGCATGTTGCGCTAGGTTGATAGTGACAAATTTAGGAGATATCGCATGAAAGTTCGTGCATCAGTAAAGAAAATTTGCCGTAACTGCAAGATTATACGTCGTAATCGTGTAGTTCGGGTGATCTGCAAGGATCCACGTCATAAGCAGCGTCAGGGCTAGAAAAGGCTCCTGGGCTGGGTTTTGCTCGTATTTTTGCAGGAAATTTTGTAATTGGTGGCTATTAGAGGTTGCCAGTTGTGGCTTTGAGAAGTAAAATGCCCCGTTTTACGCGTACAGCGTAGCGGATGCCTTTTGTGTTAGGAAACAGTAAGTTATGGCTCGTATAGCAGGTATAAACATTCCAGACCATAAACACGCTGAGATTGCGTTAACGTCAATCTATGGTGTTGGTCGAACCCGCGCTCGCAAAATCTGCGGTGCTGTTGGTATTGCAACCTCGACTAAAATCCAGGAACTGGACGAAGATACGTTAGAAAAGATTCGTACAGAAGTTGGTAAATATGAGGTTGAAGGCGACTTACGTCGTGATGTGTCAATGAACATCAAACGATTGATGGATCTGGGCGCATACCGCGGTATTCGTCATCGTCGTGGCCTGCCTACTCGCGGTCAACGTACAAAAACAAACGCGCGTACCCGTAAAGGTCCGCGTAAATTAGTTAAGAAATAATCGGATTTATTAATTATGGCAGCTAAAGGTTCTCGTCCTCGTAAGAAGGTGAAACGTGATATCGCAGATGGTATCGCACATATTCACGCTTCTTTTAATAATACTATTGTGACCATCACTGATCGTCAGGGTAATGCTCTTTGTTGGGCTACTGCTGGTGGTTCAGGTTTCCGTGGTTCACGTAAAAGCACACCCTTTGCCGCTCAGGTAGCAGCAGAACGTGCTGGTGAAAAAGCGCAAGAGTACGGGATGAAAAATCTTGAAGTGTGCGTAAAGGGTCCTGGTCCAGGTCGTGAATCTGCAGTGCGTGCACTGAATGCCAAGGGTTTCAAAATTACTAATATTTCGGATGTGACACCAATACCACACAATGGTTGTCGCCCTCCGAAGAAACGTCGCGTGTAAACTGGAGGTTTATCTTGGCTCGTTATACTGGACCTGTTTGTCGTTTGTGCCGTCGTGAAGGTGAAAAACTATTCCTGAAGGGCGAAAAGTGCTTTGGGAGCAAATGTGCAATTGAAAATCGACCTACACCACCTGGTCAACATGGTGCGAAACGTGGTCGTTTGTCTGATTACGCAACGCAGTTACGTGAGAAGCAAAAGCTTCGCCGTATCTATGGACTTCTCGAGAAGCAATTTCGTTCTTATTATAAAGAAGCAGATCGCATTAAGGGTTCAACAGGTGAAAACTTGTTAACACTTCTTGAATCTCGTCTTGATAATATTGTTTTCCGCATGGGGTTTGGTGCATCACGTACAGAAGCTCGTCAGCTTATTCGTCATAACGCGATTAGTTTGAATGGCAAGAAAGCTAACATCCCTTCTATGCAAATAACACCGGGTGATGTGATTGCAATTGCGGACAAGAGCAAAGAACAATTACGTATTAAATCTGCTTTAGAAGCGGCTGATCAGCGTGGCATTTCTGAGTGGCTGGAAGTAGATAGCAAGAAGATGGTAGGAACGTTTAAATCAGCACCTGAACGCAGTGATTTACCATCAGATATCAATGAACACCTGGTTGTGGAACTGTACTCTAAGTAACAATCAGGTAATGCGACCTGATTCTCCAGAGTTTATTTGGGGCAGGTCAGAACTTTTTCTAATCTTATTAAAGAGGACGATTAATGCAAGGCTCAGTATCAGATTTTCTGAAACCACGTATTGTCGATGTCCAACAAATTACTGACACGCATGCGCGTGTCGTACTTGAGCCACTTGAACGTGGTTTCGGACATACACTTGGAAATGCTTTACGTCGTATCTTGCTGTCATCCATGAATGGTTGCGCAATCGTTGAAGCCGAGATTGAAGGCGTATTACATGAGTACACTGCAATTGAAGGTGTACAAGAAGATGTAGTCGAGATCTTGCTTAATCTAAAAGGTGTTGCCTTACGAATGGAAGGTGCTACCGAAACGACATTAACCTTAAATAAGAAAGGTCCTGGCCCAGTAACAGCCGGTGATATTTCAGCTGACCACAATATTGAGATCATCAACCCTGATCATGTTATTGCTAACCTGACTAAGGCTGGCGTGTTGAACATGGTGTTGAAAGTACGTGTTGGTCGTGGTTATGAGCCAGCAAGTATTCGTCAATCAGAAGAAGATGAAGACCGTCCTATTGGTCGCCTTCAAATTGACGCAAGCTTCAGTCCGGTAAGTCGTATCGCATATGTTGTTGATAGCGCCCGTGTTGAGCAACGTACGAATCTGGACAAATTAATTATCGATCTGGAAACTAACGGCACGTTAGAGCCTGAAGCCGCAATTCGTGCAGCTGCAACTATTTTGCAAGACCAGTTGTCTGCCTTTGTTGATCTGTCAGGCAAGCAGGAAGAAGAAACACAGGCACAAGAGCCTGAGGTTGATCCTATTCTGTTGCGTCCTGTTGATGATCTGGAATTGACGGTTCGCTCTGCAAATTGTTTAAAGGCCGAGCAAATCTACTATATTGGTGATTTGATTCAACGTACCGAAGTAGAATTATTGAAGACACCAAACCTGGGTAAGAAATCTTTGACTGAGATCAAAGACGTACTTGCTTCACGTGGCCTCTCTCTCGGTATGCGTTTGGAAAACTGGCCGCCATCAAGTCTTCGTGAAAAAGACTCAGCGGCTTAATTGAAGTATTAAAGGGTTAGTAAAATGCGGCATCGTAAAAGTGGTAGACAATTAAATCGCAATAGTTCTCATCGTAAGGCGATGTTTCGTAATATGACATCATCTTTGTTTGATCATGAATTGATCCGGACGACCTTGCCAAAAGCGAAAGAATTGCGTCGTGTTGCAGAGCCACTAATTACACTGGCTAAAAAAGATAGTGTTGAAAATCGTCGTTTGGCATTTAGTCGCCTGCGTGACCGCAATATCGTTACTAAATTATTCAATGAGCTGGGTCCACGTTATGAGACTCGCCCCGGTGGTTATTTGCGTATTCTTAAGTGTGGCTTCCGTACTGGTGATAAAGCACCTATGGCCATTGTTGAACTGGTTGATCGCCCAGCTGCAGTTGAAAGTGAATCTGCATCTGAGGATTAAATCAAAACGACAAACGTTTTAAAAAGCCGAGCTCTTATGCTCGGCTTTTTTGTTTATGGAACTTTCTCTTTGTAGAGATGGAATCGAAAAAAGAATTTTTAATTAGAGAAATCGATTAACCCTAAAATGATTTATTTATTCTCAGACTTCGGTTACCAAGGTCCCTACGTTGGCGAGCTAAGAGCTGTGCTCGTTCGCAACACAAACTCTGATCACTCTGTTATTGATCTAATGCATGATGCGCCAGCTTTTGATCCAGGATCCTCGGCCTATCTACTCGCGGCATTAAGCAAACGGTTTCAGCCTGGTGATGCCTGCCTGGCAATAGTTGACCCTGGTGTCGGGAGAACAGGTCGGATGCCAATTATCGTTGAAGCAGATGGCGTGTTCTATTGTGGGCCAGACAATGGCCTGTTCAGCCAAATTATTCACAAAGCGAAGACTGTTACCGTTAATGAAATTACCTGGCGACCAGAAAATTCCTCAAATAGTTTTCATGGGCGAGACATATTTGCACCGGCGTTATTGAAGCACATTAACAAAGAAGAGTTAGCAGTGAGGCCGGTGGAGCGTGGCGAAAATGTAGGCCATGATTGGCCTGCTGAACGGGATAACGTAATTTATATAGATGGCTTTGGCAATTTGATAACAGGTTTGACTAAAGCAACGTTAGCCCCCCACAGCAATATTTTATTTTCCGCGCAGGAAATAGAATATGCCGAAACCTTCTCTTCTACAAAACAAGGCGAACCATTTTGGTATTTCAATTCTATGGGGTTGGTTGAGATTGCGGTTAACCAGCAGCGGGCAGATGAATATTTTGGCGCAAAAATTGGGGCATCGCTTTCAGTCGTTGCCTAAAAGCTGTAGAATTCGTAAGGATTATAATAATTGATTGATGCATTTATAAATGTATAACGGGGGATAAGATGAACTTAAGAGTTTTTCTATTGAGTGTCTCGATGATGCTCGTGGCTGAATCAGCCAACGCAGACCTGGATTTTCTTGGGGGCATTGGTTTGCATTCCGGTGGAGACGACGTAGTGACTGCAGCGTTTACAGATGGCTCATCAGAAGACATCAAAGCAGGTGAGTTTTTGTCGCTGGATTTTGGTGTTGCCTGGGATATGGGAATCCTGGAGGCCCGTGCGACAGCTGGTTGGAAATACGACACTATCACTGCAACAAATGGAGACCTTGATTTTTCTCGTTATACAGGTCAATTCCTATTGTTGTTTGCTGCGAGTGACTGGCGATTCGGTGGTGGTGCCACCTACCATTTTAATATTGAATTGGATGGAAGCGGCGTGGCGGAGAGTGCAGATGCAGAATTCGATGATGCTGTGGGTTATATTGCAGAGATTGATTATTACTTCGATGAAAAAGCTTATGTTGGTCTTCAGTACACCAATATTGAGTATGACCGCTTGACTACCTTCGGTCAGAGTGCAGCAACGTTTGATGCCAGCTCTATAGGTATTATTTTTGTAGGTCGGTTTTAAATCGGGATCTTAAAACTTAAAAGAGTGTCCTCGGATTTACCCTCATACTTACAGGGACACCCTTTTTTTATGCGCTGAGTTTTTGTTTATTTTGTTTTGTGTTTATCTTCTGAGTCCTGGCTTTTTCGAGCAAGGGTTTGAGATAGTGCCCGGTATATGATGCTTTATGCCTGGCGACTTGTTCCGGCGTGCCACTTATTAGTATCTCTCCACCTTTATGTCCGCCTTCAGGGCCAAGGTCAACGATCCAGTCACAGGTTTTAATCACATCGAGGTTGTGCTCGATGATAATAATAGTATTGCCATGATCGCGTAATCGATGCAGTACTTGCAATAATTGCTCGATATCGTGGAAATGTAAACCTGTCGTGGGCTCATCAAGTATATACAGGGTTTTACCTGTATCACGTTTTGACAGTTCTTTTGAAAGCTTTGTGCGTTGTGCCTCACCACCAGAAAGGGTTGTGGCATTTTGGCCAAGTTGAATGTAACTCAGGCCCACATCCATCAGTGTTTGCAGCTTACGGTTAATGACAGGCACGGCGCTAAAGAATTCAAGGGCATCTTCAACCGTCATCGCCAGGACTTCATAAATATTTTTTCCCTTGTAACGAATTTCCAGTGTTTCGCGGTTGTAACGTTTTCCCTTGCAGACATCACAAGCCACATAAACGTCAGGTAAAAAGTGCATTTCGACTTTTAGTACGCCATCACCCTGGCAGGCTTCGCAGCGTCCACCCTTCACATTAAAACTGAACCGTCCCGGGTTATAACCTCGTGAACGAGCTTCCTGTGTTCCGGAAAATAATTCACGAATAGGTGTAAATAGACCAGTGTAGGTCGCGGGGTTGGAACGGGGAGTACGACCAATCGGACTTTGATCGATATCAACAATCTTATCGAATTGCTCAAGGCCCTCAATTTTATCGTGCTCAGCCGCTTCGTGACTAGCACGATTAATTTCGTTAGCCGCACTGCGGTATAGCGTGTCATTAATCAGCGTTGATTTTCCTGAACCAGATACACCGGTAATCGCCGTCATGAGTCCAATGGGTAGTGAAACGTTGACTGATTTAAGATTATTACCACGGGCACCATAAATCTTTAGCTGTTGTTCCGGATCCTGTTGAGTGCGTTGCTCAGGGACATGGATTTGTTTCCGACCTGACAGGTATTGCCCAGTCAGTGATTCTGGATTGTTGATGATGTCATCAAGCGTACCTTGTGCAATGACATGTCCACCATGCACACCAGCACCGGGGCCGATATCGATGATATGATCGGCGCTGGCAATGGCCTCTTCATCATGTTCGACAACAATGACGGTGTTACCAATATCGCGTAAATACGTGAGTGTATTTAGCAATCGCGTGTTATCGCGTTGGTGTAAACCAATCGATGGTTCGTCGAGGATATACATCACTCCGACCAGACCCGCACCGATCTGGCTGGCAAGACGAATGCGCTGCGCTTCACCGCCGGAGAGGGTATCGGCGCTTCTATTCAGAGTAAGATACTCGAGCCCGACGTTAACCAGGAAACTGAGTCGCTCGTTAATTTCCTTAACGATTTTTGTTGCAATTTCTCCGCGCGTTCCAGGCAGGTTAAGTTCTTTGAAAAATGTTGTTGCATGCTCGATGGGTAATGCGGTTAATTCGGGTAACGTTTTTTGATCGACAAAAACATGTCGTGCCGCAGTATTGAGTCGTGTTCCTTCACACTCTGGACAATGTTGGTGGGCAAGATATTTAGCCAACTCTTCACGGACGGCATTTGATTCTGTTTCACGATAGCGGCGGACCATGTTTGGGATAATGCCCTCAAAAGGTTGTTTCTTTGCATGTTTACTGCCGCGATCATTGTAGTAGGTAAATTTTATTTCTTCATCGCCACTGCCGTGCAAGATGATTGCGCGTAACTTTTTCGGCAGTTTTCCAAAAGGTTTGTCCATGTCAAATTTGTAATGCTTGCTTAGTGAAGTCAGCATCTGGAAATAGTACATGTTGCGCTTGTCCCAGCCACGTATTGCACCTGCAGCAAGGCTAAGTTCAGGCTGTGCAACGACCCGTCCAGGATCGAAGTACTGCCGTATACCTAGTCCATCACAACTGGGGCAGGCGCCGGCGGGGTTATTAAACGAAAACAATCGGGGCTCTAATTCGGTAATCGAGTAACCACAGGTCGGACAGGCAAAGCGGGCAGAGAAGATCATATCTTCCTGTTCACCATCCATGAACGAGATGCGACATCTATCATCAGATAACTGTAGTGCGGTTTCAATCGAATCGGCGAGGCGCTGCTTAACGTCTTCACGTACTTTAAAGCGGTCGACCACAACTTCTATCGTGTGCTTACGTCGCAAGTCGAGATCGGGCGGGTCATCCAGCTCATAGACTTCCCCATCGATGCGAGCACGAATGAAACCGTCAGCACGCAGCTGATTAAATACCTGCACGTGTTCACCTTTGCGATTTTCAATCACCGGCGCCAGCAACATTAGCCTGGTTCCTTCTTCAAGGGTCATGATCTGATCGACCATCTGGCTGACGGTTTGCGCATCGAGCACAATATTATGGTCCGGACAACGGGGCTCACCGGCGCGAGCGAATAGCAGTCGAAGATAATCGTAAATTTCTGTGATAGTGCCGACCGTCGAGCGAGGGTTATGTGATGTGGATTTCTGTTCAATCGAAATGGCAGGTGACAAGCCCTCGATATGATCAATATCAGGTTTTTCCATAATGGATAAAAACTGACGCGCATAGGAAGAAAGCGACTCGACGTAGCGCCGTTGACCCTCTGCGTAAATGGTGTCAAAGGCCAGGGATGATTTTCCTGAACCGGACAGGCCGGTCACCACGATTAGCTTATCGCGAGGCAGGTCAAGGTCAATATTCTTCAGGTTGTGGGTGCGTGCCCCACGAATGCGGATGGTATCCATAACAACTCTTATACTCTGGCAAATCCAAACCTGTTAATATACGCTCACTCGTCACCGGGGTCCAAAGACAGTTATAAATATAATAAAGTGCTCTCCAGGTGGCCGTTAATTCTTATTTACAATGTTTGGTTAATACAATTTCGTGAAAACCCCCGATTCCATGACCGCCAGTGAACTCCGCGTCGCATTGTCCCTGTCGGGTGTGTTTGCCACACGTATGCTGGGCCTGTTTATGGTGCTGCCCGTGTTTGCCCTGTATGCCGGAGATCTGGGCGGGTACACTCTGTTACTGGCAGGCTTCGCTGCCGGTATTTATGGTTTAACCCAGGCTATTTTGCAGATTCCCCTCGGTCGTTTATCTGACAGAGTGGGGCGTAAACCCGTTATTATTGCAGGGTTATTAGTCTTTGTCCTCGGCAGCGTGGTGGCGGCGATGGCGGATAGCATCGTGGGTGTCATCATTGGCCGTGCCTTACAAGGCTCCGGCGCGATTGCCGGTGCAGTGATGGCGATGGCGGCCGATTTAACCCGTGAAGAACATAGAACAAAGGTGATGGCCGCGATTGGCATGAGTATTGGCCTGGCCTTCATGGTGGCAGTTGTTGTGGGACCAATTTTAGGAAGTTGGTTTGGTCTTTCCGGCATCTTTTGGACGACGGCGGGGCTGGCCGTACTGGCGATTCTCATAATAACCTTCATTGTTCCGACCCCGGTCAATACACGCTTTCACCGCGATACTGAGGTCGAATATAGCTGGTTCAAGCGCGTTCTGAGCCATCCACAGCTCCTGCGACTGGATATCGGTGTCCTGATACTCCACTTTGTAATGACCGCGACCATGTTCACTCTCCCTCTTATATGGGTCAAACAGCACGGCTTTGAACTGGCTCAGCACTGGAAGGTGTGGTTGCCCGTTTTGTTCTTTTCGGCGGTGCTGGTGCTGCCATTTATCATTATCGGCGAGAAGAAAAAGCAGCTAAAACAGATCATGGTGATGGCTGTGTTAGCGCTCACTATCGCCAGCCTGTTGATCTGGCAACTTCATACCAGCCTGTGGTTCCTGGCGTTGGCACTTTGGTTATTCTTGCTTGGTTTTAATTTACTGGAAGCGAGTCTGCCATCCCTGGTGGCAAAATTTGCCCCCGCTGCGCACAGGGGAACTGCGATGGGTGCCTTTTCCAGCTCGCAATTCCTGGGTGCCTTTTTTGGGGCGACCGCGGCGGGTTACATCGGCCAGAACTTTGGCGAGGTCAATGTGTTCCTGATTAATGCTGTACTGGTCGGTTGCTGGTTGGGTATCGTCATTTCCATGAAACAGCCACCGTACCTGAGTAGTGAGCTGGTTAATGTCGGCGAGCTGGATAAGGAACAGGCCCAGGCTCTGGCCGTGCATTTGACCGCGATACGTGGCGTCGCCGAGGCAGTCGTGATTCCCGAGGATGGCGTGGCCTATCTCAAGGTTGACAAGAAAGCCTTGGACAGAGAGGCGTTACTTGATTATTCTATCGAGCAAGCGAAATGAACCATCATTTTACATACATAACGTGCTAATTAATTGATTTTAGGAGAATTATTATGGCCAGAGGTATAAACAAAGTAATCTTAGTCGGTAACCTGGGGAAAGACCCGGAAGTCCGCTTTATGGCAAACGGACAGGCAGTCGCCAATGTCACGATAGCCACCTCTGAGAGTTGGAAAGATAAAAATACTGGCGAACAACATGAAAAAACAGAATGGCATCGAGTCGTATTTTGGCGCCGCCTGGCTGAGATTGTTGGTGAGTATTTGAAGAAAGGCTCGAAGATTTATGTCGAAGGTAAACTGCAAACGCGCAAGTGGCAGGACAACCAGGGGCAGGATCGTTACACCACTGAGATTGTAGCCAGCGAAATGCAAATGCTTGATTCGCGTGGTGGTGGTCAAGGCCAAAGTGGTGGCAGTCAAGCTAGCGGTAGCAGCAATAATTACTCGGATAATTCGCCACCTCCTGTTGAGCAAGGTCAGGCACCACAAATGGCGACCGCCGGTGATTTTGATGACGATATTCCATTTTAGAGATTACGAAAGCGTTCTTTCATAAAAGAAGCCTCTGTTCGCAGGGGCTTTTTTGTGGAAGGGCGATGTGACATCTTTAGCATTGAAGACATTCAGAAACATTATTGATTTTTATCAATTACAGATTGGTTCGATATCGTTAGTCTGCTTATTAGCTACGGTTAGCGACACTGGAATATGAAAAGATATCGAATGATATGAATCAATTTCAAAAAAATAAATCTTTACCCCGTTTTCCCCTACTCCTGGGTGTGCCTTTCAAACTGATGCCGGTAAAGCTGCATTCACAGTTGTTGGTAACATTTTTGAATCGAATCTTGTCACAGCAACTAAAGGACGGTGAACTTGATTTTCTTGAGCGCCGGCGGCTAACCATTAAAGTCAGCGATACCAGTATTCGTTACAGCGTAGTTCTTGTTGATGGACGTCTTGTGCCTGAGCAAGCAGCGAAGCAGTGTGATTTAGTAATCCAGGCCAGTGTTTATGACTTTCTAATGATCGCGGCTAGAAAAGAAGATCCGGACACGCTGGTTTTTCAACGCCGACTGATTATGCAGGGCGACACCGAGCTCGGTCTTGAGCTAAAGAACTTTCTCGATGGTCTGGATATAGAATCGACGGGTGCCTTTTCAGTTATCGAATCGATCTTGCAACGTGGTCTGCCAGTTTATCGTCGGCTGTTCAGCTGATTTACTTAACCGCGGTCAAGGCCTTCAAAATATCGTAGTCTATACAGTAGACGCGGAGCATTTTTATTATCGTTAAATCCACTACGATCATGCAGTACATTATTACTTATTAGTCCCCAGCCCGGTTGTAGAGTTAGTCTAAAAATAGCCGGGTCACTTGAGTGTAGTAAATCCTCCAGTGTTCTAATTGCAACCAGAGCCACAGGATCACTATTCCATATAATATTCTGTGCTCTTTCTGTATAACGCATATGTAAGCGGTTTTTACCCAAGACTGAAAATACCGGCCCACTTCTGTCTGGGCGTATCATTACTCCGTCCTTTACATTGGCGGGTATGATCATTGCGTTTGGTGACATCAGTGCACGAATGTAATCAGGGTTTTCATCACGCAATTTGATATAGGCTATTTCATGATCCATCAGGGCATTTTCGCCACCTTCCATTGCGGGTCTGACACAGTGTAAACACAAGGCATGAATCTGTTTATCGAGTTTGTTGTAATAACCATCGGTATGCCAGTGAATGGCTTTATTACTATAGGGGATATAGCGTTCACGCCCCTGGCTTTGTGATACCTGCAAGGATGTAATACCATCAGCATCCGCGCCCATATTTCGATCGAGATTCCTTAAGCCGAATTGTTCTGCAAGGCTGGAGGCTATACGTTTGTCAGGGTTGTTCCCCGTTTTACTGATATAAATAGTCATATTACTTTTATTGCAGCGCTCAATGATAGCCTTGCGTTCAGCTTTTGTGAGTGCGGTCGGATCATTGATTTCGACAATAAGTTGTTCCGCTTTTTCAGGATAATTTTCCAGCTTTGCATCACGCCAGTTTTCATAGGCGCGTTGATTATCAAGATCAAAAGCACTATTTTTCCTTAACTGGGCGTAGGCTGACATGCTGCCTCCTGAGTCTTTGTATACCAATCCATTCCACTACTTCCATGCCAATAACCATTGCAATGTCCTCCTGCTGGCATCAGAGCTTGCAATTCATCGTTTGCCTGATCAAGAGGATAGTTTTGGTGTAAACATTGATAAAAAACATCGATGATTTTTTCACAATGACGGGAAGGCGGGCTAATGCGTAGTACATCAACATTATGCTGGATCAGATCATCAAGTTCAGTAATTAAATTACTGGTTTTTGCGGACTGGGTCTGAATGCCATTTAATACCAGAAATTTTTCCTGTTCCTGTGTTGACAATATCAGCCCATCAGGATAATCCAGACAACGGTACTGACAGTCATCTTTGGACAGATTGTGCGCGCGAGCGGTAAAGCAACGGGCAGAGTAGGCAAGTGGCAGGCGACCGTAGACGAGTACTTCTGTTTCAATATTGTCGGGCTTCTCCTGTTGCATATCTACCAGAGTCTGCCTTGATAACTCAAGCGGTAGCACCCAGCGTTTTAATCCCTGCCTGGCCAGAACCTGTAGACTATGTGGGTTGTAAATATTAATTGCTGGCCCGGTAATAAATGACTGACCAGATAATTGTTGTACTGCGGCCATGTCATTGGCTTCAACTATAAAATCAGTATTGCGACACAAGTTTATTAATGCAGATAGTTCTGAGTTTGCTTCGATCAGGGTCATGCTGGATAGCACGACTTCTTTACCTGCGTCCTGTAATAGTTTTGCCAGGCTTAACCAGTCATCACGGCGTAAAAGTTTCCGTTTTGAACAAACCGTTTCGCCGAGGTAAACAATATCGATCTGTGTGTCTGCGATACGATTATAAAAATCAAACATGGTATTGCGATCCCAGTAATAAAGAACCGGACCTAAAGAAAGTTTGGGTACTTTTGTATTCATTTCTTTGTTACTGCCATGGACGGTGATAGGCACCGAGTGTTGTGGTGCGACCTTCCGAAACCGAGTACAAGGTTTGTAACCATTCGGCCTTGGGTTGATAGTTCTGTGCGTTGTTATGGCAGGCATCTAACGCAGCTCGCCAAACCTGGGTTACCTGTTTAACGTAGGCAGGGCTTCGTTGTCGGCCTTCCAGTTTAATGGCGACGACGCCCATGGCCTGCAATTCTGGTAACAGTGCAATGGTATTGAGACTGGTAGGCTCCTCGATGGCGTAATAGGTATTCCCACTAACCTGAAATCGCCCCTTACATAAAGTCGGATAAGCGGCGGGGTCGTTAGCGCCATACTGATCAATCAACACGTTGTTCAGGCGTGTTTGCAAACCATCAGTTGTGTCCTGCCACTGAACCGCACTGGCGGGTGAACAGGCACCAAAGGTATTGGGGGATTGCCCGGTTACATAAGAGGACAACAGACAACGGCCTTCAACCATGACACATAAACTACCAAAGCCAAATACTTCTACGGGAACAGGACTGGATGTGGCCACCTGTTCGACCTGCTTTAGTGAAAGCACACGAGGTAGCACGACACGTTGAATACCAAAGTTTTCATAATAAAAACGGATCGCCTCAGGATTGGTAGCCGATCCCTGAACGGATAGATGTAATCGTAAATCAGGTTTGTTGGCCGCAGCGTAATCAAGTACACCGATATCCGCGGCAATCAGTGCATCTATACCTAATTCGCTGGCCAGATCCACAGCCCGTTGCCAGCGATCCCAACCAGAAGCCTGGGGATAGGTATTTATTGCCAGAAATACTTTTGTACCACGATGATGCGCATATTCAATAGCGTCGCGTGAACGTTTTTCATTGAAGTTCAACCCGGAAAAATGACGCGCATTGGTATCATCTTTAAAACCAATATAGACCGCATCGGCACCATTATCGACGGCGATTTTTAGTGCCGGTAAATTACCTGCAGGGCATACCAGTTCCATTTTATTTGTTGTGTGTTGATTGTTTGAAACGGTCATATTTGATTTACCGTGCAGTCACTAAATTTCCTGGCATGGTAAGCAAGCGATGAACTACGACGTTGATGCAATTCCTGTGTGATCAGATTTATGACTCGCCACTTTTGAGAACACCACTGTGGAGCCAGTAACAGGTTGTCTGATGCAGTACCCGTAACCCGGTGATAAATAATGTCCTCGGGTGTCATTTCAATCAAATCGGCCGCGGTTGAGACATAACGATCCAGGCTCCAGGGTGAATATTCGTTTCGCCGCCACTCGTTGGCTAGTTGCGTGCCTTTTACAACATGTAGTGGATGTAATTTCAGACCTGCAACACCTTCATCCAGAACTCGCATCAGGCTGGCGGCACAATGGCGGTTGTCTTCTCCGGGCAGTCCCACTATCAGGTGAGTGCATACTTTTAGCTCTCGTGCATGGGCATGATGAATCGCGGTGCGATACTCAGAATATCCATGACCACGATTGACTCTTTCTAATGTCGAGTCAAAAGCGGACTGCAATCCCAGCTCTAACCAGATTTCGAAACCTTGCTCTTGATACTCAGCCAGTAAATCCAGCACGGGTTCGGGCACGCAGTCGGGTCGTGTGCCTACCGACAAGCCGATGACATCATTTTCTGCGAGCGCCTGATCATAAAGGCATTTTAACTCTTTGATGTCCCCATAGGTGTTGGTGTACGCCTGAAAATATGCAATGTATTTCTTTGCACCAGTACGTTTACGGATGACACGTCGTCCTGCCGCGAGTTGCTGGCTAATGTTTGCTGGATTTCGCGCATCAGGATTAAAGGATGCATTATTACAAAAAGTACAACCACCGATACCTTTAGTACCATCGCGATTAGGGCAGGTGAGATTTGCGTTCAGTGAAATCTTATGTACCTTTTCACCATATTTTTGCAACATACTCTGGCCAAATGTATTGACGCAATCGGAAAGTCTCATATTCAGCCAGTTATGCACCTAATCATGTTCTTACTTACTAATCGTACTGAAGCCATAAATCGATACGCGACTCTAGCATTTGCAAATTCGCTTACCATGATCTAGCTCAACTAAAGGTGTGATGAACGTGGTGATAATTTCAACTAGACTGAGTCTAATTGTTGGTGAGTTAATTAGCCTGAGTTAATTAACCGATGCTGGAAAGTTCCACTGGCCTGTCTAACCTGGTGAAAATACTTATCGTAAATAATGCGTCGGCAATGTGATCTTAAAAATGCTATAGCCAAATAGGGCAAACGACAGGCTTTTAAGATTAGCTACCTTAAGATTAACGCTTGCGGGGATGTTTATCCTCAATCATTCGTATCGCTTTATGCAGGCTTCGACGCATACGATTAAAAGAAGCGCCCAGGGTTGAGAGTTCATCTTTACCCGCTTCTTTAAATTCAGGCGAGGCCATCTTACCCATGCTGACGTCATTGGCCTGTTGCGCCATTTTAATAATGGGCCTGATAATAATCCGGCGAAGTAAAATATTTAGTGCGATAAAGATAAAAACAAAAATGGCTACCAGCAACAACATAAAGTTAATAAAGGTTTTATTCGCGGCCTCGCGTGGAACGGAAATGGGGACGGTGACGATTTGCGCGCCTACAATTTCATTTAATTTCCAGCCAAAGCCATTTGTGCGGCTGTTATAAAGAGCGAGCATCGTCTCTGGTGCAGATTCAGGGCGGCTATGACAGGTCAGGCAGCTCTCTTTTTTTACCTTGATAGCGCGTGCCAGATGTAATAGTGGACCTCGTCCTGTTTCGCGCACGGTTAAGACCTGCCCTTTGGAAGTCCCATTACGAAACGCACGAATAATGTCGTTCTCCCAATCGGTTGCCCGGTTTAATGGATTAGTAGGATTGAGTGTAGCCTCTTTATATGAGTATTCTTTGTGTTTTGGGTTTTCTCGCAAAGTATTAAAACTTTGTGTGGCGGCATAGGCGGGCACAGACTGCGGCAAGAAGGTGTGTTGCATCTGGTCTTTCAGTAAGGGACGCACTTCACTAACGGTGTAGCCACGAATTGCGAGGGCGGTTTCCATCATCATGCCAGCATGATCAATCACTTCGCGTTGGGCATTTTTCTGCAACAGGTGGTAACTAAAGTAACCGGCACCGACCAGTGCGATAGACATAATGGTAATGAGTACCAGATTAAATTTCGTGGCAATATGCATAATCGCCGTTCCCCCCGGATATTATGGTGCTGATTTTATTTATATTTATAGTGTAACGCTTTGACGAAAGTGTGTTTTTTCTTTTTCGCCAGGTAGTTCTTTACATAATATATCAATTATTTCATCAAGATCAGAACCCTGACTGATTGCCTGTCGGACCAGCATGGTAGCCAGAGGTCCAATATGTCGGGCGAGTTGTTCTTCCAGTTTTGTTTCGACGCGACGATCAATTTGCAAACGCACGGTTTCTTGTCCGGACATGTTGTGATCTCGTTGTTTCTGAACACGCTTCACCTTGTCAGATAACGTCGTGCTTGCTTGTACAGAGCGACAAAAATGTTCGCGCTCTGCGGGCATGTCGATGTGCTGAGCAAGAATTTGGTAGAGTTCATCAACACTGTTTGATTTACTCATGCCCTGTTTGACGAGCGTCGTGGCCAAAGGACCGAGATATTTCGCCAAATGACGTTCAGCCTGGGCGATCATTTCTGCATCCCAGTCTACGGCGGTGTCGGATAGGATGGTGCTGTGTTCATTGCTGGTCAAGGTGAAGTTGGAAATAACTTCATTTACTGATTGTGGTCGGTCGTTAGATTGTACCTCTAACATCCAGTCAACACTCTCGAGCAGTTCTTTCGAATATTTGTTCTTACCAATGGCCGTTGCTGGCATCATGGGATCACGCCGACCTGCATGTAGTGCCGCAATACGATCCATTGCTGTGATAGGGGAACTGCCCGCTATGCTGTGATATATAGTGGCACCTACACCATATATGTCGGACCAGGGACCTTGACGTTCTTGAGTGGTGAACTGTTCTATCGGGGCGTAACCATGAGTTCCAAGATTAGTAACACTACGACCATTATGATTCAGCGCCTGCCGCGCAGCACCAAAGTCGAGTAAAACCGGCGTGCCTTTTTGACGCAGATAAATATTGGCCGGTTTGACATCTCGATGCAGGTAGTCTTTTGCATGGACATGGGCGAGGCCACGCAAAATGGGTCGGAATACGTTTTTGACTTCTGTTTCGGAGAGTCTTTTACAGCGCATCAGGTAACGGCTTAGTGGAACACCTTCTTCGTAATCCATGACGATGTAGGCCGTGCCATTTCTTTCCATAAAGCGCGAGACGCGGACGATGTTCTTGTTTTTAAAACAGGCCAGGATGCGTGCCTCATCCATAAAACGCTGCATACCATATTCGTAAATATGTTCATCTTTTTTGGATTTGGCGCCGACTTGCATTCCGTTGGCTTCCCGGACAGCCAGGCCGTGTGGAAAGTATTCTTTAATCGCAACGGGGCAATCCAGACTCTGATCATGGGCCTGATAGGTGATTCCAAAACCACCCACGCCCAGAACACGCTGGATCTGATAATTCTCAATCTGGCTTGTAGACTTTAAGGTGTATAGCTGTGCTTTCATCCGCGTAACGACTCTAATTATTATTGTCTCAGGACTCCATGTCCCAGGTCTTGTTGTCTGATGTCTTACTGTATGGAAACAGGGGGGGCGGTTCCAAGGCTACTATATAATCATTATCGCAATTTTTACCTCACTTTGGGATAGGTATTTATTACGTTTACTTAATTTAACAATGTTAGACGACGTTGATGTGTTAACGCATGCAGCTGATGGACGGGTTACGTTTAGCTAATTCCTTTGACGGCTATTCCGATGATTGTGCTGGGGAATTATGCAGCAGCATCAGTATAGCGAATGTTTAAAATAACATACCAACTAACCCCTTTTGGCGTTTTGATTTCGACCTCATCGTCACATTGTTTCTTAAACAGAGCTTTGGCCAGGGGGGCATCCATGCTCACGTAGTTATGATCCATGTCGATTTCATCCGAACCGACGATGCGGTAAGTGTGGCTGCCGCCAGCCTCATCTTCCACCGTCACCCAGGCACCAAAAAAGACCCGCGAGGGATCGCTGGGTAAGCTATCGACGATGGTTAGCTCCGGCAGGCGTTTTTGAATATAACGAATGCGGCGATCGATACCCCGCAGTTCTTTTTTCCGATAGATATATTCGGCATTTTCAGAGCGGTCGCCTTCGGCCGCCGCGGCCGTGACTGCCTTGGTGACCTCTGCTCGTCGTTTCCAGAGTGCCGTTATCTCATTGTCCATCCGCTCGTAGCCATCACGAGTGATATAGGGTGATGATTTTGGTGCTGGAGCACGGTAACGACCCATGGTGTCAGAAAATCCGCTAAGTGTGAGTATAACCAATCATAACGTGAAAGGTGCAAACGGGGTACTGGTAGTCATTTTTTAAAAAAAACTAGATTTCCTGGATAGCGTCGTCAACCAGTTTGATTTCTGTGCGTTGGTCCGTATATGCGCGGCAATTGCCTGGCTAATACAAGTCCAAAAAACTAACAAACTGGAGGTAAGTCTCATGTTGGGGATCAAATTAAAACAATTCTTATTCTTGCTGATGATGTCAGTCAGTCTGCTATCTGCCTGTGGCGGCGGAGGAAGCGATGGTGCCGATCAGGGTGATACTGGCGATGTATTGATTACATTTACGGATGCGGAAGGGGATTTCGCGACCTATACGGTTGATGTGTTATCGATTCGGCTAACGCGGGCGGATGGTACCGAGGTTGAAACCTTGCCCATGAACACCCGCATTGATTTTGCACAATATACCGAAATGACAGAATTCCTGACCGCGGCGAGCATTCCTCGTGGTATCTATGTCCGTGGCAGTGTCATCCTGGACTATTCCAATGCGGACATTCAGGTGGAGGATGCAGCAGGGGTGGCACAGCCTGTGACGCAATACCTGGATAGTAATGGTGATCCGATTACAACGCTTGAAGTGGCGATTAATCTAGACGGTCGCCGTTCACTTCCAATCGCGCCTGGCATTCCCAAAAACCTGATGCTCGATTTTGATCTGGAGCAGTCTCATATTGTCTCTCTCGATGATCCCGTCACGATTACAGTTGATCCTGTTTTTGTTGTCGAAGTGGATCCTCAAACGCCCAGGATTCATCGCACCCGTGGTCCACTACGCAGTGTTGATGTCGCAAATAGCGCCTTCGATATTTATATCCGTCCCTTTTATCATCGGATCAGAACCGGCCAACGTGTATTCGGTAACTTGCATGTGATAACCAGCGATGAAACGGTATTTGAAATCGACGGTATTAGCTATCAGGGAAATGATGGCCTGGTCGTACTGGAAGGCAAAACCCAGTTCACCGCTGTAATAGCGAGAGGCGCTCTACGTCTTAATCCGTTACGGTTTGAAGCCAACGAAGTCTATGCAGGCAGTAGTGTGCCCGGTGGCGATATGGATGTAGTGCGTGGTACCGTCACCGGCAGAACCGTTGACGACCAGGTGATTGTACAGGGCGCAACCTTGTTCCGAACCGATGGCGTGATTGTGTTTAATGACTATGTCACGGTACAGCTGGATGACAGCACTATGGTAAGCAAGCAAATGAATGTAGGCAGCTTTAATATCGACGACATCTCGGTGGGCCAACGCATTTCTGTGTTTGGCACCATCACCAATGATCAAGTCTCGGATCTGCAAATGAGCGCAGCAAATGGTTTTGCCCGGATGCGCATTTCATCTGTTCATGGCGAGGTTACCGCTTTGCCAGGGGACGCGACAGATCTGTCTGTAAACCTAACTAGTATCAACGGTCGTAATGCAAGTATCTATGACTTTACCGGCACAGGTATTGATGCAGGTAATGATGCAGACCCACTCAACTATGAGATGGAGACAGGCAGCTTGAGTTTAGAGGGTATTGCGGTCAGTGATCCTGTTATCACACGAGGCTTCCCAACTCCGTTTGGTAGCGCACCGGCTGACTTTACTGCCGTATCAATTATATCTAACTAGTCTTCCCCCAGAAGAAGGGTGCCTTCCGGCACCACACCACAAACCGCCTGCATTTCGATGCAGGCGGTTTTTTTATTGGGTTATGGTTTTTGAATTTGTTTTACTATTGAACAGGCATCTGCATCATCTCAGACACCTCAAGTGAACCGCCAATTTCGAGAAAAGGACAAGCCTGTGCAATCGATAGTGCGGCCTCCAGCGAGTCTGCTTTAATAATCGAGAAGCCAGACATTGCACTACTTCCTCCTTCTCTTATAGTCCCATCAGTGCTTACTGTATGTGTATCCTTTAATGGAATGGTAGGAGTGACTACTGCGTCACCGAGTGATTTCAACCACCCCATATATTTGTCAAAATGCTTACTAGCTTCCTCTGGGCTAGATGGCTGATCACCGCCCAGATAAACAAATACGAATTGCGTCATTTTAATTTCCTCATTGAATAAAAATTTGAATTATTTTACCACCAATACTTGGTAAGGGCAGCTTACGGCCAATGTAGCGCAAGAACAGTTCCTTATGGTCTTTTCAGCATACGCTTCAGCGATTCGACAAACTGTTCATACCACCCTGCGGGCTTTACACTTTTCACACAACTCAAGGCGAAACGTTCCCTGCGATCCGACATCCAGTCCTGCTTGTAAGTGTCGTTACCCGTCAGAAAGTCGATCTCCTCCACCCCATCAGTATCGATCACGTATTCCATCAGGAAACTGGTAAGTATTGAACCCGGTGAATACTGCTTCCACGCCTCGTCATACGCCAGCCTGAATATACTCGCTTTGCCGCGAAGTACAAACCAGAGCTGTGCAGCGATAGGCTTCCCCTTAACATAAAGAACCGCGAGTCTTGACCAGCCAGGCCCGGATAAGTCAGAATTGGAAAAGCCCGCCACAATGCCATCCAGAAAGTCTACATACTGTTCATTCGCCTTCCAGCTAGCGGTGTAGACCGCATAATAATCGGACATTGCTTGCGGCACTTCGTCTCCAGTAAAAAGACGAATTTTGTAACCGTGTTCACGATCAAGTTTGCGCTTCTTACGAAATATCGTATTACGCAACCTGGCGGGGCGGGCTGCCAAATAGTCCTTATATGACTGACCCCGCACACGATAAATCCAGTTATACGACCGAAATATTCGTTCACAGCGATATCCAGCCGATTCCATCATCCCTTGTAAACCGACTATTCTGCTGTCATTGTCGGCAATCGGCTCCAATAGCAATGAACGAAGTGGCAACTGATTCAAACCCTGAGCCAGGCAAGTGAGAATCCGCTGCTGATCTTGATCATGTTCTGGGTCCGCAAGCAGAAGGCTATAATGTGTGGTGTATCGGTGCTTGAGGGCGTACAAGGTATTCCCAGTACTCTTTATCAGAGGCAGGATTGCCATTACTTTGTTTTCCGCAACTACGCAGGCCAGCACCATAGTTTGATCATCTTCAAGTGCGGTGACTAAGTTCTCAAACCACGGGCGCGAGAAAAAGATACTGCCTTTCTCTCCTTGCTCAAAGAGTGCATTAGCACTCTCTGGTAGTTGGTCCCAGTCGGTGTAACATTCGAACTTCATTAGTAGAAAAAACGTTAATGATCTGCGAACGGATCATCAGAAACAAAGATGTTGAGATAGGGAGCATACGTTAATACAGCACCTTGCATGATCCCCAGGTCGTTGAATGCATCTATCACTTGTATCTGAAAAGTTTCATTTTGTGGTTCTGTTTTTAGTGTTTCCAGGGCAGATAATAATGGCTTGATATCCTGGGTATCCAGATACGTGTTCAGCATCTGGAGTGCGATGTCTATATCAGCAACCTTAATAGATTGCCCCTTGTTTTTTATTTTGGCTATGGTTTTATGCGGATTGTTATGTGTTTTATGAACCAATGTTAATCACTCCGTTAATTAAAGGGATGAAGCATACCGACTAACCGATATAAATTTGGATGCGAAGCTGTGATGCGTCCATTTCTTGAGGGCCTTGTTATGTTACTTTTCTTCGATTTTCCGTAACTCACTAATTACCCCATGCGCAGCGAAAAAGAAGTTTGATAATTCGTCCTTCTCATTTCCTTGTTTTTCTTCAGGGGCAGAATAGGTTAGTACACCATCGAACGTTAGAAAATAAAATTTGACTTCTCCATCGCTTGGACTTGGAAAATCAGAAACTTTTGATGCACTTTTATAAAAATGTTGAGCACCACTAAGAAAATACTCTGATGCTCCTCTGACGTTCTCATGCTCACCCCCACCTATGATTCCACCACCGTTACTAAAATACAGGCTAGTTGTACCATCAGCTAACGAAACAAGCGTAAATGAGCCATCAGGAAACCCTGTTTCCATAACCATGCCCCACACAGGATGGCCAAATTCTTTTTTAGATAGGCCTATTTCATTGGGATTTAAGTTAAAAATCATGTTTCTTAAATCTACAGATGTAGCTTTGTTTTCGTTTGCTTCAGACATGAGTGAGATCGAAACTCCTAGAATTATTATAATTAGTGATAAATGCTGTCTCACTATGCTTCCCTTAAGTAACATAACGATTAAGCTCAGTTGAGAGCAAAAGTGGGGTGACGATAGGAGCGCCGCTTTTGGTGGTCAACTGGAGTGCTTTGTTAGCCCTTGAAATATTGTTTGAATTCATTACTAGGCTCACGATCAGAATAGATGTAAACAGAGTTACCAATAGGGTCTATAACGGAAAATCCTCTATCTCCCCATGGATGATCCTCTAATGGCATAGCAGTTTGTAGTCCAGCTTTTGTTAATCTTGTATGTTCTTTATCTACATCTTCGACATTGAAGTTGAGCATGATTCCTGAACCACTAAATGTTGGCATATCATCTTGCGGTTGCATAAATTGAATGGAAGGCCCATCTCCGGCTATCCGTAAATTGACATACCAACCAGCATCAAAAATTGCCTTTGCTGAAAAATGGTGTTGATAGAACTCACGGCATGCATCTACTTCATTTGTGATGAAGCATGTTGATAATTCCATAGTCTTCATGATGCCTCCTTTTTTATTGGGCTAACTATTATATAAATGGCATAAAGCAGAGTTAATCATGCATGTTAACTCCCCTCAACTAAATATCATTCTTTATTTCAATACCTTAGTACGATAACCCTGTTAATTACAAGTGGGTGATAACATGAAAAACTGCATGTTATCTCTGCTAAAGCAAATAAAAACAATGGCATGCAGCAATATTAATAATGTTTCCATCTTTGGCTTGCTGCCTTTTTCTAAAATTACTAAATGGCAGTTTCCTTTTTGAGGCATTGTTCCCAATAGGGTTCACCTGCAAACCGTTCAACCAAAAAATCAATAAATGTTCTGACTCGTTGTGATAAATGTCGCGTCGGGGGATAGATTGCATAGGCGTTAACAGTGGGTATCTCATAATCTTGCAGGATAGGAACCAGTTCTTTTTTGTTTATTGCTTCATAGGCGATGAAAGTGGGTTGACGAAGAACACCTAAGCCTGCGATGGCGGCTTCCCGTAAGTAGTTTCCACTGTTCGATTGCATACTGCTTTTAACCCGGATGTTTTGCATCTGTCCAAGCATGTCGATGAAGTTCCAGTGATTGGGGTTAGGCAGATAACTATAGGTTAAACAATCGTGTTCGGTGAGTTCTTCGGGCGTAGTGGGTGTACCATGTTTATCCAGATAAGCCGGGCTGGCACAGACGATGACTGAATTGCTGGCAAGCTTACGCGCGATCAGGCTGGAGTCTTCCAGTTCGGCGATACGAATCCCCACATCAAAGCCTTCCTGAATAAGATCTATTTGCCTATCATTAAAATCGATATCGAATTTTATAGCGGGGTGTTGTTGCTGGAAATCATTAATGGCCGGCCCCAGGTGCATGAGGCCAAAGCTGAGAGGAGCAGCGACGCGTAATTCTCCGCTTAATTCTTTATGGGCCTGGCTGACTGAATTCTCAGCCTCTTGCAGATCGGCCACGATACGTACACTACGTTCATAAAATCCCTGGCCGCTATCGGTGAGGCTCAGCTTGCGGGTGGTGCGGTGGAAGAGCTCGACGCCGAGTCTTGCTTCCAGCTCTGAAAGTCGGCGACTGACCGCAGATTTGGCTAGATCTAGACGAGCAGCGGCCGCCGTAATCGAGCCTGCTTCGACGATCTGGATAAATGCCTGTATTTCCTCAAATTGAGCCATATTGTGCAGTTATAGAGAACAATAAGTTGTTATATAGCCTATTTATCATTATAAACGCAACAACTATCCTTGTTTACATCGAATTAACCGCCAACGTACAGGTTTGTATATACAAGGAGAAAAACATGCCCAATTCCAATCAAATAAAGGTTTTATTAGTCACCGCCAGTGCCCAGCAGGATGGCTCCGTCACCAGGCGATTTGCGGGCGAGATGATCACCCAATTACAGGCGCAGCATTCACCCCATGGCGATGTCGAGGTCACGCAGCGCGAGGTTGCCAAAGGGCTTCCCTTTATCGATGCCGAGTGGGTCAACGCCAATTTTACCCCGGCAGACAAACGTAGCAGTGAGCAAAGAGCGCGACTGAGTCAATCGGATGCGCTGGTGCAGGAGATCAAAGATGCAGATATTCTGTTGATCGCTTCTCCGATTTATAACTTCAGTGTACCGGCCAGTCTCAAGGCCTGGATCGACATGGTGGCGCGAGTGGGTTTGAGCTTCAACTATACTCCTGATGGTCCGGTCGGATTATTAAAGGACAAGAAAGCGTATATCGTCATGGCCTCAGGCGGCACCGAGTTTGGTAGTGATATTGATTATGCCAGCGGCTATTTGCAGCATGTGTTGGGTTTCATCGGGATTGACGATGTCTCGTTGATTGCCGCTGAGCGTTTTAATCATGAAGACGTTGATGCTATCGCCGGTATTCGCTCGCAAATAGTGCAACTGGCACAACAGGCGGCGTAAACGACTAACGAGGAGTTTGAATATGAGCATACGTAAAGCAGGCCGAATCATTCGAACGACAGAAGTCACTGAAGGGGCTGGCGTCACTGTGCATCGCAGTATTGGTACACCGGCCATTCGTAACCTCGATCCCTTTTTGATGCTGGATCATTTTGGCAGCGATGAGCCCGACGCCTATATTGCCGGTTTCCCTGATCACCCACATCGTGGCTTTAATACCTTCACCTATATGCTTGATGGGCATATGTTGCATCAGGATAGCATGGGTAATAAAGGTGATTTGATTTCAGGTGGCGCCCAATGGATGAAGGCGGGTAGTGGTGTGATTCATTCCGAGATGCCACAACAGACTGAGGGATTGATGAGTGGTTTTCAGTTATGGATTAACTTGCCGGCAAGTAAAAAAATGACCGAGCCTAATTATCAGGAGTACTCTCCCGGTTCTTTTCCTGTGGTTGAGGGCGAAGGAAAAAGGGTGAAGGTCTTGCTAGGGCAATATGAAGATACTAAAGGCCCGATTGAAGACCCCAATACCTCGGTGAGTTACTTTGACGTAGAGTTAGATGAGAATAAAATATTTAAGCATCAGCTTGCGACGGACTTAACCAGCTTTATATACTTATTCGAAGGGGATGCCGTTATAGAAGGTAAAGCCATTCCTGAACATAGTTTAGTTGCCTTGTCTTCAGGTGATGACGTTATGGTGACAGCGGGTGAGCAGGGTACGCGTTTTATTCTGGTTGCCGGGCGGCCTATCGGGGAACCTATAGCCCAGTATGGCCCCTTTGTGATGAATACCCAGAAAGAAATTCACCAGGCCATGGCAGATTATCGGGATGGCACTCTGGTTCAGGAAAAGGCAGAGATGGTAGGCAGCTAGCCTGTTTATTTGATCTGCCGCGGGTTGGCGCTATTATATAGTATGCATAAAATTAGAAAGCCTACATTTAGGGTTGCAAGTAGATCGGTCAGCACTTTATTTGTGGCTGTGTTGTTGATGAGCATTCCAATCGCAAATGCCGAAGACGAATGGCTGGTAGGTAAATGGCAATTATTTTTTGACCCTGATGGATCTAAAACAGATTACATTGAATTCAAAGCGGATGGCGACGCCATCAGCACCGGGCCCAACGGCAAATCTGAAGGGTTATATATAGTGTCCCCCGAGAGTGTAAAAGCCGTGTTTACCTACAAGGAACAGGATTTCATCATGACCTTTCATTTTAACGAACAGCGTGATGAGTTAAGAATAGTCACCAGCCATACTGGGCGTGAATCTGTATATAGAAAAGTTCGTAAATAATATTTGTACTCCAGTGTTTATCTGAAGATAGGGACAACCTTTCCTCGACCTATCAGTAAAAACCCCAAAATATTTACTGCGTCTAATATTCTTCCTAACATATTCTTTGCATTGGTATTTGTCAGCGATCTGTAAGTTAACTCGCGGCAGAATAATCGAATCCATACCATATGGCCTGGTCACTGGGATGGTTGTCTCAGTAGTATATTAAGCTAAGGAGAGAGTAATGAGTGACAATCGCAAAGAAAAATCTTTAAATATCAGAACGTCAGCAGCAGAGCTGGCCCATGATCGTCCAGAAACCCTTCATAAAGCGAATGGCGATGAGCAACGCTATGCTAGCGCTAACTATGCAATGAATTTTACAAAAGGTCTTGAGCATAACACCACCACGGGTTTAGTTGATAACCCGGGAGACTTTGAGTCGTTTCGTACTGCTATCGATGAAGGTTATATTGATCCCTTTACAACTTCCGTAAGCCCATCTCGGAGAAAAGAACGTGCCTGGGAAGCACCAACAGCAGGTGTTGCATATGAACTACAAGGGCCAGATCCTCAATCAGTGACAATGGCACCTGCCCCTGCACTTGGTTCAAATGAATTAGCCTATGAAATGGCGGAAGTTTATGAACTGGCTCTTCTACGTGATGTTCCGCTAACAGAGTTCCGTGATGGCACGGCAGATACTAATGTACTAGATACAGTTGCACGTTTAAATGCTATCAACTATTCAATTTCTGGTGATGAAGGTCGAGAGAGAAAGAATGTGGGTAGTGCACTTACGCCGCAAACATTGTTTCGAGGCTCATCGCCTGGGGTCGAAGTAGGACCCTATCTTACACAGTTCATGCTAATTGGTAATGATCAACCAGGCGATCCTGGTGTAGATCATGGCAAGATTCAGTATGGGGCACTGCAAGTTGATCAACGGGTCCCCGTAGCAGCGAACAGTAATTACCTTACTGACTGGAATGACTGGTTGCGGGCACAAAATGGAGTGGAATTGCGTGATAATGGTACACTTTTTGATTTAGGTAGTAATCGGCGGTTTATTACTTTTCCACGGGATGTTGCTACTTATGTGCATGATGACGCACTTTACGAATCCTATCTGAATGCTTGTTTGATTCTGCTTTCGATGGGGACGCCTTTTGATCCGGGGTTCGCTAAGCTATCTGGGCAAGGGGAATTGTTCCTAAATAGCCTGGATATCAATGCTAATCTTAACATTGAAAGGCATTCACGCCAGGCGGGTGGTTTTGCACTATACGGTGGGCCACATATCCTCACGCTAGTAACGGAAGTGGCTACTCGTGCACTAAAGGCTGTGCGATTTCAGAAATTTAATAACCATTTGCGACTTCGTCCTGAAGCGCTTGCTGCCCGTATTCATCGTGCAGCTGAAATTGAAACGGCATTCCCGAGTGTTGGGAACCAATTCAGTGAACTCGCCGATGCAATTGCTCCCACAGTAACAGAGATACTAACTGCTAATGGCGGTTCAAGCTCATTGTTACCCATGGCTTTCCAGGAAGGTTCGCCCATGCATCCATCTTATGGTGCTGGTCATGCTACAGTTGCTGGTGCATGTATTACTATATTGAAAGCATTTTTTGATACCAGCTGTGTATTTGTACGCAGGAATGTAAGTGGCTCGGATGTTGATATGTTTGCTCGGTATGAATCAGGTGATGTGGCAGTAGAATATACACCAGATGCAACAGGAAGCAGTTTGAATGATACAACGGGAAATAGTTTCCTCACACTTGAAGGCGAGTTAAATAAACTAGCTGCAAATATTTCCATCGGTCGAAATATGGCAGGCGTTCACTATTTTGCAGATTACTATGATAGTTTGCGTATGGGTGAGGAAATTGCACTGGGGATACTGGAAGAGCAGGCCCTGTGCTATCCGACCGATCCATTTGTTTTATCAGTTCCAACTTTCGATGGGGAGGTTCGCCGTATCGGAAGAAGGTAAGCAACTTATGTGGTACTATGCAGAGATGTGTAGTACCACATTCCATTTACATGACCACTTTATTTTAACAGAGAATATTTAGTTTATACGGTGGCTAATAAAAACACTCAAGCCTGTGTATGTGGTTCAGGTACCTCCTACGTCCATTGTTGTGGTCGTTTCATTGATGAAAATCAAATTCCGCTCTCCCCAGAACAATTGATGCGCTCTCGATATTCTGCCTATACCCTACAGGACGAAGCATATTTACTTGCCACCTGGCACCCATCAACACGACCAGTATCTCTATCTGAAGAAAATAAACTCCCGGTCAAATGGGTTGAACTGAAAGTACAAAATGCCTCTTTACCGGATGACAATGATGTAAAAGCAACGGTTGAATTTGTCGCGCGTTACAAGCTAAATGGCAAAGCTGAGAAACTGCATGAAGTCAGTGAGTTTGTCAGGGAAGATGGTCGCTGGTTTTACCTTAATGGACAAGTCAGTTAAACCAGACAGGAAAGCCAAAATTTAGTAGACTTGGCGATTCTATATGCAGTCCTAGCCAAAAATCATGTTATTAAGTTTAAGTAAAGTCTCGCTGGCCTTCGGCCATTTACCCCTGTTACTCAATGTGAATTTCCAGATCGAGAAGGGCGAACGGGTATGCCTGGTCGGTCGAAACGGCACGGGTAAATCCACCATGTTCAAGGTCATAAGTAAAATGGTGGAACCCGACGAGGGTGAGATCTGGACGCAACCTAATCTGCGTGTTTCATACCTTGAACAAGAAGTGCCTGATGATGAACAGTCAAGCATCTACGATATTGTCGCAGCAGGTTTGGGTAACCTGGGGCAGTTGCTCACTGATTATCATCATATCCTCCTGGATTTTGATGACCAAAATCCGGAATCGATGCGCATGCTGTCTGACCTGCAACACAAAATCGAGTTACAGGATGGCTGGAACAGTGAACAAAAGATTGAAATGGTACTTAGCAAGCTGGGGTTACCGACAGATAAGCTCTTAAAAGACTGTTCGGGCGGAATTCGACGTCGTGTTATGTTGGCGCGGGCGCTCGTTAGCGAACCCGAACTATTGCTGCTGGATGAGCCGACCAACCACATGGATATCGCCGCCATTAAATGGCTGGAAGAATTTTTAATAAACTTCTCTGGGGCCATCATTTTTATTACCCATGACCGGACCTTTGTACGAAATCTGGCGACACGCATTATCGAATTGGATAGGGGGGTGTTATCAACCTTCCCCGGAAATTACGAAACCTATTTAACAAAGAAAGAAGAGATGCTTGCGATTGAAGAGCGAGCCGCTGCAAAGTTTGATAAAAAACTTGCACAGGAGGAAGTCTGGATTCGTCAGGGCGTTAAAGCCCGCCGCACTCGTAATGAAGGGCGCGTTAGAGCATTAAAAGATTTACGTGACCAACATAAACAACGCATTCGTTTGCAGGGTAAGGCTGACCTTCAATTAAATCGAGCCGATGTTGCCGGTAAACTGGTTGCAGATATTTATCATGTTAACTTTAGTTATGGTGAACACCGCATTATCAATGATTTCTCGACACGCATTTTGCGTGGTGATCGGATTGGTATTATCGGTCCGAATGGTTCGGGAAAAAGTACACTATTAAAAATTATTCTCGGAGAGTTAAAACCTGATTCGGGTAAGATGGTTATCGGTACAAAACTCGATAAAGCATACTTCGATCAACATCGCGCCATTATCGATTCTGAAAAATCAGTACGTGACAATTTGAGTGAAAATAGTGATTTTATCGAAGTGAAGGGTCGCTCGCGTCATGTGATCAGTTATTTGCGCAGTTTTCTGTTTCCTCCCGAGCGAGTTGATTCACCCGCTAAAGCCTTGTCGGGTGGAGAGCGTAATCGTTTATTACTCGCGAAGTTATTTACCAAGCCCTGTAACCTGATGATACTCGACGAGCCAACCAATGATCTAGATGTCGACACACTCGAGTTGCTGGAAGATTTACTAAATCAATTCGATGGCACTTTATTACTGGTCAGCCACGATCGTGCGTTCCTGGATAATATTGTTACCAGTACTCTGGTGTTTGAAGAGGATGGTGTGATCGGAGAATATGTTGGCGGTTATGAGGATTGGCTGCGACAACGACGCGAGATTGAGAACGCTTTAAAAGGCAGCTCGAAGAATAAAGAAAAAAATATCCAGGAAAATATTGATATCAGCTCGATAGTCTCAGAGAAAAAACGCAAGCTAAACTATAAAGAGACGAGTGAGTTAGCAAAGCTTCCAGGATTAATAGAAGAACTGGAAGAAGAGAAAGGCGTGCTAGAGATGCAGGTGAGCGATTCTGCTTTTTACCAGCAAGAGAAGGATGTGATTAGTGAATCGCTGCAACGTCTGGATACCATTGGCATAGAACTGGAGCGGAGCTATGCACGCTGGGAAGAACTCGCCGAGCATGAGTGATGGTAGCAGCTAATCTTCGTGAGTTGTTACGGTGCTGGCTACTTTTTTTGCATTCTCTCGTGCAGTATCAATATTATCAGCATAAGCCAGAGCCACACCCATACGCCGGCGTATAAAGGCCTCGGGTTTTCCGAACAGGCGTATATCACTATTCGGAATTAACAAAGCCTTGTCTACATCTTCAAAGGCAATGCCTTTTTTATCCATACCACCATAGATGACGGCACTGGCGCCGGGGGATCTCAATGATGTTGAGACGGGCAAACCGAGAATAGCACGGGCATGGAGTTCAAATTCATTTTGCATCTGACTGATCATGGTGACCATGCCGGTATCATGTGGGCGAGGGCTAACTTCACTGAACCAGACATCATCACCCTTAATAAATAGTTCAACACCAAAGATGCCACGTCCCCCTAATGCCGAAGTAACTTTATGCGCAATTTCTTTCGATGTTTGCAGTGCGATCTCTGACATCGGTTGTGGCTGCCAGCTTTCGATATAATCACCTTGCTGCTGAATATGTCCGATTGGCTCGCAGTATGTCGTTGCTATTTCTCCTGCTGCATCGAAAGCGCGTACTGTTAAAAGCGTAATCTCGTAATCAAATTCGATCTTCTGTTCGATAATGACACGGTTTGTGCTGACGCGACCACCGCTCATTGCGTAGTCCCAGGCTTTCTCAATATCACCTTCGTTGTTAATCGCGGATTGGCCTTTGCCAGAAGAGGACATAACGGGTTTAACGATGCAGGGGATACCAATTTTGGTTGCGGCCTGTTTAAATTCGTTGATGTCATTGGCGAAGGCGTAATTTGAAGTGGGTATGTTTAATTCTTCTGCTGCGAGACAACGAATACCTTCACGGTTCATGGTCAGTTGTGCTGCGCGTGCAGTCGGAATGACTTCTGCGAGTCCATCATTTTCAATCCTTAGTAGCTCATCAGTTGCAATAGCTTCTATTTCAGGGACGATGATGTGCGGTTGTTCTTTTTCGATCAGTGCGCGCAAGGCTTTGGGGTCGGCCATGTTGATGACATGTGCACGATGTGCGACTTGATGGCCGGGAGCATTTTCATAGCGATCAACAGCAATAACTTCCACGCCTAGTCGTTGCATGGATATGATGACTTCTTTGCCTAATTCACCACTGCCTAACAACATGACTTTTTTCGCGCTAGCTGATAACGGAGTACCGAGTTTCATTATTTTCTCCCATACCCTATATTGGAACAGTTCCTGCTGAATAGTGCCTCGAATTATACCTGTTTTGGCAAAATACGCCTGTAAAATCACAATTTTGCAGTAGCGCAGGATGGAGTCCACAAAACGCAACTTGCACATTTGGGTGAAAAATCAGCATGGTGTATAGTTAGCGAATGAGTCTAACTAAACAATTTTTAATCGGCCAATTCATTCTTTGCCTCTTATTGCTGGCAAAGCTGGTGGTCGCCTCTGCCGCTGATACCAAATCCTATTATATTGACGAGCCTGTCTTTGGCGGACAGAGTTATATTGTTGAAGCGGGGCGTAACAACAAAGAGCTAATTGTTCTGGTGCATGGCCTTGGTGACAGGGGCGCGCGTACCTGGACTGATTTTATTCCGCAACTTTCCCAACATTACCATGTGCTCACTTTTGACCTGCCCGGTTTTGGGCGCTCATCTAAATCTAACCAGCTTTATTCACCCGATAATTACGTTGCATTCATTAACTATGTAGTCAAACAATCTGGGCATGATACTTTTATGCTGGTTGGGCACTCGATGGGGGGCAATATCGCTCTGCGATATGCTTCTACCTATCCACATAAAGTGAAACGTTTGATGTTAGTCGATGCTGCCGGTGTGTTGCATCGGATGACCTATAGTTCATACCTGACGCATTTTGGTATCCAGCAGATTCCACAGTTTTATCAGCAACAGAATAGTGATATTCGCTCGATTACCGGTGCGATCCTGGGTGAGTTTACTCGTTTTCAGGGGATGCTGGAGGCGGGTGAGAATGTGATTCTAAATGAGCCACTGTTGCGTGAAAAAATATTAGGCGGCAATCCTTCTGTTATTGCTGCCTATGCGATGATGATGACCGATTATTCAAACACGCTTTCATCAATGAACGTCCCTACTCTGATTCTGTGGGGCAGAAATGATAATGTTGTCCTGCCGCGTACCGGAAAAGTACTGGCAACAAATTTACAACATTCCGGACTTGTCTTTTTAGAAAGTTCAGGGCACGTCCCGATGACAGACCAGCCACAGGTATTTTCAAATTGGTTAGGGCGATTTGTGTCCAGCAGTGAACGTGAATTCCAGAATATTCTCGAGCAAAAACACTATCGTATCGATCACAAAAAAAACAATATGAGCAAACGTATTGCCAGTTGCAAAAATAATTCAAATACTACATTCAGTGGTGACTATCGGCTAATTACTATCGACAATTGTACGAATGTGAAGATCGATAGCGCACGTATTAAGAGCCTGACTATTCGTAACAGCCAGGTGGTTTTAAATAACTGCCTTATAAAGGGACCAGGTAAGACGCTTCTTGTTGAATATTCTGATGTGCAGATCAATGGTTGTGCGATTGCCGGGTCGCCGGCAATAGAATTTACTAAATCTTCTCTGGATATAGCCGGTTCGCGACTTATCTCAAATGGTGTTGCGCTTAGAAATGCAGCGGTAGCCCATCTCTCACCATCCAGGAATAAGATAAACCAAACAACGTTAATATTTTCTGTTTCATCTTTATCTTCAAAATATTATGAGAAATCATTGCACGGCCCGGTGAATTTTAAGCCAGGGCAATCGTGGTAGCCGAGCAATAAAAAAGGCCGCTAAGTGCGGCCTTTTTAGAATTGCTGTTTGCTAGTCGTTTAGAAAGCGCTTGTTAAAATATAGGTACGTGTCTGGCTGATACCTTTATCCATAACGATGCGTTGTACTTCTCCTACGCCAGGACAAACCCAGGATATCTGTTCAACATCATTCATCATCGTTGAGGTGAGCTGCGAATGCATTTTTAAGCAATTATCGTATTGGCCTAAGTTAGGGATAATTATGGATTCTATTCCTAGCAAGGTGTTTTTCTGGATAATGGCTAATGCCCGGTTGCTTGCTGCAAGGGTGGCAAAACCAAATGACTTACCTGTTTCCATTGTGCTGGTCAGTTGTTCACCCGCTTGTTCAAACGTGTAGCTTTGTCCAAGGGTCAGATTGGTATACGACGTTTGTGAAAATGCATCTGCTGTCATGACATAGCCATACCGATAGGTTGTGCAGTCTCTTGTACCACTGGTAAGTACTTCATCAACAATAATATCAGCGCCGGTGGCGGTATCCGTACGCGATATTTGCTGTCGAGCAATGGTACAGGCACCACCATTGATAATTGTAAATTCTTTTGTCGTCATTGTGGTGACGTAGGGGGTAAAGTCGATAGCGGTGGGGCCAGGTGTGGGTGTTCCTCCACCAGTGCTGGCAGCCTCAAGTGTATCCAGTCGGGTACTGTTGCTACTGATGCCGTTACTGTTGGTTTGTACCTGTGCCGATAAATTCGTGGCATCAGATTGGACAGCACCAACATCAGCTGACAATCCACCAACAGTACCTTGCAAGGTCTGCACGTTGGCGTTCAACCCGCCAATGTCAGTTGTGTTTGCCTGTATCTGTGTTGCCTGGCTGGCATTAGTGGCGGTGTTTGCCTGAACTTCAGCAGATACGCCGTTGATGTTGGCGGTGTTGCCCTGAATTTGCGCACTGTTGTTGCCAATGGCGGTGGTATTTGATTGCACCTGTGTCGTCAGTCCACCAACAGAGTTGGTATTGGCCTGTACCTGCGTATCTAAATTGCCAATCGCAGTCGTATTGACCTGGGTCTGTGGATCGGGTGTGCTTGTTCCCGTCCCACCACCGGTCGGTAAATTCTGGATCTGTGTCTGCAGTGACTGGATACCATTGGTATTAGTTTGGACGCGTGAGTCCAGATCATCAATGGCCGACTCATTGGCTGAAATTTTCGAGTAGACCTTTGAGTATTTCCAGTTGTTATCATCGGCAGTGGCATATGCTGAAGTCAGGCTGAGCATGATTAGTATTGTAAGTTGTTTGCGCATGGGGGGCTCCTGTCTTGTTGAGCTACCCATTATATATTTAGTGTTATTTATAACAGGGCAGGCCGCACAAACGATCTGTGAACTGGTTCAAAGTTTGGATGGGATATGTTTAAAAAATAGTCAGGATGCTGGTTCGAAACAAAAATTTACACTTCAGTCAGGGGTTAACATCAGATCGCAATAATGACCCGAACGGCATCCAATTGAGCCACGGTTGAGCCCAGACGTTCCTGTAGCTCGGTGCTCAGTTTCTCAAAATGTTGAATTTCATCTTCGCGCACATTCGGATTGATATCCTTTAGCGCGACCAGACGTTCGATCTCGTGAGTGAGTAGATTGGTTGCATGTTGTTTTGCTTCATCAAGGATAGCGGGTGCCGCCTCGTCCGCGAGTTTATCAGTTATCGTCACCATAGTTTTCAGTGCGCTACCGTGGGCCTTGATCACCTGCATCGCGGTTTCAAGATTTAACCTGCCCTGGTATTGATTTATCAGTGAGTGCGTCAAGGCATCCTGAAACTGTTTGCCATCTTGATCGATGACGATACGAATACTATTGGAGGGCAGGTATCGATTAGTATTAACCGAGGTACTGGATGGTGATTCCAAAAGATAAAAACATTCCATGAACAGGGTGCCAGCAGGGATGGCTTTGTGTTTGATGGTCACCATCGCCGTGTTGCCAAGTTCGTTACTGAGGATGTTATCAATCGCGGCAACGGTGATCGGGTGTTCCCAGGTAATGAAATGCATGTCTTCATTCGACAGGGCTGTTTCTCGATCATAGGTAATGGTCATGCCTTCTTCACTTAATCCCGGCAGGCTGATATGCGCGTGATCACCAGGACAAATAACAAAACTGTTTTGCCCGTGCACGTCAGTTTCGATGCCATAGTTATCAAAGACTCTGTCAAGAAACAGGTTAAGCTCGGATTCACGCGCTTGCCTCCGCGCTGTCTCGACCAGTTTATTCGCCTTTTCTTCTCTGAACGAACTTAGCTCGAGTAACCTATCCCGACCTTGTTGAAGGGCAGAACTAATTTCGTGATACAACGACTGGGTGGTTTCCAGTAAGGATGGTAAATCTTCCAGTCCATCTTCGATTTGATGCAGGTGTTCAATGAGTTCAGTTTTGAGTTTGGCAAAGACATGTTGCGCAGCCGTGCAGGTTTGTTCAAAGGCATTCAAACCCTCGTGGTACCAGTGTTTCATGATGGCCTGCGCACTATTGTCCAGGTAAGGGACATGGATCTGAATAGTCTCTGTTTGACCGATGCGATCTAATCGTCCAATGCGTTGTTCCAGTAAATCAGGGTTTAATGGTAAATCGAACAGGATTAAATGATGCGCGAACTGAAAGTTACGACCTTCGCTACCAATCTCGGAACAGATCAGTACCTGGGTACCTTCTTCATGATTGGCAAAAAAGGCGGCGGCACGATCTCGCTCAATAATGCTTAGCCCTTCATGGAATACGGCCGCATGCACACCATGTTTGGTCTGTAACATTTGCGCGATATCCATTGCCGACTGAGCACTGGCTGTGATGACTAAGACTTTCTCCGGTTTAAGCTCCTGAAGTTTGTCAGTTAGCCAGCTAATTCTGGGATCGATATTGGCCCACTCGGGCTGGTTATCCTGTTTGACCGTGTCATAGATCAATTCAGGACTCAGCAATAACTGTGCTTCACTGATCGCGGCCTCCTGGAATAGCTTGAGGCATTCTGCGTATTCTTCGGGCAAGGGCAGGGCATAGGAATTTAGCTTGCGCTGCGGGAACCCCTTGACGGCGGCGCGTGTATTTCGGAAAAGCACACGCCCCGTGCCATGTCGATCGAGAAGATGCTGGATGAGTGCATTTTTAGCCTGCAATCGATCTTTCTCGCTGGCGGTATCGTTTTTCAGGGTTTCCAGTAACACCTGGTTATCGCCCTCGGTGATCGTGTCGAGGAGAATTTGGTAATTCTTTTCGTCCAGGGTCTCATCATTGAGAAGGTTTTCGATAGCTTCCGCCACAGGGGCATAGTGCTTTTCCTCTTCAATAAATTTCTCAAAGTCGGGAAAGCGGTCCGGATCAAGTAAGCGTAGTCGTGCGAAGTGCCCATCTTTGCCTAATTGTTCAGGTGTGGCGGTGAGTAGCAGTACACCTTTTGTTGATTGTGCAAGCTCTTCGATGCAGGTGTATTCATGACTGGCATGTTGGGGAGACCACTCAAGATGGTGTGCCTCGTCGACAACGAGTAAATCCCATTCACCGTTGGTGGCATGGTCGAAATACTGTTCATGCTGGGTCAGTAAATCGAGCGAACAAATAATCAGTTGCTCGGTCTGGAAAGGATTGATGGTCTCGTCGCCTTCCTGAATGGCGGCACAACGTTGTTCATCAAAAAGACTGAAATAAAGATTGAAACGTCGAACCATCTCCACCAGCCATTGGTGTATCAATGTTTCAGGCACCACGATGAGAACTCGGCGGGCGCGCTCATTCAGCAGTTGGTGATGAAGGATTAAACCGGCTTCAATGGTTTTACCCAAACCGACTTCATCGGCGAGTAACACACGAGGTGCATAGCGCTGGGCGACTTCGTTGGCGATATATAATTGATGGGGCAGGAAACTGGTACGGCTACCGATCAGACCATGTAACCTGGATTCTGATAAACGACTTTGATACTGACGGGTTTGGTGACGAAGCTGAAACCATTTGGGTTTGTCGACCTGGCCATTGAGTAGACGATCTCCCGGACGGCTAAGCCGCATGGAATTATCCAGCTGTCCTTCTTCGAGCCTCTGGGGTTGTCCCTGCTCGTCGGTGCCAATATAGGTGAGCAGGCCGTCCTGATCTTCGACACTATCTATATGGAGCGTCCAGTCATCATGGCTACGCACAGAATCACCGACGGCGAACTGCAGGCGGGTCAAAGGGGCAGTATGACGGGCATAAGTGCGGGTTTCGCCGGTCGCCAGAAACAGAATCTGCACACTGCGATGATCCACCGTTAGAACTGTGCCTAAACCCATTTGTAGCTCGGTATTGCTGATCCAGCGCTGGCCGGGGATAAAATCGTGGTTGCTCAAGGTTTTCTGTCCTGCTCAAAATCGGACGCTAGCTTAGTGGATTTGGACAAAAAAATCCTGATTGTTTTGCCTTACGTTATTAACAGGTAACAGCTTGATTTTATTTGTTTAAATCAGGCCCAGTATATTTCTGTGGCAATGGCAACTTTAACGAGGGAATTGAGAAGTGATGTCGGCCTCGGCAATCCAATATCAAAGCATTGGTTTTAATGAATAAAGATACTTTATTAATGGTAGATTTTATAAAAGGTCACTTTTATACTCATTTGCATTATTTCAAACAAGGGGGAATGAATATGTCAGAAGATCAAAATCCGGTGAACCCGTACCAGGCACCACAATCAGGGATAGAAAGTAGCAGCACGAATGACTATGCTGAGAGCGTATTAGCCGATCGGGGCCCACGCCTGGGGGCGGCATTATTGGATTCATTGTTTATCATTATTGCAGCGATACCGATATTTTTTATCATTGAATCCAATGATGATACGGCGATTGCGATTGCGGTATCGATTACAGCTATAGCTATGATCACTTTACTCGCTTTTAATCTTAATTATTTGTACAAAAATGGACAAACCATCGGTAAGCGTATTGTGGGTGTCAAGATTGTGCGTACTGATGACGAGCGCTGCGGCCTTGCTCGCATTATCTTCCTGCGGAATTTTGTGATTGGCCTGTTGGGAAATATTCCACTCATAGGTCCTTTTGTGAGCCTTGCTGACCCGTTATTTATTTTTAGGGGTGACCGACGCTGTATTCATGATCTGATAGCAGATACAAAAGTGATCGTTGCCTAAGAAGTTATTTATTAGAGTATTTAAAAACCGGTACAGGCTTAGCCTGTACCGGTTTTTTGTTGCTAGAGTGATTTGATGCGGCGTTTATCCTACGCTCTGACCAATAATTTGGTTTCGGCCATTTTTCTTGGCTTTGTAAAGTAGTGCATCTGTATTATTGATGAACTCGTTAAGTGCCGACTTGGCATTAGGTTTAATGGTCGCAACACCTCCACTGACCGTCACACAGTCGGCAATGTCTGAATATCCCATCGGTATACGGGCTTGATAAACTTTCTCGCGCAACATATTGGCTATATTTTTAGCATCCTCACAACCGGTGTCGGGTAGAATGCAGACAAATTCTTCACCGCCAAAGCGTGCTAGCAGTGCACTGTCATCGTTAAGTTCATTACTAAGTATGTCAGCAATTCTTCGAAGGCAATCATCACCGGCCAGATGTCCATAGTTGTCATTGTATTTTTTAAAGTAGTCGACATCAAACAGGATCAAAGATAGCTCCATTCCAGTATTGATTGCACGAACCCAGTGTTTTTCGATTTGCTCATTAAAGAGTCGTCGATTTGCGATACCGGTGAGACCATCAATGTTAGACAAACGTTTTAACAGGTCCCTATTGCGTTTGAGTTCGATGTGATTATCAACCCTGATTTTAACGATTGCCGGGACAATAGGTTTGGTGATGTAGTCGATAGCACCAAGTTCGAGCCCTTTACTTTCATCCGTTTCATTTCCCATCGCGGTGACAAATATGACAGGAATATCATGTGTTTCAGGGCTTGCCTTCAGGTGTTTGCAGACAGTAAAGCCATCCATATCTGGCATCATAATATCTAGCAGGATAAGGTCAGGTAATTCTCGTTTTGCGATGGTTAAGGCATCCCGTCCATTGGTCGCAAACAGAACCTGATACTTTTCCGACAACAGTGAGTTTAGAACCTGTATGTTCGTAGGTGTATCATCCACTACAAGAATCTGATCCTTTTCCTGGCTAGGCATGTTTTACTACCTTATGGCCGCCAGTGTTTCCTCTTAGTTCATTTAGCATCTGTAATGCACTTTGAAAATCAAGCTCATTCAAGCATTTTTCTATTATAGAAACTCTTTTTTGCTCTATATTAAAATTCTTTAGTTTATAAAACTGATCGATGGCACCAAGATCATTTCTTTCGATAAGGTTGCTTAATTCATCACAAATTCGATCAAACTCAGCGGGATCAGAACTAACCGAAGTTGCGTCATCCTGTTCTGAATCACCTTGTTGGAATTTAATGACTTCATTTGTTGCAGAGTTGATATAGGATTTTAGCGACAAAATATATCGAACCATTTTTTCATGATTATTACTTTCAATTGAAAGTTGAATTTCTTCAGCGATATTTTGTATATCGATCAGGCCAAGGTTTCCAGCTACACCTTTCAATGCGTGCGCTTCCTTGCGGATGGTTTCATATTCCTGGCTTTCGATCAGGTTAGCTAAAGTGACATCGATATCCTGGTAGTTGCTTACAAATTGGTTTAATAACGTGCAGTATAGTGATCGGTTTCCTGCAACACGACTCAGTCCTGCTTTGGTGTCGATATGAATAAGGTTAGCATCTGAAAAGTTTTGATAGCCTTTTCTTTTGGGTGCCGTATAAGTTATTTCTAATTGTTGGGAGATCAATGTGAATAAATTATTTACATCAATAGGTTTCGATATATAGTCATTCATTCCGGCCTTGATACAATGCTCACGCGTTCCTGCCATGGCATCTGCTGTCATAGCAATAATGGGCAGATCCTTTAGATGCATTTTTTCTCTTATTGCCTTGCTTGCATCATAGCCATCCATGATCGGCATTTGTAGATCCATCAGCACAATGCAGATATCAGGAAAAAGCGCTAATTTATCCAATGCAATTTGTCCATTTTCAGCGGTGGTAACTTTCATGTTTTCTGATTCGAGTAATTCGACCGCAAGGACCCTGTTTATTGAGTTGTCATCCACTAGCAGTACATGACGATTAGACAATGATGCGTTATCAACCGTATAGATAGGTTTATCATAAGTTCCACTCGGGAGTGGTACGCCATGATGGATCGTATAGAGCGCAGAGATTAATGTGTTTGGGCTGACTGGTTTACTGATAAATGAGTCAATACCTACTGAAACAAGCTCATCGATGAAGGATTCATCTTTATGTGTGCCAGCAATGATGTATTTCTCTACATTTCGACTGGCTTTAATTGAGGGTAATAACTTGAGCACCTCATTGATATCATTATTAGCACCAATTAAGCAGATATCGTAATGTTTACTATTATTTCTTGTCTTGATTTCATCACGGCTTTCGATGGTGGTTGAAATACCGTGCTCATTTAAAAAAGTGTGAATGGTTTTTGCAAACAGTCTTGGTCCCGCGATGATGAGCGTTTCAGGCATATCATCTGGTGATATAGTTCCTATAAAGGCATTGCTCTCGCTTGCATTAATCATAAATGGGATCGTGAATGTGAAACAGCTTCCTTGCTGAGGAATGCTCGTTACATTGATTGAACCGCCCATAAGTTCAACTAGTCTCTTTGTAATCGTCAGTCCAAGCCCTGTACCACCATAACGCCGTGTTGTCGATGTATCAGCCTGAGTAAATGCTTCGAACAGTGTGTTAACTTGCTCGGGTGTCATTCCTATACCCGTATCTGATATGAGAAACTCAATATTGACCATATTATTATTTTTAGGAAATGCGGTACAGGAAATAGAAATATGGCCATTTTGAGTAAATTTGATCGCGTTACTAATAATGTTGGTGAATATTTGGCCCAGACGTAGCGGATCGCCTAGTAGTTTGTTAGGAACATCGTTGGCTACGAAGAATAATAGTTCCAGTTCTTTTTCGCCAATCTGGAACGAGGAAAAATCAGTTATGTTGTCAAACAACTCACTTAGTTCAAAAGGTATTTCTTCAATCTCAAGTTTATTGGCTTCGACTTTAGAGAAGTCAAGAATGTCATTGATAATGCCCAGTAACAAACTTGCTGAGGTTGATATTCTTTTAAGGTAACTCTTTTGGCGCTCCTTCAAGTCAGTCTGATCCAGTAAATGCGACATGCCAATAATAGCATTCATGGGGGTACGTATCTCATGGCTCATATTGGCAAGAAATTTTGATTTTAAATCATTGGCGTTCTGTGCCTCTTCGCGCGCAAAAATGAGTTCATTTTGGACGCGTCCGGTTGTGCGTAGGACATAAATTGTAATCGAAATGCCTAATACGATTGCAAAGATACTGAGGGAGCTAAGAAGCAAGATAGCCCTTTTTGCATCATGTGAAGCTTCATCAATTTCGTGAAGGACATGTCGATTTTTAAATTCCATTAACTGTGTTAACTGAAACATGACCGCGTCTTGAGTGGGGATGACTTCATCAATAATTTTCTGTTGTGCATCTACCATACGATCATCGATCAAAATATCACGGGTTTCGATCTGGACACGAGCCCCTTTAACGATAATGGGTTTTGCCTGTTCCCATATCGCTTCACCTTCCGGATACATTTTATATTTCAAAAAGGCATCGCGTGCATTGAGGAAGTCACCGGCCAGGTCGTTAAACGCAGGCAATTCGTCATTGACAACAAATGAGTCGGCAATAAGGGCCATGCGTGAAAGTGCCAGTGCCCGTTTATAGGCGGCATCCCGCATGTCAAATACATGCTTGGACGCCACATGCTCATCGGCAATTTCCTTCAGGCGCCCACTACTTTGATTGATGCTGTGCCACCAGGTTACTGACAGGGCAGCAATAAGGATAAGCAGGGTACTGAAGCCGATTCCAATAACAGTACGGATGTTGATTTTTGCACTATTCATAAGCGTTGCTGATAAGTCCCTGGCTATATAGTTGTCTGGATTTGTTCAAGTCCATAAAAAAGGTATATATAAGTATCGTGCAAACGTGCCTGAACTTTAATAAAGATAGGGCGTAAATGTTTCTAACGCGTTGATATGAAAGGATATTGTGAAAAGTTTGTATTTGAAGCTATCCAGTATCAAGGAAGTGGGCAAAAGTGTTGAAGTCTGATCCTTAATACCCCCGATTAATGGGGAGGGTGCTTAATGCAACTCAGGCGTTTCACTGAGGGTAGGTTGATTCAAGCGAGGCTGTCGTAGGTACTGGGAAAAGTCATGCTTGGTGAGGGGATAACTGAACAGAAAGCCCTGAAATATGTGGCACTCTTCGTTGACAAGAAATTCCAGTTGTTCGCTAGTTTCAACACCCTCTGCGACTACATTCAGCCCGAGGTTTCTGGCCATCAGGATGATAGTTTCAACGATGATCGCATCACTGGTGTCCGTGATAACATCGCGTACAAATTTGTCGTTAATTTTTAATTGGTCTAATGGCAGTTGCTTAAGATAGGCCAGGGAAGAATAGCCTGTACCAAAATCATCAATGGCGAAACGGATGCCTATATTTTTCAGGGCATTCATCTTCTCGATAGTATCTTCAATATTATCTATCACGATGCCTTCGGTGACTTCAAGCATTAGGACGCCAGGGTCAGCTTTGGTAGTATCGATAATATTTTTAACAATTTTGACAAAGTCAGGGTGCCGAAATTGACGTGGACTGATGTTGATCGCCAGCAGGTTAAGGTTGCACTTTTTGCTGAATTCACATGCATCCTTGAGTATCCAGTTTCCTAATTCGAGGATCAGTCCTGTTTCTTCAGCGATAGGAATAAAGTCCAGCGGTGATATGATGCCGCGCTCCGGGTGTTTCCAGCGTATCAGCGCCTCTGTGCCAACCAGGTTTCCATAAACGTCGACTTGAGGTTGGTAATACATTTCGAATTGATCATTAGCGATGGCATGGCGCAACTCTTTTTCAACTAATAATCTTTTGTCGGCAGCTTTTTGTAACGCTATATTATAAAAAGAAATTGTATTGCGGCCTTCATCTTTTGCCCTGTACATGGCTGTATCGGCTTGCTTAAGAAGTTCAGTAACGGTTGTATCCTTATCCGGATACACAGTGATTCCAATGCTTGCGGTAATGATATGCTCAAACCCATGGAGTCGATATGATTTACTAATGGCAGTCTGAATTTTATTGGCGACACTTAATGCTTGCTCCATAGCCTGTTCTTTATCGGCATGCTCGCCCGTTAATAAAATGACAAATTCATCGCCACCTAATCGTGCGGCCATATCTTCTTTCCTTAAGGTGTTTTTTAACCTCCTGGAAAGTTGTACTAGCAATTCATCGCCGATCGTGTGGCCAAGTGAATCATTCAATGTTTTGAAATTATCCAGGTCAAGGTATAACAAAATTCCATACTTTTTATTACGCCTTGCGATATCAATTTCATGTTGAAGCGTTTCTTGCAGGAATCGTCTGTTAGCCAGGTCGGTAAGTGGATCATAAAAAGCCAGCTTTCGAATTTTATCATCGGAACATATTCGTTCTGAATTAGCGATTACCTGGTAGAATTGATCAGCGATCTCACCACCAAAACGCATTTCATCATTGTGCCATTCTCTTTTTTCACCAATTTGTTCGAAGCAAATTATTCCACGCAATTTCCCTGCTACCCGAATGGGACTGTCTAATAAAGAGCTGACGTTAAAGGTTTCGGCATATTTTATTAAATCAACTGTCCGCTCATCAGCAAACATGTCATAGACCGCGATAGATCGTTCTATCTCTAACGCCTTAAAATACGCTGGGTAATCCGTCAATTTAAGGACAGCATCATGGCTATGTGTATCAGTAATACTGTCATACAAATCCACCACTTGCATTTGTTCGCCAGCCTCGTTTAGCAACCAGATGCTGGTTCTCGCTACATTCAGAACCTGCGCAGCAGTCTTGTTTATTATTTTCGCGGCTTCTGTGATATCACCGCTATATAGTGATTTGTGGAGGGATAATTCAAATACTGCGGCATGTTGACGCTCAACGCGTAGTGCCCATTCTTCTTTTGTTGATTGTTGCTTTATTCTGTTGTCGATTTCAACCTGTAATTCTTCCGTTCTTTCATGTACCCGTTGTTCAAGCTCATTCTGGGTTTCACGTAATTCATTCTGTATGTCTAGCAGTTTAGTGCTTCTTTTATTAAACCAAAAAGCCAGATTACCCAGTTCTCCGCTATCCATTATTTCAAGGGCGTCTTCATTGTTCTTGTCGGCCTTATGCAAAATCTGTAATTGCCTTGACATCCTCGATAAAGGTTTAACGATAAATTTTCTTACCAGCAGCAACATGATAATAAAAGATACCAGCATGGCAATGCTTATATATGTAATGACACTCTGGTAAATAACATTCGAGGTCTCAATGGCCTTGCTATAGGGCATAACGGTTATAATTTTCCAGTATGTGCCGGGCATTTCGTAGATTGTGGCGTAGGCGGCTTCACCTAATATTGCATCACTGTTAAGATAAAGTTGACGAAAATTCACTTCTGGATTGCTGTTGTTGTATTTTTCTTTGGTTAGCAACGCGGCAATTAAACTGGCCTCTTTGATATCAATTTGATAGCTGTCATTTGCGATTTTCTGAGCAAGGTCATGAATTTTTTCTTCAGCACCGTCTGTTTGATCGATAACTTCTGATATTGTTTTTAAGACAGGTTGTATCAGCGGGTCAAAGTCAGGATGTTTGCTGGACAATTCACTGAGAGTAATAAAGTCCCCGGTTGCTTTATCGTGAATAGTTAACTTTACAGTGCTGGTTTGATTTTCGTAGGGAAATGAAAGCAACTTACCATTTCTATCAACTGCAAAGGCATAACCTCCAAATTGTGTTGATGCTTTTGCAAGCACTGTCTGGAGGCCTTCAAGTTTAAGGTCCACGGTTGATACGCCATAGAATTTATTGTTTTTATGCATTGGCACCGTAACGGTGACCATTGGCTGATTTGAATAAGGGTCCATATATGACTTTGACCAGAATGATTTACCTGCCTCCAGGTATTTCGCCGGGACATACCATTCTTCATGATGATAACCAGGCCCTTCAGGCTTGTTATAGTCATCGTAATATTTGAGGACACCATTTTTATCACGTCCCCAGAAAAAACTATGGCGTTCAACCTCTGGGTTATATTTATAGGCGGCGGGCCAGATGCCTCCTCCTGCTATAAAGGCTTCGCTGCCTTTAACGTCCAGGACATGTTTAATTAATTTTTTATTCTGGGTGCTATTGGCGGGCATTACCTCGCCAAGATTAGCGAGTGAAATTGCAAGTGATTCTGCAAAGGCGATGCGGTTACCCAATTGAGAAACAATATTCTGAGCTGAAAGGGTGGCTTGTTTGTAGGCGTGTTTTTCTAACAGGGATTTGCCTATCGTCGAAAAAACGACAAAGACCGCGAGAAATATTAATAAAAATGAAATGATGAATACAGTCGGAATCTTGAACTGTAAACTGCCCCAAACTTTATTCATAAGATGCCTTGGTTATGTGCCCAGTTTTATCGGCGCTGCAAGTCATGTATTTTGCGCTGTCGAGCTTACATTTGAATGAATACCATACTACAAAAATGGTATTATACGTGACAGAATTAATACAATATAAAGAGTAACCTATTATCCTGCAATTTCTACGATAGCTAGTTTCAGTAGAAATCGATGAAGTCTTCTAAATTAGACTTTAATATGGGTGTAAAGACGAGCAGTCAAAAATATATTAAAAGGCTGGTGGGGCGGAGAGCAACCATTTCCAGACAGCTATTTTGTTAGGGGGAAAGTATGACGTTGTATGATATCAAACCACGGTTTCAGGCATTGCTACGGCCATTCGTTAAGCAGTTGTCGGCAATGGGCATTACAGCAAATCAGGTGACCATTACGGCTGCTGTTGGCTCTGTGGTGCTGGGGATTTTGCTCGCAATCTATTCAACTTTAACCATCCTGTTTCTTGCTGTACCAGTCTGGATGTTCCTGCGAATGGCCCTGAATGCCATTGATGGCATGTTGGCGCGTGAATTTAATCAAAAAAGTAAGCTTGGTGCATACCTGAATGAACTTACCGATGTGATTTCTGATGCGGCGCTCTTTTTTCCGTTCGCGTTGATAGCGCCTTTTTCATTCTGGACCGTTAGTCTGGTAGTGTTTCTGGCAATGCTAAGTGAATTTGCAGGCGTGATGGGTTTAACTATAGGTGCCAGCCGTCGCTATGATGGGCCAATGGGTAAAAGTGATCGTGCACTTTTATTTGGTGCATTAGGTTTGTGGATTGGTATAGGTGGCGTAATGCCGTCGGCGCTGTACTGGTTAATGCCAATAGTATCGTTATTGATTGGGCTAACGATTGTCAATCGCGTAAGACGAGCGCTTGTCGAAGTACAATAAGAAGTAAAGTAAGACATGCAGTAAGCAGCAAAGTAAAAACTAAGGAAATTAAACATTGAACGAATTATCAAAATTAAGGTTGTGCGAAGAAAGACATTTAAAGACGCATGACGGTGTGGAACTGTTTTATCGCTACTGGCCTACCATATCAGATAAACCTAAAGGTGCTATTGCCCTTTTTCATCGGGGACACGAGCATTCAGGTAGGTTAATTCATCTTCCGACTGAGTTTGAAATGCAGGACTATGCTTTTTTTGCGTTGGATGCGCGCGGTCATGGGCTTTCACAAGGTGAGTGTGGCTTCTGTCCGAGCCTGGATGCCTCAGTACGTGATGTACAAACATTTATAGACCATATTAAGTCAACGCATGATATTAAGGAACAGGATATAGCGGTGGTCGCACAAAGTGTCGGTGCAGTGCTGGTTTCAACATGGGTGCATGACTATGCACCAAAGATTCGCTGTATGGTGTTGGCATCGCCGGCGTTTAAAGTAAAACTGTATGTGCCTTTCGCAAGAGCAATGATCAAACTAAAGCAGGCTTTTTCAGGAAAGTTTCTTGTAAATAGTTACGTAAAGGCAAAGTATCTTACCCACGACCCGGAACGTATTGCCTCATTTGAGGATGATATGCTGATTACCCGGCCAATCTCATCAAATATTCTTCTTTCTCTTTATGAGATTGCTGAACGTGTTGTTGGAGATGCAGCGGCTATTACGGTGCCGACGCAGTTGTTAATTTCAGGATCCGATTGGGTTGTGCATCACAAACCGCAACATGAATTCTATGAACGCCTGGGGAGTTATAATAAGGAAAGACATATTCTAAAAGGCTTCTATCACGACACCTTAGGTGAAAAAGATCGCAAGCTAGCCATTGATAAAGCACGTGATTTTATTGAGCAAAGTTTTACTGACCCGATTCCCAGACCAGATCTGACCAATGCACACATGATTGGTTACACAAGAACTGAGGCGGACAAATTATCGACGCCGCTCTCACTATTTTCTTTACGAGGACTTTGCTGGTTTATAACACGCCTTTCCTTGAAGCTAGGTGGCTTGCTATCAGATGGCGTAAAGTTGGGGCAGGCAACAGGGTTTGATTCAGGCAGCACGCTTGATTACATCTATAGAAATCAGCCAAAAGGGATAACCGCCATTGGCAAGTTTATTGATTCCTCATATCTTAATTCTATTGGCTGGCGTGGTATCCGACAACGTAAAGTTAATATTGAGGAAATGATTGGTAATGCTTCAGTGTTGTTGTCTGCGCAGGATAAACCCATACATATCATGGATGTCGCTTCTGGGCATGGGCGGTATATTCTTGAGGCTATCTCCAGGATGGCCGAAAAACCTGATTCCATTTTGTTGCGTGATTATAGTGAGCTGAATGTTGAACAGGGCAGTGCGCTTATCAAAGAAATGGGTCTTGAAGAGATTGCGCGGTTTGTGAAAGCCGATGCTTTTTCTCCTGATAGTTATTTGTCAGCGTCTCTAAAACCTACGCTTGGGGTTGTATCCGGCCTGTATGAACTTTTTCCGGACAATGACCTGATTCGACAATCTTTGGAAGGTTTTTCAAACTCGATTCAGGAAGGTGGTTACCTGATATATACAGGGCAGCCATGGCACCCACAACTTGAGATGATTGCACGGGCATTAACCAGCCACCGTCAGGGAGCAGCATGGGTGATGCGTCGTCGTACCCAGGAGGAGATGGATCAGTTAGTCGAGGCCGCCGGATTTGAAAAAATAGAACAACGTATTGATAAATACGGGATATTCACCGTGTCGCTGGCCCAAAGAAAATAAATTACGATAAAATAAATTAAGACAAATAATTTATAATAGAAGTGAGTAATGCGTGATTGAAAATATTCCAGAAAATTCTTTTTATGCAATGGCAGGTGTTTTTGTCGTATTGATGATAGCGACGCTGATACAATTTTTGCTCAGCGTTAAAAATCCCGAAAAAGATTATACCGAGTTAAGGCAACGTATTACATCCTGGTGGTGGATTATTGGGCTTTTGTTCCTGTTCCTGGCTATTGGAACAACTGCTGCAATTGTTTTCTTCGCTTTTATCAGCTTTCTTGCCCTGAAAGAATTTCTATCTATTGTACCGACCCGACAAGCCGATCGGAATGCCGTATTCTGGGCCTATCTGTCCATTCCATTGCAATATTACTGGGTAGCAATGGGCTGGTATGGAATGTTTATTATTTTTATACCGGTTTATATGTTTTTGCTTGTGCCGATGAGGATGGTTTTGAAAGGCGAGACGGATGGTTTTATTAAAGCGGCTGGCACATTACATTGGTCGCTAATGATGACCGTTTTTTCTGTTAGTCATATAGCCTATCTTCTTGTGCTACCTGAAAAAAATATTTCAGCCGGTGGTATGGGCCTGGTGCTGTTCTTATTATTCATGACCCAGTTTAATGATGTGAGCCAATATGTCTGGGGTAAGTTATTCGGTAAGCATAAAATTATTCCCAGAGTGAGCCCAAATAAAACCTGGGAAGGTTTTCTAGGTGGCCTGGTGACGATCACGGTTGTTGCGGGGGTTGTTGCTCCTTATCTAACACCGATGGATCAACTACAGGGTTATATTGCGGGTATTCTTATCAGTATCAGCGGCTTTATTGGTGACGTTGTTATCTCCTCAGTAAAGCGTGATTTACAGATTAAGGATAGTGGTAACCTCATTCCCGGACATGGCGGTATTCTTGATCGCCTGGATAGCTTGATATATACAGCACCATTGTTCTTCCACTATATTTATTATTTGTACTACTAAGACGTATGAATCGCATTCTTAAAATATTGTTTGTTGCATTGATCGTTAGACCGATCATATTGATCGTATTAGGGTTAAATATTCGCGATAGAAATAAATTGCCAATGAAGGGACCTGTTATCATTGCGGCTAACCACAATAGCCATCTTGATACAATGGTTCTATTTAGTCTGTATCCATTGTCAAAAGTGCACAAACTGCGCCCCATTGCAGCAGCGGATTATTTTTTATCAAATCGGTTTATTGCCTGGTTTTCTTTAAATGTTATTGGGATCATTCCTATCTCACGTTCAGGTGCCAACAAAAATGAAATAATGTTTTCTGCATGTCACGAGGCGCTGGACAAGGGGGATATCATTTTATTGTTTCCCGAAGGGACGCGTGGCGAGCCAGAACAAACCAGTAAACTTAAAAAAGGAATCTATCACCTGGTTAAAGATAGAACGGATACTCAGATAACGCCCGTGGTCACTCATGGTCTTGGGCGCACCTTGCCAAAGGGCGAGGCCTTGTTTGTCCCCTTTAACTGTGATGTGGTAATTGGTGACAAATTGCCACACACCGATTCATCAAACGAATTATTGAGTTTGCTTTCTGAGAATTTCAAAAACTTGCTGAAGGATTGTCTAACCTATAATCAGATGGAATAGCCTTTTCTTTTTTGAGCAGGTTTATTTTCAGACGTGTTTAATATCTAGTGATTTTTTCTGCGCTAGTTTTTCCTCAGTTAGCTTTACTGCACTACTGGTAATATACATTATCAGCAGAACAGCCAGTCCAAATACATATAAACCTGAATGAACTTCTATGCTCGCAATAGCACCTAACTTAACGGTGACGATGAGGATTGCCACTACCATTACATCCAGCATGGCCCATCGCCCATACGCATGCATTAAATGGAGCAGTTTGTTAACCTGTTCCGAATGAGATGCTGGGTTGACCAATAGCCTGAATAAAACAGCGATTTTCGCTATTGGCAACACGATGCTAAATCCAGCGACTAAAATAAACAGCAGGATCTGTCCTTCTAGTAACAACTCATAAACACCCATTAAGACAGAAAACGAATTGCTAAAGAAAACAAGCTTGGTGATGGTCATCATTGGCATCACTAAACCGGCCACTAATAGAGCCGAGGCCAGGAGTAGTAATGCGATTAATAAACGGGAGTTTTGAATTGTCAGTGTCATACTCTATAAATAATACTCAGGATAGACGGTATTTAATGCTTCACTCCAGGTAACGCGACTGCCATTGCATGTACAGGTTATGAACATGTTCCATGTAGACGTGCTTATCATTAAAACCTGTGGGATAAATGGCATCATACACGTAATAGTTGGCCTGATCATTCTGACTGGTCATGAAGTGCCACATTTTATGCAATATCGTGTGTGGTGCTCGCCACTCGAATGTCTCCTGAGCCTCATAGTGAAGAAATACGGGGATAATCGGAATCCCGGTTTTCAATGAAAGATCAAAGGCTCCATACTCAAAGCGGGAGTGAATACGCCGTCCTTTACATCCTCCCTCGGGGAAAAGTACAACATTTTTTTTATTATCAAGCGTCTGAGTCAAACGATCAAAGGCAGCATTTCGTGAATCTTTATTGTCGCGCTTCACAAACATGGTCTCAGCGGCCTCGTTTATTTTACCGACGATGTACCAGTGTCTAACACCTTCCTTGGCAAGTGGGTAAACATTAAACAGTGATGGAATGCCTACGTCCTCAAAGGCCGAGGGGTGATTCGCAATCAGGATATATTGCTCTGGTAATGGTCGCGCATTCTTTTCGTGAAGTCGTAAGTCAACGCCCAACGCGCGCACAAAGGATGCACACCAAATCCGGAACAGAGGGTGATAAAAATACCGCAGAATTTCTCGCGGCAACCAAGCCAGCGCATAGAGGAAAAGGGTAAAAGCCGCCAGTTCCAGCCAACTCCAGATCAACCACAAACTACGAAGAATAAAGCTCAGCATTCTAAATCCATATAGTAATATTCGATGAGTATAAATATAGACCAGAGCCAGGTATTTTATAGATCGATAAGCATATAAAAAAACACAAAGCGGTCGTTTTCGATATCAATCATCAATGTTGCGCCATGTGAAAGACCATAATCTACGTAACCCGGAATAGCGCTATCCAGATGGCATTCGCTCGAATGTTGGGAGGATTCTAAGTCGCGATCACGATCATACCAGGAGATTAACATGGCCTCATCTATTCTTGTGGATGCTTCCACATTGGCAATGATCATAGCTGCCTGATAATCATCAGGCGAAGGTTCTGGCGCCAGTTCAATGACATCAATATTCGACAGATCTACTCCTGCACCAGTCAGGCATGTGTTTGCACTTTTTGATAGGTCTTGATCATTCATCATTTATTACTTGATGGGTTCATTCTTTTTCTTAATTCTTCTGAGCGCCATAGCTGGAAACTGGGTTGTGTCCGATAAGCTCGGGTATTAATAAATTGTAGTACGCTTTGTAATCGAAAGAAGCCAACCACTGAATCAACGCGGATTATCTCTTTTCCTGATTCATCATAAAAAATAAGCGTAGGTGAATAGTTTAGTGCAAGTTTATCGGCCCATTTTTTCGCGGTCGTTTTTTTACCTTCGGGCGTCACCACAGGTGTCGTTGACCACATATCGAGTTGTACAGAATTCATGTGGTTCAGTTGCTTAAGAATCGCAACTTGGTCCAGCGGGCCAGCATGTAAAACATCGCAGGCATGGCATTTACGTTCTTCAAAAAATACGACCAGCGGACTGGCTTTTTTTAACTCGAATAGATTGTAAGGTGGAGAGGAGAAAATCACACTTTCGTTGAGTGTGTCCTGACCAAAACTGTCAGCCCCTTCTGCACGGGCGAGGTAACTACGAAAGGTTTCCTGTCGATGATGTTTGTCGGCCACATATTCAAGCGCAGCACGAAATTGATAGGGGCGACGATAGCCTGTTAGTTTTAAGGCTTGTTTGCCTGTATCATCAAAGAAAAGTACGGTGGGTGTGAAGGTGGCTTTATAGCGTGAAGAAAATATTTTTTCACTGTATTGTTTACCATCGATGTCAGCCACCGGGCTATTACCTCGTGTATTAATTGCAATGACATCAAAGTTGGCACGAGTGTAGGCAACAATATCCTTTCGCTCCCAGTTATTTTTCAGGTGGGCTTTGCAGTAGGGACAGTATGATTGACCAAAATAGATGATTAGACCACGTCGTCCACGGTTTGCCTCATCAAGATCTTCCTGAATATCAAGGAAGCTAAGCTTGAACCAGTCCGGTAAGCTCAAGGCCTCGCGTAATGGTTGGTCATCAATGGCAGGGTCAGTAGCTGTGCTGGATAAGACCTGCGCACTAAGGCACAAGCTAATGTTAATAATCAATGCTGATAAATATGTATTGTGTTTCATTAAACTGAAATGTAACCGCGAGAACTCCATTCTAGATTGTTTTGAGCACATATTTCAGTTTGCTTTTGTTGTGTTGATTGCTTTAGATCATTTAAATCCAAATTTAGGCATATAAGCCTGACCAAAAGTGCGTAAACGAGCTATATTTCAGTTGCAGCAGGTCATAAGCTCTTAAGTGAAATTGTGCAAATGCCTGCCATATGTTAGTACATATATAGTGAGTGATTTACTAGTATATAGCAGGGTGTGTCGTTTATGAAATCAATATTGGCCTTGGCCAACAGTACCCCTTGCCAACAGTACCCTAGTACCCTAAGAACAGAACAGATCACATCTAAACGGAGTACTCCACTAACAACATCCTATAACATAAAAGTGGGGTGGCAATTGCTATGCACCTGCGACAAATTGTCACGCGACACTGTGTCACATTCCTCGGGTAGTGTGTATTCGATATCCTGACGATAACTAAGTTATTTTAATAATAAAGAGTTGTCGTGCAGCTATCTGAGCATCAGTCCTATTGGGTGAATAAAAACTATCCTGAAGATCAATGGTTCTGGGTTTTTTTGCTAATGTCGATACTTACCCATTTTATCATTGTTGCCGTGGTGAAAAATATTCAGGTTGATTCATTGGCATCTGCGTCGAGCCAGGCTCCGAATCAAGCGATTAAAGTGTCACTAAGCTTGTTGCCGTCGCAATACTCAGGGCAGCTAGCAAGATCAAAACCGATCATCGAAGCAGCAAGGCAAAAAATACCTGTACAAAAACAGAAAAACCCCCACTCGGTTGATGTATCCCACTCGGCTAAACCCAGGCCCGCAAAACCGCTGGCTAAATCCCCGCTTACATCTCAGCCGGTAACCGCGCCACAATTGTCAGCACAGATACAAAGAGGAAAGGGTGATCTGCAACCTTCTTCAAGGCAGCATTATTTCTCAAAATTGCTCACCCATATAGAAACGTACAAATATTATCCCCAGGCGGCCCATCGCCGGGGTCTGAGTGGTTCGATTGATATTTCATTCACATTGTTGGGTGATGGGGCAATCAAAGAGCTGGCTTTAAGTGGTGGGCCTGTTTTATTGCAACGTGCGGCCAAACAAGCAGTGCAGCAGGCCTTGCCAATGCCACTGCCTCCCTCCGAAGTAGAGATGCCAGTCCAGGTTAGCTTAGTGATGCAATATCAATTGCACTGAGAATGGAACGAAATCAGTCATGAATCAATTAATAAACTTTTATATGAAGAGGTTATGTAATGCGTAGTCAAGAGATCGTGCTGTCAGTGATGGTACTTGCAATATCGTCAACGAGTGTGTTGGCCAAAGAGGAAACACAACTTGGTGAAATTACCGTGACAGGAACGCGTGAGCGTGCTGAAAAGGCGGAGACACCGGCAACAGTTAACAGTGTTGATGAAAAAGCGATTGATGAGGTTAAACCCGCTCACCCTTCCGAGATCGGTAACCGAATTCCCGGTGTGCACATCAATGTGACCGGTGGTGAAGGACATATGACATCGATACGTCAACCTATTACTACATCGCCTGTGTATCTATATCTGGAGGATGGCATTCCGACGCGTTCGACAGGTTTTTTTAATCACAATGCCTTGTATGAAGTCAACGTTCCACAAGCACAGTCGATCGAGATCAATAAGGGGCCAGGAACCTCGTTATATGGTAGTGATGCCATTGGTGGTGTTATTAATATTCTGACCCGACCAGCACCAATGCAGGCAGAAGCCGACGTCAACGCTGAACTGGGTAATCATGGTTGGCAGCGTTTACTGGTTAGTGGTGGAAATACCTGGGGTGATGATGGTCTGCGTGCCGATCTTAATCTGACGCATACTGATGGTTGGCGCGACGCGACGGAATATGATCGCCAAAGTGGTACCCTGCGTTGGGATAGTGTGCTTAACAACGGTGCAACGCTCAAAACAGTGCTGGCAACCTCGAACATCGATCAACAAACGGCTGGTAGTTCTCGGTTATCGCAAACTGATTATGAGAATAACCCGACATTAAACTATACGCCCATCTCATACCGCGAGTTGGATGCCACGCGTCTGTCGATGGCTTACGAAAAAGAGAGTACAGATAGCTTGTTAAGCGTTACCCCCTATTTTCGCGATAACGGTATGGAGTATATGCCGAACTGGTCGTTTAGTTATGACCCTAAAATATCTAAAACAGAGAACCAGTCATTGGGTATGTTATTAAAATACCGCACGGACTTCGCACCCATGCGTACGCGGTTGATTGTGGGTGCCGACATCGACTATAGCCCTGGCAGTAAACTGGAAACCAGCATTGATGCTGTCCGCGTCGGAAGCATCTATACAAGTTACACAGAGACCACGACGATTTACGATTACGATGTCACATTCTTTGGGGTTTCACCTTACGCCCATATCGAGACCTCACCAACGGACAAGCTACGTGTTACCGCTGGCTTGCGTTACGATAATATACAATATGATTACGATAACCAGATGGCGGATGGGGCGCTTGTTGTAAATCCAAGCAGTACCTCATTCCCCGTTACCTATAATCATCCATCGGATACAAAGGTTGATTATTCGCACCTTAGTCCGAAGCTGGGGGCGACCTATACCTTTACCAAAAATCTCAATGGTTTTATTTCCTATCGGCATGCATTTCGTGTTCCTTCAGAAGGGCAGTTGTTTCGCCCAGGACGCGCCACAAACACTGTAAACTTGCAACCCGTCAAGGTAGATAGTTATGAAATGGGCTTGCGCGGCAAAACGGCTAGCGGGGTGCGCTATGAAGCCTCTATTTATACAATGACGAAAAAAGATGACATCCTTACTTATCGATACCCGGATAATACTCGCGAGGTTATGAATGGTGGCGAGACCCTGCATCAGGGTATTGAGACGAGTCTTGCTATGCCATTACAAAAGCGTCTGGATCTGAGTGTTGCTCTTTCCTATGCCAAACACACGTATGAGGATTGGCAACCGAATGCAACAACTAACTACAGTGGCAATGAAATGCAATCGGCACCCCGCTTTTTGGCGAATACTCGCCTGAGTTATCGTCCTGTTTATTTGAATGGTGGTCGTATTGAACTGGAGTGGGAGCGTCTGGGTTCTTACTGGATGGATCAGGCCAATACAACTAAGTACGATGGTCACGATCTGCTGCACTTGCGTGCAAATTATCTGCTTGCGAAAAGCTGGGAGTTTTATGGCCGTGTTATGAACGTGACCGATAAACGCTATGCGACTGCCGCATCATATGGTTCATCTGGGAGTGAGTTTGCCCCGGGTCTGCCGCGTACTTTTTATACCGGTTTCAATTATCACTTTGAGTGATAAATAAAATGATAAACATTATCAAAATGCAATACATTGGGTTTCTTCTGCTGGTATTAACAGTCAGTCAGGTGCAGGCACAAAGTCACTCGCATGGACATAAAAAGCATGTCGTTCTACCAGCAGGTTGTGAAAAACCTGCTGGTAAAGCAATGCTGCGTTGTGCGCGGACGCCTAACGCGATATTTGATCAACAGGGGCGATTATGGGTGACCTGGGTTGGTGGAAATCATGTCTATGTCAGTTATTCAGATGACAAGGGAGAAAGTTATAATCAAGCGGTCATGGTCAACAAAGAACCTGAGACCATTGCTGCTAGAGGTGAGAATCGTCCCAAGATCGTCGTTGATCAGCAGGGGCGGATTTTTGTCAGTTGGACTCAGAAATTAAAAAAACGCTTCAGCGGTCATATTCGTTTCAGTCGATCAATTGATAGAGGAAAGTCCTTCAGTCAACCTGTTACCGTTAATGATCACCGTGAAGTAACGAGTCATCGTTTTGAATCGCTCGTAGTGAATAACAAAGGCGATATCTTTATCGCATGGCTGGATAAACGTGACAAATTATCGGTAAAAAAACAAGGCAAGACATATCGTGGAGCCGCGGTCTATTACACTGTATCGACGGATCATGGCAATAGTTTTCACAAAAACATCAAAGTGATCGACCACAGTTGTGAATGTTGTCGCACAAGCATGGCGATCGATACCGATCAATTACCGGTTATTCTCTGGCGGCACATCTTCGGAAAGAACACACGTGATCATGCATTAGTGAAATTCAAAAGACATGACGAGCCAGGTGATATTTTACGAATTAGTTATGACAATTGGCAGGTGGACGGGTGTCCCCATCATGGCCCAGCAATCTCGATCGCCGATGATGGCACCTATCATATGGCCTGGTTTAATAATGCACCGGAGTCTCACGGCCTCTTTTATGCCTATTCGCTTGATCAGGGACAACACACTTCATCGCCATTATCATTCGGTAATTACCAGGCACAGGCTTCTCACCCACAGGTGTTGAGCTTGGGAAATACCGTTTTTCTTGCCTGGCAGGAATTTGATGGCAAGACCGCCTCGCTTATGATGATGAGCTCAACTGATAGTGGTGAACACTGGTCACAGGCTAAACGTCTGGCGCAAACGGATGCAGTTGCCGATTACCCCATAATGTTATCGTATCAGCAAACAGTTTATATTGCATGGCACAGACCTGGGCAGGATTATCATTTGATTCCGATTAAGCAGAACTAGTATGCAATTGCGTAGCTTACTTGTTGTCATATTATTTTGTTTTTGTATCACGTTACAGGCGAGTACGTCTCTTAAGTTATTTACGGAAGGCAGCTACACTCGTATTTTAGAACAGCACAAGGGGCAAGCCTTTGTGATGGTGTTGTGGTCGGTAGAATGCGTACCGTGTTTAACGGAACTGACTATGCTAGGACAGCTCAAACAACGCCACCCCAAACTTAAACTGATATTGATTTCGATAGATGCTCCAGACGTTGAGCATGAGATTCAAACACTGCTAGTTAAAAACAACCTTGCACAAGCGAGTAACTGGGTCTTTGCAGAGGGTGTAGTACAACGGCTACGCTTTGAGGTCGATCCAGCCTGGTACGGTGAGGTGCCTCGCTCTTATCTTTTTAGTGTTGGTCATAATCGTCAAGCGGTTACTGGTGAACTTAAAAGGGAGCAGATTGATACGTGGTTAAAGTCTGCTACTTCTTAAACTTACGGTCTATTGTATATTTGGTCGGGGCGAGAGGTCGCTTCGGGCATCCTGCCCTCACGCGACACTTGTACATCCATGTACGTCGGATTGGTTGACCGTTTTGCAGGAACGAGTCCATGGATGGACGAGGTAGACCCTGTCAGGAACATAGGGCCGAGCAAAACGAGTCATGCAAAGCATGCCCGAGGGGCGGGCTACAGGGAGAAGGTGAGACTGGAAGTCGAGAAGCTGGCCTGGGCCATGTAGCGAGTCAGCCTCCGACCCCTTTGTCCCGATTGCCTTTTTTAATAGTGTGCAAGCAGTAAGTTAATAGTTAAGATCCTGAAAACAAATCACTTTCGTACACCCTTTAAACTACACAATCACTCCATAAGTCCCAATAACGCATCGCCTTTGAAGGCATAATTAAGATGCATCACTAAAATGAAGGTCGGAAATTGAATACGAGAGTGTAATTATATGCTGTTAACCAGTTGGTTTTTGTTGCATGTTCTTTGACATAAATCATTGAATTAACATTAACAATTTATCGTATCTCTAATAAGGAAATCTTATGTAACGATCGCTAGCTGATAAACCCTTTTTATATTAGAAAAATAGTTTTGTGAGCTCGCTCACATAAAGGAGTTTATGTTCTAAACTTCATATATAGGCTGACCTGCTGTAGCGAAATAAATTTACAACAAATGGGAGCGCAGGAGATGGAGGACGATCGCAGTAAACGTAGATCCATTCGTGGTCTATGGGGACTTTTTTATCCAATCTTTTTATGTGCAGCCTGTTTACCGCAAACGTTAAACGCAGCATCCCTGAATCTAAATGGTAATTGTACAGTTACCGATAATAACAACCCGAGCAATAAAACTAACTGTCAAGATTCAAACAAACACGGTGGCAACCGGGATACCATTATTGTGGATGAAGGCGAGGTCATCAACGTTGTTGCTTCGGACAGTAATGAAACCGTTATTGCAATCGAGGGTGGGCATCATCGTGACACCATCATCAATCATGGCGAAATTTATTTACAGGTAATCAACACAGGCGAGATCCTTTCTGCCTGGCACAATGGCAATCATAATTATTCCTACTTTTTTCAAGCAGAACATAAAAAAACGGATCCCAATCAACACACAACTAAGAAACCTGCCTACTGGTTATTTAATCTGGACAACATTTCCCTCGATGCAATTGGTATCGCAGGTGGTTATGGCAATGACAGCATAGAAAATTATGGTCTGTTGGATGTATCGGTAATTACAACCCTGACGGATGAAGCCGGTAGTGCAGAAACATATAGTATTGGTATAACAGGTGATAAGGGTAATGACTACCTTGTCAATGAGGGTCAGTTAAATGTGACCTCCGATGCAGTGGTGACTGTTGATGATGTGACCTTTAGCCTGCTTGACAGTGGTGATGCGCAACGTCAGGCGATGGCAATTGCGAAGGGTATAACAGGCGATAAAGGCAAAGATGAAATTACTAACAAGGGCCAGCTAACTGTTACCTCCAATGCAACAGTAGATACTTCTGATTTTAATGTCACTCTGATAGGTGGACCGGTTGATGTTGATGCCAGCAGTGAGGCATGGGCTGGTGCGATAGGACTTGATGGTGGTGAAGGGCGCGATCATATTTCTAACCAGGGCACCATGACGGTTACTGCAAATGCTCTGGCAGATTCCGAGAATGTTTCGATTGATCTAATTGATATCTCAGGTGGGAAAAGTGTCCGCGCCCCGTTAAGTGCAAATGCCATGGCCATTGGTATTGTTGGTGGCGCGGGCGATGACCATATTTATAATTCAGGTAACCTGAACGTGACTGCTGATGCCAAAGCAGATGCCCTGGATGTTCAGATCACCGGCCTGAGTTTATCAGCGGGGGGTGCCAATACTACTTCCGAAGCCATTGCAATGGGGATACACGGCGGCAAAGGGCAGGATGATATTTATAATCAGGGCAACATAACAGTTAAGGCAAAAGCGAATACCAATGTCGACAACTTTAATGTCACTGTGTTTGATCTTTCTTTTATCCCCCCCTTGTTTGGTTTTGATAATGAACAGGTTGCCACGAACGCAACCTCAGAGGCTACGGGGATAATAGCAGGCGATGGTAATGACAAGGTTACCAACGCAGGTAGCCTGCTAGTTCAGTCAGATGCAACGGTTAATATCGATAGACTGGCAATCAGCCTGTTGGGACTGGACTCGGAGGTAAATCGAACTGCTATGGCAACGGTGACAGGTATTACCGGTGACCATGGTAATGATTATATTAAGAATAGTGGACAACTTGATGCGACATCGAACGCGAAGCTTGACCTGCTAAGCATAAGTGTCGATCTGGTTGGTGGTGCGACCAATATTGATGCTAGTAATCAGGCGCTGGCGAGTGCCTTCGGTATCGATGGTGGTGATGGACACGATCACATCTTCAACCTGGGCAGCACAAACGTTACCGCAAATGCATCAGTCAATTCAGATAATGTTGGTATCAGCCTAATCAGCGCACTGCAGGGTCAAGATATTCGTGCTCCCATCCATGTTGATGCAGATGCTGGTGGCATTCTCGGTGGTGAAGGGCATGATTACATAGAGAGTACAGGTTCACTAACCGTTACTGCTGATGCCAGGGCAGATGCACTGGACATGGAGTTTAGTGCTGTCGATATTTCATCAGGTGGTATGTCGACGACTTCAGAAGCCAGTGCGATAGGTATCGATGGCGGTAAAGGAAAAAGTGAGATTTACAATGAGGGTAATATCACTATCAAGTCGACTGCCACGACGGATACTGAGAGTTTTGCCTTTACCCTCGTCGATCTCTCAATTGTCTCTGACATCGTGGATATGGTTCTCAAGACACCTGTCGATAGTTCAACAACAGCAACAGCCGATGGTACCGGTATCAAGACCGGTTATGATCATGATTTAATATCCAATCACGGCAGTTTATCTGTCACCGTCGATGCGATAACCAATACGCTTGAGATGTCGATGAGTGCAGATGGTGTGTCGAACTTTACAGAACTAGGTGATTTTTCAGATTTCTTCCTGGATGAACCTATGGCAGATATCAGTACTAAAGCAGAGGCATCAGTGACAGGTATCACTAGTGGTCACGGGCATGATGAGATTTACAATACTGGTACACTCTTTGCAAAAGCAACGGCTGATGTCACGGCCAACAGCATTGGCGTCGATCTGCCGCTTCCCGATCTTCTTCCGCAAATATTACCCAATATTGATACCACAGATGTAGAAACTTCTGCTACGGCCAGTGCTGTTGGTATTACCACAGGTGAGGGGCACGATGTAGTACAAAATGATGGTAGTGTCTGGTCAGAGGCGATTGCTAACGCAAGTAGTTTATCAGTCAATGCCACTCTGGATGTACCTATTATTCCCGATATTATTGATTACAACATTCCTTACTCTATCGAAGGTAACCTGGTCGATGTAGGCGCCAAAAGTGAAGCCGAATCCACAGGTATTGGTACCGGCAAGGGACATGACTATATATATGGTATAGGTGATGTCACTGCCAAGGCCACGACCGAATCCATTGCCACGAATATTGCGGCGACGGTTGCTTATTCCGATGACAAGGTATCGTTTGGTCTATCCCTGGCCAATGCCTCAACCGAGGGTAAGGCGTCGGCATTTGGTATAACCAGTGGTAGTGGTGATGACATGCTGCACACTACGGGTACTATCCTGGCCGATGCTTTTGTCGATACCAACAGTATTGGCGTGACAGTAGATTTGCAGGCACAAAAAGACACCATCGTTGGCATCGGTGCGTCAGTAACCAAAGCCAATAGCCAAGCAGAAACTAATAGTGTTGGTGTCGACCTGGGTGAAGGCAATGATGATGCACATAACGAAGGTCTGATCACTGCCAAGGCGCATAACAATGTTGATGCCGTGGCTGTGGACGTTGCAGTAACGATCCCTGCCGGTGATGAATTCGGGATTATCGGTGAAGGTAACTGGGTTTCTACCGATACTATCGCGACCTCAACTGCAGATGGCATACTTGGTGGTGATGGTAGAGATCATATCGTCAACTCCGGAACAGTCACCGCAGATGCCTTTTCTGATCCAGACAGCATTGGTGTCACAGCCAATGCTTCGGGTACCAAAAAAGGTGCATCGATCGGTATTGCCCTGACTCAGGCAAAGACAGAAGGTACCGCAACCAGTAATGGTATACGTGGTGGCAAGGATAAAGACAAGCTGATTAATATCGGTACGGTTGATGTAGATGCCAAGACCGATGTCGATGCTGTTAGTGTATCGGCTTCATTAACATTAACCGACAAGGGTGTTGCGTTAACGGGGACGGCGGCGGATGGTTCGACCAACGCCATTTCTACTGCCAGTGGTATGAGTGGTGATGAAGCAGATGATATAGTTCGTAATGAAGGTACAGTAGATGTTCTGGCCGATGCTCATGCTGAATCTTATTCGGTTTCTGTTGCGGCATCAGGTGCTAGTAAAGGCGTGGCACTTGGTCTGGCATTATCAAAGGCAACTTCTGAAGCTGGCGCCAACAGCGAAGGTATCAGTGGTGGTTCGCATGATGACGAGCTTTCTAGTTCTGGTCTGGTCAAGTCTCACGCCAAGGCCAACGTGATAGCGGGCACAATTTCAGTGGCTGGCGGTGGTACAGGCAAAGGCCTGGTAGTAGAAGGTGCAGCAGCCGATGGTTCCACTACGGGTAACGCGACGGCGACCGGTATTACTGGCGATCAAGGTGAGGATCATATTGTTAATAAAGGTATGGTCGATGTACTTGCGGATGTTGATGCAACCAGTGTCACCGTGGGTGTGACTGCCAATGGCACTGGTACCGGAGCAACCATTGGCATTGCATTAGGCCGAGCTACCTCGAAGGGGGAAGCTGACAGTCATGGTATCCGTGGTGGTAGCGATAATGATTACATTGCCAATTCAGGTACTGTGAAATCCCATGCTTTGACAACAACCATTGCAGGTTCAGGTGCACTGGCTGCAGGTGGTGCAGGTAAAGGTCTGACTGTAGAAGGCGCCGGTGTCGATGCCGCGACTAATGCCGGTTCTACTGCAGAAGGTATTAGCGGTGATGAAGGGTACGTTCAGATATTCAATGAAGGCAATGTGGATGTACTGGCGGATGCCGATGCAACCAGTATCTCTGCAGCTGTGTCTGCAAATGGAACTGGTACGGGTGTTACGTTTGGTTTAGGTCTGGCCCGCGCGACTTCCGAAGCAGATGCAGTTAGTACTGGTCTTGCCGGCGGTCATTATGGCGACGATATTTATAGTTTTGGATTAGTTAAGTCACATGCACTATCAAATGTGATTGCTGGCTCAGGTGCGCTAGCGGCCGGTGGTTCTGGTAAGGGACTGACCATTGAAGGTGCGGGTGCCGATGGATCAACGAAAGGAACATCAACGTCTGTCGGAATCAATAGTAAAGAAGGTAACGATCATATTGTTAATAAAGGTACCGTGGATGTACTGGCGGATGCCGATGCCACCAGCATCTCAGTATCGGCGACAGCATTCGGTACGGGTACCGGTGCCGCAATCGGCGTCGCAGTAGGACGGGCCAGGTCTGAGGCCGAGGCCGATAGCATTGGTATCAACGGTGGTGAGGGCAATGACGATATTTTTAGTTCAGGTATGGTCAAGTCCCATGCTAAATCAAATGTAATTGCTGGTTCAGGCGCATTGTCAGCAGGTGGTTCCGGCACAGGATTGACTGCAACTCTTGCCGGTGCCGACGCAGCTACCATTTCTACTGCAACAGCAAAGGGCGTTAATGGTGGTGATGGATATGATCACATATACAGTGAAGACATCGTTGATGTGCTGGCGGATGCCAATGCTACTAGTGTATCGGTGTCAGTCACGGGCAACTTCACCGGTACAGGTGTTTCATTTGGTTTGGGTCTGGCCCGGGCGACCTCGGAGGCAGATGCGAACAGCGTCGGTATCAGTGGTGGCGCTTATCATGATGAGATCTTCAGTTCTGCTTTAGTTAAGTCACATGCCAAAACAAATGTCATCGCCGGCTCGGGCGGATTGGCCGGTGGTGGAACAGGTACCGGACTAAGTGTGCAGGGTGCCGGAGCTGCTGCAGGTACCAATGCCTCTTCAATTGCCAGCGGTATTACCGGCGATGGCGGTTCCGATCATATATATAGTGAAGGTATGGTGGATGTGCTGGCGGACGCCAAGGCAACGAGCATTGCGGTGTCCGCAACGGCCAACGGTACGGGTACCGGTGTGGCGTTGGGTATCGGCCTGGCGCGTGCAAACTCTGAAGCCAGTGCAAATAGTTCTGGTATCAGTGGTGGTGCAGGATCAGATGAGATCGCTAGTTGGGATAAAGTGAAGTCCCATGCAACAACCCAGGTGATTGCGGGTTCCGCAACATTAGCTGGCGGTGGCGCCGGCACAGGACTGAACATCCAGGGCGCCGCAGCCGATGGTCTGTCAAAGGGGTCTTCCACGGCCACCGGTATTACTGGTGATTCGGGTGATGACATCCTGCAAAGTGAAGGTGAACTGGATGTATATGCCGGAGTAACTACCTTCAGCGCCTCTGTTGCCGTATCTGCCAATGGTGCCGGTACAGGAGTCAGTGCCGGTGTTGCACTGGCGCGAGCAGTATCAGAAGGTGAGGCCAACAGTACCGGCATCAGTGGTGGTGATGATAACGACCACATATCAAATACCCAACTGTTAAAAGCGCACGCTAAATCGGATGTCGATGCAGTTAGTGTTTCTGCTGCGATGGGTGGTACCGGCACTGGAGTGGCCATCCAGGGTGCAGCGGCCGATGCAGCAACGGTGAGTAACGCAAACGCCACCGGCATTAGTGGCAATGATGATATCGATGAAATTTACAATGAAGGTACCCTGGATGTGATGGCCGATGCCGATGCGAACAGTGCCACTGTCGGTCTTTCTGTTTCAGGTACCGGTGCCGGTGTTGGTCTTGGTGTCAGTATTGCTCGCGGTAGTACTGAGGCATACTCAGATGCCACCGGTATTAGTCTGGGTGGGGCTGATGAAGTGATAGAGGAAGATGAAGAACCTCATCATGATGAAGAACACAAAGACGATAACTCACACGAATATGTAAAAGCTGGAAAGAATGATGGTTATAGTGGTGACGAACATAACGGCGATAAGTCATGTAATAAAGGCAACAATCATCATGATAATAACTCATGCCACAACGGCAACGAATCTAAAGGGACGGAGTATCTCGAAAACCATGGCAAGATAACCGTCAAGTCATATGCCGATGCCGATAGTGAAGCTATCTCGGCGCAACTCGGCATTTCCGGGGCAGGACTGCAGGTCGGTGGTGCCATTGTTGATGCGAGTACAAAGGCAAATGCAAGCGCCCAGGGTATAGAAGGCAGTCAGCACAAGGACACCATTTTCAATTATGACAGCATCGAGGCATATTCGGATGCTGAGGCAGTCACTGTATCGGTGGGTGTCAGTCTAAACGTAGAACTCAAAGGCGTGGCATTCGGTGCAGCTATTACTGATGCCACAGCCGTAGGGACAGCACACAGTATTGGCATTGCAGGATTATCAGGTGATGATGTAATCAGTAACCACGGGGATGTTACTGCAGATTCTGAAGCTAGTATGTATGCGGTTAGCGTGGCATTCTCCGCTCCTATTGCTTTTGTGCCAGTGGGTGTGAGCATTGCAGATAATACAGCGATAGCCAATGCAGATGCCTTCGGGATTGATGGTGGTGAGGGTCATGATTACCTCGAGAATGCTGGAAGCATTCTGGCTGATGCGGAATCAGATGCATTTGGTATTTCGTTCAGCGGTACCATCGCCGGCCTGTCACTGGCTTATGCCGATGTCACAGCCGATTCAATGGCTATTGGTATGGCAGGCGCAGGTGGTGATGATGTTATGCACCAGACAGAAACCGCGACCCTCACTGCAAAATCCAGTGCTGAGGCAATCGGTACCGTTATCACTGCAGCCTTGATAGGTGTAACAGGAACAATATTTGACGAAAATGAAATTACCGCCAATAGCCAAAGTTTTGGTATCTCAAGTGGTGAGGGTAATGATGAGACTATAAATTTCGGTACAGTCAATACAGATGCAAACTCAACAGCAACCGGTGTCAGCGTCACTGCAGCAATTGGAGGTGCAACATTCGCCAGCATGACAACCAGTGCGAATACCAATAGCACCGGGATCGCCGGCGGTGAAGATGATGATCACATAATGAACCAGAGCAGTATTAATGCCAAGGGAAGTTCTAAGACAACAGGCGTCGGCGTAAGTGTTGCTCTTGATGGTTTATCATTTGCCGATACCAGCAGCTCTTCGACAATGTATAGCACCGGGATCGATAGTGGGAAACATGATGATTACATTAAGAATGCGGGTAGCATTCATACAGAGGGGAATTCAACAGCAAGCGGTACAAGTGTCAGTGTCGCCCTGCGAGTTGCGACATTTGCCGATACCAGCACCAACGCAACAATGTATAGCACAGGTATTTCCGGTGATGCGGGCTCTGATTATGTCAAGAATACTGGCAGTATTCATTCCGAGGGCAGTGCAACAGCATCCGGCACCACTGTCGGTGCAGCCCTTGTTGGTGCGTCGTTTGCCGATACCAGCACCAGCGCCACAATGTATAGCACCGGTATTTCCGGTGGCACAGGATATGATCATATAGAGAATCTCGACAGCATTATTGCCGAGGCGAATTCAAATGCAACCGGCACAACTGTCAGTGTTGCCCTTACAGGCGCGGCATTTGCCGATCTCTTTTCCAAATCGACATCGAATGCAATTGGTATCTCCACAGGTGCTGATGAAGACAAGGTGATTAACAAGGGAACGATTACTGTCGATGCAGATGCAATTGCTGACGGGACTTCGATTGCAGCCGGTCTGGTTGGTTACTTTGATGGCGATGCCAGTACTGAGGTAGCTGCCAATGCCATGGGGATCGAACTTGGTAGTGGTGATGATTACGTCTTCAGCAAAGGAAGTATCGATATTACAGCCAGGAGCGAATCATCGGTCACTGCCGGTTCCGGTTCTCTGGCTGGCAGAGCAAGTTCTAAAGCGAATATCACTTCAAGCGTTTTTGCCCGTGGCATTGGTGGTGGTGAGGGTAATGACCAGATCATAAATAAAGGATCTATTACCGTAGGATCAGGTTCGGAAACTGATCCATGGATGTCACGCTTAACCTCGACCAGTTTTACATTTAACTTTGCCGGTGTGGCTATAGCGGAATCGGCAATGTATTCAGCTACCCGATCAACAGGTCTTGATGGCGAAGCTGGTGATGATCGCATTCACAATGCCGGGGATCTCAACATCACGGCGACATCCTATAGCTCTTCAACAGGTACAAGTATTGGAATCTTCGGTACGGCTGATGGCGGGGGAACTTCAGGTGCAATAAGCGATGCGGCAGGTATTGCGGGTGGTGACGGGCATGACGAGATTGTGAATAAGGCACTTGTTGATATCACTTCCAATTCATATGCAAGGATTAGTGGTACGAGCTTTACCTTCGGTGGTACCGGTGAGGCGGGTGGTGGCATGACTGCTTCAACCCATTCAGTCGGTATTTCAGGTGGCAACGACATGGATATGCTCTTCAATGAAGGTGCTATCGATGTTGATGCGACTTCCACGCTTTCATCAGAAGGGGGTTCGATTACACCCTTTGGTACCTCCGGGTCTGACTTTACCACTGGCGCAGAAACCATCGCGACGGGTATCGACGGCGGGGCAGGCGAAGGTGTTATAGATAATCTTGCAAATGTTGGTGTCACTGCCAGGTCTACCGTGAGCCAAAGTGGTTCAAGTTTTACCTTTGGAGGAACCAGCGAGGCCGGTGGTATGCTCGCGGCTACTACTAAAGCGACGGGAATTAAAGGTGGTAATAGTCACGATGAGATCTGGAATGAAGCAACCATTGTAACAACAGCAAACTCAACTTTGAATTCTACCGGGGGTTCGGTGACACCCTTTGGTACTTCTGATACAGATCCAACCAGTGGTGCAGTGACGACAGCAATGGGTATTGATAGTGGTCACGGCGAAAACTTTATCATGAACCATTCATTGATTGATGTGAACGCCGATTCCACTGTGTCTATTAGTGGTTCAACCTTCACCTTTGGTGGCACGGGTGCTGCCAGTGGCAAACTCACCGCAACAACAAATGCCTGGGGTATCGTCAGTGGTGATGATGAAGACACCATATTGACGGAAGGTGCGATTGATATTGATGTGAGTGCGACCCTTTCCTCCAGCAACAACGCCGATACCGCCTTTGGCACCGCCGATGCGGGTGCGACCAGTGGTGCGGACATAACCGCATTTGGTATCGATAGTGGCGCCGGTCGTGATCATATCCATAGCTTGTCTCTGATAGATATTACCGCCGATGCATCTATCAGTTTGAATGCCTCCTCGTATAGCTTTGGTGGTACGAGTGGTACAGGTGGCATCCTCGCTGCTCAAGCAACAGCGATCGGCATTTCGGGTGGGGCGGATGACGATTATATAAAAAGCGAAGAGGCAATTCTTGTTGATGTCACCTCTTCACTTGACTCAAGAGGTGGGACCAACACAACTTTTGGCGAATCGAGTGGTGATATACAGGTCGGCGCAAACTCATATGCAACTGGTATCGATGCAGGGAGTGGTCATGATCTGATTAAAAACAAGGGAACGATTAATATATTTTCCAGCGCCAGCGTGGAATCAAATAATTCATCTTATGTATTTGGTGGATATTCTGAGACCGACGCTGTAGTGAGTACCTTCACCGCTGCGACAGGAATTGCTGCGGGTAGTGGCGATGATCATCTTTACAACATGGGAGATATCATCGTTGATACCTCATCAACGGATACTAATGATGGTAGTTCCTATGCCGAGTTTGGCAGTGCAGGTACCGCTGGCACAGTGACAGCACATTCAGTCAGTAAGGGTATGGATGCTGGCACTGGTAATGATGTGGTTATCAACAAAGGCAAAGTTGATGTGAAAGGACTGGCCACTTCCACATCTACACATAATACCGATACTGGATTCCTGTTTGGCGATGGTGACGCACGGGCAAGGGCCACGACTAGTGTGACTGCACACGGTATTGATGCAGGAACAGGAGATAATTTCGTTCTGAACGAGAATGAGATCAATGTTGAGATCTACAATTTTGCCAGTACCACGGCAAAATCCGATGGTGCTGATATCTTTGATGGTGATGCCTTTTCTCGAGCAGATTCAACTAGTTCAGGTGTTGCCATTGGTGTTCTGGCAGGAAATGGTAATGACACCCTAATCAATAATGGAACCATTACTACCACAACATCCCGCATTTTCAGGATCCCAATTCTTGATATTGATGTCGAACTATATTCCGGTACAAGTTCACACGCCGATGCAGATGGAGATGGTATTGATGGAGATGGCACAGTACGTTCTTACGCGACGACGAATGTCCTGAGTGTTGGGATTGACGCCGGTGATGGTGATAATTCCGTTAACAATACTGGCACTATCTCTGTCAATGCCAAGGCAATTGCTACAGCAACCAGTAAAGTTGATTCTGATGCTGGAGGTTCGAGCTCTACTAGACGCACAGCCAGTGTGACGGCAAATGCCTTTGGTATTCGAACCGGTGCCGGTCGCGATCATGTGATAAATGAAAGTGATATAAATGTCAGTACAATCGCCTCAAGCAATACCAGCATCAACCATATCTCTGCAAGCGCAACAGGTATTGCTACCGGTGCGGGTGATGATCTCATTGAGAATCGGGGTACGATTACCACATCTATAACACGGAATGGAGTTACCTCTGCAGGTACTGCAATTGATTCAGGCACAGGTAATGACGTCGTCTCGCTGATGGCACTCGCAAAAGTGAATGGCGACATCCAACTGGGAAGTGATAATGATACGCTGAATGTATTTGGTGGCAGTTTGGTTACCGGACGCATTCTGGGGGGCAGTGGTAATGATACGCTTGTGTTTATTGGTGAAGGTGATTTTTCCACAGCAGTGACTGATTTCCAACATACCATAAAACAGGGTGATGGTACTTATACCTTGGCGCAACTTGCCCCTATGGAAAAGATTAGCGTTGAACAAGGTGTGCTGGAAATCGATGGAGATTATGAATTTGCCGCAGGCAGTACCTACATGCCCTCTGTTTCCAATGGTGATGGTCAGGGCAAGTTAGTCATCAATGGTGCGGTTAACTTTTCAGCCGCTTCGATCAATGTCATGAAAGGTCGTGGTCATCATATAGATGGCGAGAAGCAAACGGTGTTGTATGCGTCAGAAGGCATCCTGAATAGCATGTCATTTAATAATATCAAGTTACCCGAGAAAACACCCTTGCTTGAGTTTTATCATGAGATAACGGCAGATGAAGTACAGGTTAGCACCTCGGTCGAGTCTTTTAATACCGTCGCGACCTCTCATAACCAACGTATTATTGCAGACTACATGGATGGACTATTACCGAATGCGGAAGGCAATGTTTCGGAAGCGCTAGGTGAGATTCAGGCCATGAAAACAGGGGGGCATAGCCGTGCCTTTAGTAGCGTCAATCCGGAATCGTATGTCAATACACAACAGGCACTGGAATCCGGCGTTAAGAATTACGCGTCTACTTTACTACAACGAACACGCGGTCTGCGCAATATCAAACAGTACAATGCCTTTGTCCAACCGGGGTTCCTGGCAAGCGAGCAGGGTGAGCCTCTTTACAAAAATCAGCCGGCAAACAACCTCGCTGAAGTTCTGAACCTTTCACGACGGGCATATCGTCCATATGGTGCCTGGGTGAAGACGTATAGGCAGGATGGGGAGCTAGATCAGACTGCCGCTAATACAGGTTTTGATTTTGATGGCACTGGATATGCAATTGGTTTTGATAAGTGGCTAGATCAGAAACGAGTGATCGGGATGAGTATGGGAATTAATGAAACAAAACTTACTGCTGATAATAACCGAACACGTAGCAACATTGATTCACAATTGTTTTCACTTTACAGCAGTTACGTTACAGATACGGGATTTATAGATAGTTCTATATCCTATGGATATAACTCTTACAATACGCAACGTGATGTCACAATAGGTGCTATCAACAATACTGTATTTAGCGAGCATAATGGCGATGTGTATGGTGCATCCATCGTCGGCGGGTTATTCTTCCCGGTTAATACATGGGATCTTGAGACATATGGTGTCTTGCAATATCAACAGCAGGATGAAGATGGCTTTCAGGAATCTGGTGCCGGAGGCGTTAGTCTTAGTGTTGCACGACGGAAGAGTGACTTACTGAGTTCGCAACTAGGCTTACGCTTTGCTAAGCAGTTCAAGAAGAGAAATAGCAGCATGTTTACCGAATTTGGTGTTGCCTGGATACATGATTACGATGATGATAGTTCGGTAGAGGCATCATTTGTTGATTCACCAAACTCCTCTTTTACGGTTGATGCCCAGGACATAGACAATGATGGGGCGCTGATAAATCTTGGTTTAAGCTATACCAGCAAAAAAGGCTTTACGGGAACAGCAGAATATCGTACTGATATTCGTGACGGTTATACTGATCAGACTTTCTTCGCCAATATCCAATATCAATTTGAGTAGTTCGGGAGACCGTAGCGGCTCTAATTACCCAGATCTCCAGGTTCTAGAAATGGCGAGTACTTTCTCAATATAGGCCCTTTAACGATACATTCTGCCCTGGTTCTTGTCAGTAGTTCTCTATGTTTTCTCCTGTTAATTGCCTCGTAAGATTTGTAACACACTATTTAATATTTAAGCCTTTGAAAATACATTACTTTCGAACACCTTTGATACTCATCAATTACTAGTTAAATACTTAGCAACTGTCCCAAAAGTATCCCATAAATGCATCATCATTAAACGCGGTAATCATGCAAGCATCACCATATGTCAGAGAAATATACGAATCATCATATGGTAATGCTTGCTGCTGGTCAGCGATCCGATATGAGTAAAAACATTATAAAAATAGAGTAAATCGTTGATGGATTGCTAAACGACTGATTTGAATCAATAGGATGAAATGGTAGCTATAGTATAAATGTCCTGTTGTCCTTAGTGATGAAATTATCCTTAATCAATCTACATCAATAAAAAATAGCAAAAGGTCTTAAATTTTGTATTCCTGGATTGTCATAACAGTACGCATACAATGAAAATAAAAAGAATTATATTATTTTTTATCTCAGGATTTATGCTTTCTTCCTGTGCATATTTGGAGAGTGTTTCTAAGCAGGATGAATTAGTAGAAAAACAAAGCTCCGATCCTGGACTACATAATCTTAAACATATCATCGATAAGGAAACATTTATTGTATACGGTTTGATTGTGGATAAGTTGGGGGAACAGGCCGATCAAGCATTAGCAGTTGCTGCCTATTCTGATCGCTTCAAACCACATGAACTGGTAGATGTCACACATTTTGCAAATACAGGTAGGCATTACGTATTAAATTTACCAGCAGGAAAATACGATTTATTGGTGTTGGCAGATACTGATAACAATAAAATATTAGAACAATCGGAAGTGGTAGGGCGACGGCAGATCGAACTAAGTAAAACCAAAAGTACAGCAAATGTACTCACCGATATTGATATCACACTGTCAAAAATCAGTGGCGTTGATTGGAAGATAAACATTCATGTACCTCAGAGTCTTGAGTTAGAGCAATCATTAGTTTTTCCAAAAGGTACTATCCGAAGACTCAATGACCCAATTTTTGGTCGGGAATTATCATCGCTTGGCATGTATGAACCGGCGGCCTTTCTTGAAAGAGCACCTACCTTTTTTTATACACTTGAAGAGTACTTACCCTATAAAGTCCCGGTTGTTTTTGTTCATGGGATTGGGGGTACGGTTCGTGAATTTATTCCTATAATCGAAAAGATGGATCGTGAACGCTATGTGCCCTGGTTTTATTATTATCCATCAGGGAGTGATCTGAATCAGTCGGCAGAAAACTTCTATCGATTACTCTTGTCAGGGAAACTATTTCCAAGAATAGGCCCACGAATGATCATTGTGGCCCATAGTATGGGTGGGTTGGTTGTAAGAGAGGCGCTTAATCTTCAACAACGATCAAAAAATGAAAATTCAGTGGCACTATTAATTACGATTGCCAGTCCTTTTGGCGGACATCCTGATTCGGCATCGGGCGTAAAAAATGCTCCTATTGTTATCCCTGCATGGCGCGACTTGAATCCGGAAGGGAACTTTGTCCGTGAGTTATTCCGTAAACCTTTGCTAGAATCTACTCATTACGAACTCCTATATGCATATGCAAATCCAGACACCTTGAAACTGGGTGAAAATAGTGACGGTGTTGTACCGTTGTCCAGTCAGTTGCACCCTGTTGCACAACTACAGTCTGACAGAAACATTGGTTTTAATAGTAGTCATACCGGTATATTAAAAGACAAAGCCGCGATTGAGTATATCATCAAGTCCTTTCAGTCGGTGAAAGGGTTTTATCCCGAATCACATGTCAGGGCTATGCAGGCAGGTGGATATGATGTTGAGCTGGGTGACAAATACAACAATAGCGAGAAGTATGTTATCAAGGTATTGGGTAAGTATCTGGCAGCCTTATGGAAGGGGAAGTTGGTGGCTGACACACCATTCCAAAGACACTTTATAGAAGTATCGAAAGGTAAAGCCAAAGCAAGTCACGTTGCTGAAAAAGCCTGGTTAAAGTTTATTAAGGAGTATCCATCTTTAATTGAACATCAATAGATAAAGAACTATTGCAACACACAGGTGGTTAGGTGAATCGTAAAATACTATTTTTATGTGGAGTCTTTTCTCCATTGCTATATATAGCAATGACCATTGTGGGTGGTGCATTGAGGCCTGACTACAGCCACATCTATCATGCTGTGAGTGAGCTTTTAGAGGCGGGCGCACCCAATAAGTTTTTAATGGATAGCATTCTGGCATCGTCCAATATAACCGGTATTTTTTTTGGTGTTGGTGTCCTCCTGCTCGTTCAAAGTAGTCAACAGAAACGTCAAATTGGCTTAGCAGGTGCATTCTGTTTACTCGCTATAGGCCTAATAGGACTGCTAATCACCATTTTCTTTCCGATGGAACCACGTCATCTGCCTATGACTTTTCCAGGCTTAATGCATCTGATTCTGGTAGGTGTACTGTTTATCCTGAGTATACTCACACCAGTATTAATGGGTATCTGGCTAAAAAAACAGCCTGCCTACGCTGGATACGGATCCTACTCCTTTATAAGTGCCATACTCATTCTAGTAACTGGAGTATTTGCTGCGGCGATGGCTATTATTGAAAGTCCCATTATGGGTATTGCAGAGCGACTCACTATTGGAGCCAACCTGCAATGGACCTTTATTATGGCACTGAAGATATACAAAACTAATTAAAGTTTGATTCATTGACAACGGAGGTTACGATATGAAAATTAAATTTTATGGCTATAATACTTTCTTGATCGAGTCAGGGGATAAAAAGATCGCCATCGATCCTGGTGCCCTGTTCTTTTACTGGTTCCGATTTACCACACTTATCCCGAAATCAGAATGGGGAAGTATCACCCATATATTTATTACCCATGGTGACCCCGATCACTACTGGTATGCAGACAAGGTCGAAAAAGTTTCTAATGCACCCGTCATTTGTAACAAGACAATGGTGCGAGAGGTAAATGGTAAAGCGTTAATGCTTGGGCCACGGGCAAAAGGACTGGCATTTACGACTGAATTTAACAATCTTCACACGCTTTCCGTTGATGAACTCATCGAGATTGATGGTATGTCGGTTACTGGAATCAAAGCGACCCATGGTGAGCTTATTCTTAAAATTGGTCCCTTTTCCAAAACCGTCAAGCCTGGTCCCGAAGAGAGGATTGGCCGGGGCGCGATGGGTTTTGAAATTGATCTGGATGGTAAAAAGATCGTTAACCTTGGGGATACCTTGTTGCATGAAAAAGAATGGCAGTCGATTATTGAACCAGATGTGTTGATGATACCCATTGGTGGTACGGTAGCTCATAACACCATGGATGTGGAAGAGGCGGTGCAGGCTGTTGAGATTATGCGGCCAAAGCTTGTGATTCCTTGTCACTATAATTGCCCGGGATTATTCTCCAGAAGCCTTAACCCTGCTGATGATCAGGCGTTCAAATCCAAAGTGGAGGCATTAGGTCTACAGTGTGTTATTTTGAATATGGGCGAATCAATTGAGTTAAATAGTGAATAAGCTGAACCCAATCAGAATATGGCTGAGTTTTATTGTGCGCATGTCATTCTTTGCTATGGCGTTGATGTGGCCGGCCGGAACGTGGTGTTGGTGGGAGGCATGGGTCATGGTCGGGCTCTGGAGCATCTATGGTGTGGTGATGACCCAATATTTACTTCGTCATGATCCGGCATTACTTGCGGAGAGGTTGAAGCTTGTGCCGTTACATAAGGATCAAAAGACCTGGGACAAGGTGATCATGTTGTTATTTTTTATTGCAGGGTTTGGGCTCTATCTTGTTCCTGGTTTTGATGTAGTACGTTATGGGTGGAGTGAACCTCTGCCATTTTGGATGAAGGTCATCGCAGTGCTTATACACATCCCATGCTTTGTTTTGCTCGGTTGGATCATGCGTGAAAATACCTATTTGGCGCAGGTAGTAAAAATAGATAAGCAGCGTGGCCATGAGGTGATTACAACCGGGCCTTATGCTCTGGTGCGGCACCCCATGTATACCGTCGTCATCATTTTGTTGTTTGCGGTGCCCGTAGCACTCGGGTCGCGCTATGCATTGGTTCTTGCTGGATTTCTAACAGTGTTACTGATTGTGCGCACGTACCTGGAAGATCGTACCTTGCATACAGAGTTAGAAGGATATCTTGAATACGCAAAACAAACGCCTTATCGGTTGATTCCGTGGGTTTGGTAAGGGGCTGGTGAACATCATCATTTCAAGATACTCAAAGAGAAAGCCATGAAAGCGAGTGTTATAACAAACTATGGATCACCAGACTTCTTTGAACTTCAGGAGGTACTGAAACCAACTCCTCAGGACTGTGAGGTTCTAATAAAAGTCCATGCGGCATCGATTAATTCCTGGGACTGGGAAATTCTGATGGGGAAACCCTTTGTTAATCGCTTAATGGTCGGAATACGTAAGCCAACAAAAATAAAAATACTCGGCTGTGATATCGCCGGTAGAATTGAAGCAGTTGGTAAAAAGGTAAAGCAATTCCAGGTCGGTGATGAGGTGTTCGGGGACATCTCAGGTTGTGGTTGGGGTGGTTTTGCAGAGTATGTCTGTGTGCCTGCAGATGAAAATGCATTGTCTTTAAAGCCAGCTAATATGCAATTTAAGGAATGTGCTGTGGTTTCTCAGGCAGCAGTTCTTGCCCTACAGGGGTTACGGCGAGGAAAAATAGAACAGGCCCGGAAGGTATTGATCAATGGCGCATCGGGTGGTGTGGGCTCGTTTGCGATACAAATTGCTAAATCATACGGGGTTGAAGTGACGGGGGTGTGTAGCACGAAGAAAATGGACTTTATCCGATCGCTGGGTGCCGATCATGTCATTGATTACACACAAGATGACTTCACCAGAAATGGACAACAGTATGATTTGATTCTTGATGTGCAGGGATATCATTCGATTTTTGATTACAAGCGCGCATTAAGTACCAATGGATTTTATGTCATGGTAGGCGGCTGCACGGCACTAATTTACCAGGTCATGTTTCTGGGATCGTTAATTTCAATGACTAGCAGTAAAAAAATGGGGCTTCTGCTGCATAAACCAAACGCAAGTGATTTGGAAATTATGAAAAGGTTTATTGAAGCGGGTACGGTCGCCCCCGTTATTGATAAATATTACCCGTTAAGTAAAGTTGCTGAAGCATTTAGGTACTATGGAGAAGGTCACGTTAAAGGAAAAGTTGTTATCACTATGGTGGAAGATTCATGAAAGCAGTGCTATGGAAAAAATACGGACCACCGGATGTGCTTCAGCTTAAAGATGTGGAGAAACCCACTCCCAGTGACAATGAAGTCCTGATAAAGGTACATGCAACAACTGTAAACCGAACAGATTGCGCTACGATTAGAGCAAAACCGTTTTTTATGCGATTAGTAACAGGCCTGTTCAAACCAAAAAAACAAATACCCGGATCGGAGTTTGCAGGTGAGATAGAGGTTGTTGGTAAAAATGTTTCTTCTTTGCAGATAGGGGATAAGATTTTTGGCTTTGATGATCAGGGTGTAGGCTCGCATGCCCAATACATGACAATAACAGAAGATAAAACTGTCACCATCCCGGAAAATATAACGTATGAACAGGCGGCAGCGAGTACTGAAGGTGCACATTATGCGTATAATTTTATAAACAAGGTTGACCTGAAACAGGGACAAAAAGCACTTGTTAACGGTGCAACAGGTGCGATTGGCTCAGCGGCGATCCAGCTTCTAAAATATTTTGATGTTAATGTTACTGCGGTGTGTTCTACGAAAAATATAGAATTAGTAAAAGCTTTAGGCGCCAGCAAGGTTATCGATTATACAAAAGAGAATTTCACAAAAGACGATGAGAAATACAACTATGTTTTTGATACGGTAGGTAAGAGTTCATTTTTTAAATGTAGGAAGTTACTGCAGCCAGGAGGGGTTTATATTTCATCTGACCTTGGATACCTGGCACAAAATCTTTTTTTGCCACTCATTACGCCGATCATAAAATCCATGCTTGGCGGGAAAAAAACTATATTTCCAGTTCCTGTGAACATTAAAAGAAGCTTGCTTTTAATCAAAAATCTCATCGAGCAGGGAAAGTTTAAATCGGTTATAGATAGAAGGTTTCCGCTAGAACAAATTATCGAGGCGTATAAGTATGTCGAAAAAGGCCATAAAACAGGGAATGTTGTTGTTACACTGTAACATGATAACAAAATATGACCTGGCACTTTACTCCTGTTAAGCCATGGTGCTTGATATTATCAACTGAGTTTGTCCTTTGTAGAAGGACGTGAAGATTACTGTAATTAGTAAAATTTAAGTAAATATGATGAGATTCACAGATCCAGTTCGTTCAAAGAAACACATAATTGTGGCCGTGGTTAGTGCACTAATAGCGGGAATGGTTTCCAGCTATCATCATTGGTACGGGGCCATTGCTTATGATACGCCATGGCGCGCCGGGGTTTCCTACTGGATAGTAGGTTCTGTGTTGATAGTTTATTCCTTACTATATATTTACTGGAAGTTTGCTGACAGTATGGTCGGCAAGGTTTCTTTGTGGATCTTTCTTTTTTGTGCGGTAATTTTCCAGGCTGGATTCACAATGTTTGAATGCGTATATAGTCATGTATTGAAAAATATTCTTTACTTTGGCGGTATGCCACAAGCAACTCTCGAGCAATTGTATCCTTCGCCAGCCTACCATCTTCCAGACAACTTGTTCTTCGAGTTCACAGGATTATTGCAGCTTGTTGGTTTTGTTGCGGTATGGTTTGCATACCGGGTCTATCAAGATAGACCATGGGTAAACAAAGAAGCGTAGTGTGATTCTATCTCATGGTGAACTTGTAGAAAAGAATGTGAGTGAAATACTTTGTTCTGCCTGGGTTAAGGTATTAAAGGAGAAGTAATGCAAATTATTCTAGGATGGATTCTGGTTATTTTTGGTGGAGGGCTCTATCTTGCACAGGTTATTTCATCAACCAATTTTCCATTAGCACAGCGCCTTGGGATTCAGGAGAAACCTGATACCTCTGATGCGCTATTACAAAGATCTGAACGCTATACAGCATACTGGGATCTTTTAACGTTACTATGGTTTCCAGTAGCTGGTGTACTAATGATTTCTGATCAGTATTGGTGGCCAGTTATGTCGTTAATTGGTGGCGCAATATATTTAGATACTGCAGGTAGGGAGGCAGCAAAGAATCTAAGTTTTCGGCATGAGGGTATTAAAGTAGGTACCGATAAAGAGCAGCGCGTCTTTTTTGCAAGCTATATTGTTATGGCCATCATCGCAGTTTTTGTAATCGTGTTCACGATTTATACTTTATATAGCCAGCTGTAAATACCAATATCCTGATAATTTAGTTAAGAATTTTAAAATATAAATGCATAACGAGACGGTGGTCTCATTAATAAAACTATTATTTTTGTTGTTGCTGTCCCAAATTTGTCCCAAAAATGCACCGGGTTTAAACACAGCGTATATAGACGCATCGCATAAAAAGATCGAATAGGTTTGCTTCCTATTAACGGGCTCGCCAAATTAACATCTGTAAACGTACTGATTTTTTCAAAAGGATTTTCTGAACGCTTTTATCCGTCATTCTTCTATTATTTTATTCAACTCAATAACTGTCGAGTCCCGGCAGCCAGGATGCAGCTGGACGAATGTCTCCCACGACAAGTCCTCTTGAGTTTATTATCGTTGGCGAGATATGGGTTTGAAGTTGTTGTTTCTCATCATCAGATAGCGCATTCAGATGATCAAGAATTGCCAATAATGCGACTGAGCGAGCACGGTTACTGCCATCCGCTATTTTTAATGCAACCCCCAGGCCTCGCTCAGGTAAGGCCGCGGTGAGAATACCCTCGGCACCGCTCTTAGCGAGCACAGCACCTTTGGTGACTTCGTTCAACTCACTGACCACCGATCCATGTCCGGCTATATATAGAGGCTCATTGGTAATGGCTTCGTGAAGGCGGTAAATTGCCTGCGCGCGAGTGTCTGACAAATCTACAGGACTAGCGAAGCGGGCCATGGCGAGCCCAAGCTGCAGCAATGGCATCGTAGGTGCCGGTAATCCACAACCATCGATCCCCATTGGATACTGTTTAAGATCAATATCAGCCAGATCGGAAAGTATATCCAGCGATAATTGTTGCAATGGATGTTCGACCAGATGGTAGTTATCCAATGGTATATCCAAATGCAGTGCCGTGGTTAAAAATCCGGTGTGCTTGCCTGAGCAATTGTGATGAAGTCGACAGCCATGCTGCCCGGAAGCTAGCAGCTCGTGGGCACTCTCAGTATGCTCAGGTAGCACCGCACCGCAGGCTAAATGATCCTCAGTTAATCCCAGGCGGTTTAGCCATGACGCCACCAGATTTTGATGCATCTTCTCACCCTGATGAGATGAACAGGCGAGCGATAATTCTGCATCGCTTAGGGCATATTGGTCACTAGCGCCACTTTCAATCAGGTGAATAGCCAGCATTGGCTTTAGAGCTGAGCGCGGAAATACCAGACTTTCGATGTCTCCCCAGCTCTCCACAACGTTGCCCTTAAAATCACACACGACGGCAGCACCAAAATGCCGACTTTCTACGGTATCATTGCGTGTGACTTCGACTAACAGCTCATACGACATGCAACTGTAACTCCTAAATACATTCGTATTCTGATAAATACTGAGTGATAACTTTACGGACGCAGACCAACGTCGTCAAATACGATAACCGATAAAGATGAGCTATTTATATAGCTGCAACCAACTTGTCGTCTGAGCCAGGCTGTATACGAGGAGGTGTGGTTGAGGACGCTCTGGCAAGTCCAGCTTCTAACATCAGCTCGATCACTTTATCATAGGTAAATTCATTCGCTATTTCACAGGCTACAGGGAAATAACTAGAACCATAGGTCATACCAGGTACCAGGTTTGCTTCCATGAAGAAACATTCCCCATGATTGTCGGTTTTAATGTCGATGCGCCCAAAGTCTCTGACACCCAGGGTATTAAAAGCATCAATAGCTAGTGCTGTTACTCTGTTTTTTACTTCATCATCTATAATTTCTATGAGGTTTTCCGAATCATCTTTTTTAGTCTGTGCACCCAAAATCCTAAGCCCATGAGTTGATGTTGGCGGTATGACTTCTATAGCAGATACGACTAATTTTTTATTACGTGTTTTGATGATGGCAACGGTAAACTCACGGCCATCCAGGTATTCCTCCACCAAAATAGGTTGATTGAATGTGTCGAATAACGATGCCACTTTACTTTTGTAGTCGGTAAAGTTGGTGACAAATGACAAATCGTCAATGCCGTTTCCATTTGCCGCATCTAAAGGTTTTAAAAATAGCGGAAACGTAATCGGTAATTCGCTTTCATTTTTATATTGTCCAGGCCTCGCTATAAAATACTTAGCCGTATTAATACCTTTGTTGGTTAAATGCGTTTTAGCGAGCACTTTGTTGGAATCAAATTCCAGCACGTCTCTTGATGAGCCTGTGAAATTAATTCTATGCTGGGAAAAATAATCAGACAACCAAATGTTTTCTTCCCGAAGTTTATACTTGTCGCTAACGGGAATATATTTTACCGCCAAGATGACCAGTTCAGGCTTTCTTTTGACAACGTTAGCTAAATCATCTTTTGTTTTACATACATTCAAACGGACACTGAGGCCCATTTTCTCTATTGCTTCTAAAACACTGTTACAGGCCTTTAGTGATCCAAATCCACTCTCTTTTAACGCTTCATTGGGTGTCGTTATTATCTCTATATGCATTGGGGTTTTCCCGGTTTAGTATCTAGGCTCAATATTTATTTAGATTGAATGAATAGCAAAACGCCTGACATTTAAAATCAGGTGCGCACTACAGACAACAAGATGCGAAATGAAGAATTAGTTCACTAACTGCGTTATGGTGATGAACTATGGATATATTTAGTTGTGATCAGTCAGATAGCGATACCTGGGTAAACAGATGAGCAAATGAACACACAGCCCCGCTAACCAGCAGAGTGTACCATAAATCGGAGCACAAAGATGTCTTTAATCATCGAAAGAGAATAGTCTATTTATCAATACGTTAGTCTTTGTACCTGAAGCTTATACGACCTTTGCTGAGGTCGTAGGGAGATATTTCCATTTTAACCTTGTCTCCGGTAACTACCCGAATCCGGAATTTGCGCATTTTGCCTGCCGCATAAGCAGCAACCATGTGGCCGTTTTCCAGCTCAACTCGATAACGTGAATCAGGTAAGACCTCGGTGACGACCCCATCTATTTCCAGTAATCCTTCTTTTGCCATATGTATTATTTCTTCTGCATTGGGCTAACGGTTATTTCCGATTGCAACTATCCGGTTGATTGATTTTGATTGAACATGGTTTTAGTATTTTTTATTAACACAAATAAATAACGCATTACTCGATTTTATCCGTTATCAACGTGATTTTTTCGACCATGTCGGCTGGTATGTTTCACACTTATTGTCAGTCAGGATTATGAAATCGTTATTCTCTTATTTGGCTACTTCCGGTATCAGATAAACAAGGGTAAGCCCTAAGATAGTAAGCAAAATAATTAAGTGGGTAAACTGCCGTAAGGTATGCATGACCTGTACTTTTGTCCAGGAAGTGTGCGTTCGTCTTCGCAGGCCAATAATGGAGCCATAAAGACGTCGGGTGTGATTTTGTATATAGCCCACTATAGTGGCAAACGAGATCATTTTCGTTTACTCGTTAGATAACATGTAGAACTATTTTGAGTCGCGCGCAGGCGCCCGCTTAAAAGACATAAGTCAAATGGCATGTTGTGTTTACTCTTTGTGGTTCAGGTTGCTGTCTGCCCAGGGTTTGGTATGGGACAGTCAGGTAGAAATAATTTCTATTGCACTAGAGGCTAACTGTGAGGGGAGTCTGTGAAGAGAGACGCTGACCAAAGCAAGTCGTGTATATGAACTATAAGCAAAGTCTAGCAGACTTAAAGTCTGCAAGCAGATTTTATATTTTATCTGTGAGAACCAGATAAAGCCAATTAGGGTTAATAAAGTGCATTATTGGCAGTATTAAACCAAATAAACACGGTTATGCCTTGTATTATTGGTTTTCGGTCATATTCTACTTGCAAGTGTGGTATTTCTGGTGAAGCCATTTATATCACACGGCGATACATTCTATCCTGGTTCTTGTCAGTAGTACTCTTAAGTTTTCTCCTGTTGATTGCCTCGTAAGATTTGTAACACACAATTTATTTTTAATACTTTAATGAGGTAATTATTATGTCAACAGGAAACGTTAAATGGTTTAACGACTCAAAAGGCTTTGGCTTTATCACTCCAGAAGATGGTAGCGCTGACGTTTTTGCTCACTTTTCTGCTATCAAAAGCGAAGGTTTTCGTTCACTGGCTGAAGGTCAGCAAGTGACTTACGACGTAGAGTCTGGTCCTAAAGGTCCGCAGGCAGCAAACATACAGGTCTAAACGATCTCTATTTTACGCTTTACCTAAACCCCGCGATATTTCGCGGGGTTTTTGTTTGGTCGGGACAAAATCGGACATCCGAAGCATGCCCGAAGGGTGAGTGGCAGGGAGAAGGCGAGAGCGGAGCACGAGAGGCTGCCTGGGCCAGGGGCCGAGTCAACCTCCGACCCCTTCGTCCCGAATGATTTCCGTAATAGAATGTAAACAGTGACTTGCTATTTAAATTTTTGAAAATACATCACTTACGAACACTTTAGATCTTCATTGTTCACTAGATAGCTACTTGGCAACTGTCCCATTGTGTCCCATAAATGCACAGGGTTTAAACGCAGTAAGTTCAAAATAAGCAGTACATGCATCAAAATCTAGATTAAGTAGTTAATTAGCAACAATGTATGTACTCCAGCCCATCAATTACTAGTGGACTGGAGTACAAAGACAAACAACAGGCTACTATCAGGCAACTTCAACCTCAGCGAGTGAAATACCCAATGCTTTTGCCACACCTTCACCATAGGTCTTATCGGCTTTCATGCAATTACTGATATGACGTTTTTGCACCTCAAGCGAAGCACCACCTACCGAACGCGCGGTATTTTCAAATAATACCTGTTGTTGTGCAGATGTCATCAAACGGAACAGATCGCCTGGCTGAGTGTAGTAGTCATCATCGTCTTCACGTGCATCCCAGTTATCGGCTGGGCCATACAGTTCCAACGACGGCTCTCTAAGATCACGCTGATCCTGCCATAAGCCCAGACTGTTGGGTTCATAACCCTTGGTACTGCCAACGTTACCGTCAACTCGCATGGCCCCATCACGATGAAAACTATTCACCGGACAGCGCGCAGCATTCACCGGGATCTGTGCATGGTTGACTCCCAGACGATAGCGATGCGCATCACCGTAGGAGAACAGGCGACCCTGCAACATTTTATCCGGTGAGAAGCCGATACCGGGTACGATGTTCGCCGGATTAAATGCCGATTGTTCTACCTCGGCATGATAGTTTTCCGGGTTACGGTTGAGTTCCAACACACCCACATCGATAAGCGGATAGTCCTTGTGCGACCAGACCTTGGTCAGATCAAAGGGATGGAAACGATAACTTGCGGCATCCTTCTCAGGCATGACCTGCACCTTGAAGTCCCAGCGTGGGTAGTCACCATTTTCAATACTCTCGTAAAGATCTTTTTGGTGAGACTCACGATCCTTACCTACCAGTTCTTCGGCCTCCTGATCGGTCAGGTTTTCAATGCCCTGCTGGCTCTTGAAGTGAAACTTGACCCAGTAGCGTTCGTTATCTGCATTGATGAAACTGAAGGTGTGACTGCCGAATCCATGCATGTGACGATAAGTTCGCGGGTTACCACGATCACTCATCAAAATAGTGATTTGATGTAAGGCCTCCGGTAATAGAGTCCAGTAGTCCCAGTTATTCTGAGCACTACGCATGTTGGTGCGAGGGTCGCGTTTCACCGCATGATTCAGATCAGGGAATTTCAGCGGGTCACGCAAAAAGAATACGGGTGTGTTGTTGCCCACCATGTCCCAGTTTCCTTCTTCGGTATAAAACTTCATGGCAAAACCACGAATGTCTCGCTCCGCATCGGCCGCACCACGTTCACCGGCTACAGTAGAAAAGCGTAAAAACAGGTCTGTGGTTTTACCGACTTCTGAAAACAACTTGGCCTTAGTGTATTGCGTGATGTCGTTGGTGACGGTAAAGGTACCGAAGGCCGCAGAGCCCTTGGCATGCATGCGGCGTTCAGGGATCACTTCACGATCAAAGTGGGCCAGTTTTTCCAGGAACCAGATATCCTGCAGTAGCATTGGGCCACGCGGTCCTGCAGTTAATACATTCTGGTTGTCTGCTACCGGACACCCATTGGCCATGGTTAACTTTTTCTTGTCGCTCATTTTAACTCTCCTTGGTAATTCAGTAAATTGGCATTGTTACAACCAATGACAGGTGGTTGCAGATCTACTCTAGACAGAAATGGGTAATAGTAAAAATCGTTTGTTTGTATCCGAATGATTGGTATTAACAATCGCTAAGCGGCTACAAACTGACACAGAAAAGTCTGATAAATATAGCTTAGAAGCAGTCTAAAATTAGTGATTTGGATCATCTAAATGTTAGTGGCAAATGGTATAGCTGCAATCGCGGAACGACAGTCTATAGATACTTTATGCGGCTGCGCAGGTCATCGATATCAGTGGTCACATCTTGCAATCTGGCCCCTTTATCAAGCGTGCCAACCACCACGCCTTTCCCGGAAACCGGGATAAGCGTGTCGATTTGAAAGCGTCCTTCGCTACCGCGCAGAAAACATTCTTCATCGAAATACAGGCGATCACCTTCTGTACCAATTTCGTCGGATTCAATAGTGTCATAACCAACCAGCTTGACGATGCCATCCATACTATTAATATCGATTGCTTCAATGTTTTGACTTTCAGCTGTAATCAAAAATGCTTTCATGTGCAAACGATAGCCCTGCTCATTTGATATTTAAAATCGTTTGTTTATACTAAATTCATTGGTAAAACCTATTATCAGAATATGAATTTCAGAAAATGAATTTAAGAGATCTAAAATACATCATCGCGGTTGCCGAAACTCGTCACTTTGGTAAGGCAGCAGAGCGCTGCTTTGTCAGTCAACCCACCTTGAGTGGGCAGATTAAGAAACTTGAAGAAGAGCTGGGCGTGGCCATTTTTGAACGTACCAATCGTTCGGTAGAGATCACACCGGTTGGTGAAGAAATCCTCCGCCATGCACGACAAATGATGGAACAGGCCGATGCTATTCAGCAACTGGCTCGTGCTCACCAGGATCCATTTGCGGGACCACTGCGTATTGGCGCTATTCCGACACTTAGTCCCTACCTGATGCCTTTGATACTGGCACCCCTAAAAAAACAGCATGCAAAGATGCAACTGGTTCTCTCGGAAGAGCTGACCGACACCCTGTTACGACGCCTGCGCAACTATGAAATTGATGCTGCGCTGCTGGCCACAGCGGTCGATGAGCAGGACCTGGAAAGTATGCTGTTATTTGATGAGCCATTCTGGGTGGCTTTTCCTCGCAAGCACGCCTTCTATGCCAAAGACAAGATTACCCGGCGTGATCTTGATAAGGAAAATCTATTGTTACTGGCCGAGGGACATTGCTTAGCCAAACAGGCCATGGATGTCTGTCATTTGAAAGAACGTCAGGCACAAGGTGAAATGGCTGATCTGCGAGCCGCCAGCCTGGAAACCCTGATACCCCTGGTTAGCGCCGGTTATGGCATCACTCTGGTACCGGCCCTAGCCATGCAAGGTTCATGGACCAGCGGGAGTGGAGTGGTGGCCCAGCCTCTTGCGATGCCGGATGCCTCACGACGAGTGTCTCTGGTATTCCGTCACAGCTATCCAAGACGCGCTGCCCTGCAGGCCTTTGCCGACATTATCCTCAACAACCTGCCCAATACGGTACAAATCATCGGTCAGGGCACACCCAAAAAGAAAAAAGCCCGCAAGAAAAAATAAATAGCGCTTTATATCTATTAGCTGGCGGCGCTATCAATCATCGTTACAATCAATAAATTCAATAAAAATAAACGATTTAACTATCGATACTCAGTCCCGATAATTCATCACTTTCGGGCACCTTTGATATTACCCAATCACATCATGAAGACGTAGTAACTGTCCTAAATTTGTCCCAAAAAACGCATCGGTTTTTAACGCATGTGTTGCATCGACCGGTTGAGCTCGCAGTACTTGTAACCCTATATTATCAGCATACTGTACGACCTAATGTGAAGTTATATCCGAATGTATAATATTAGATATGAGCCACTACATTTAAGGAATGCCTGAACAAAAGCTTTATTAATTTCAAAAATCCGCTTCTGGCCTGAAAGAGTTATTAACTGTGTAATTTATATGTTCAAATCTCTATGTGCAGTGTCACTCAAATTTAAGGCCCACTCAGAGCCCGCTGGCTCACCAGTGAAAATTGAAGAATTTTACCAAGTCCATAACGAACAGAATTTTATGAAGAAAATTGGTCGGGGCGAGAGGATTTGAACCTCCGACCCCTTCGTCCCGAACGAAGTGCGCTACCAGGCTGCGCTACGCCCCGATTGGTAATTAGTGTATCAAGTTTTCCGGCTGTTTTCCGCCTTCAGTATGATCATTGTTCAAATTTTCTAACCATGCTGCAAACCCTTCTGGCAAAGGGGTAATTTGAGTTTTGTCTGAAGTAGTTTTTAATTGCTGAATATGGGTTAAGCGTGAGTCAGTTGCGGGGTGAGTGCTGAGAAACTCAGGTGTCAGGCTGTCCCCATCCAGCTCTTTGAAAATTAAAAACAAGTCATCGGCACCGTTTAGATGACCATAAAGCGCTTTTACTGAATCGATGGCAGTGCTATCCGCTTCTGTTTCGTGTTCACGGCTAAATTTAAAACTGGTTACGCTTCCTGTTGTCCCGATGAACTGGGCAACAATGTCATCACCAATGCTACTGCTAATAATCGATACAACCAGGCCAACAACGACACCACTGCCTAAGCTGCGGATGGGGTGGCGATGTTTTATATGGGCAATTTCATGTGCCATGACCATGCTTAAGGCATTTTCGTTTGGCAAGTTTTCTAACAGGCCTTTAAAGAAAATAACATTGCCACCTAATGTTGCATAGGCATTGACTGTGTCATCGTCGGAATAATGCACGGTGATCTTCATTTCTTCAGGAAGGTTTTGGCTCTGGCTAATTTTATCGGCGAGGCCTTGCAAGTATTTCACGATCGGCTTATTCGAATCACTGCTTCCCATTACAAACATCTGTGAGTCTTGCTCAATGCTATAGGGTAAGTAGTGGGCAATTTTATCGGCGATTAATGCCAGGACGAATAGAACAATGGCCAGCGTCCCGAACACACCCACGGTTAAAAGCAAAAATTCCTTTAGTGGGTGTTCCTTGCTGGTATTGATGCCTTCTGGAATATGTGGGTTTGAGTATTCCATTGAGTGTTTTTCTGGCTGAAAACTAATTGATAAATGCTGTACCGTAGGCAAGCACTTCTACTGAACCGATTGAATTTTCTCGCCGACCTTGCGAGATGCTTGAGGTTTCCAGTTTTACGTTAAAAACGAGTGAAGCACCTTTGATACGCGCCTGATCTTTCATTCGTAAAATCGCTTCACGGCGTGCACGATCAACGAGAGATTCATAGGATTTCAGCCGGCCGCCTACCAGGTTACGTAAGCCAGCAAGAAAACGTTTGAAGTAGTCGACGGATATCACCACGCTTCCGGTTACCAATACCGTTTGTTGCGGATGTAAATCAGGCGAGGGAATTTTTGATGCAATCGCCGGGATTCTTGCCAGGGCTTTTTCGCGTCTAATGATGGAACGGTAGTGGCGTGATTCAGCGAGGCGACCAAAGAAGTAGCCTAGTGCCAATAACGTCAAGAATACAATTAAGTCAACCATGTGCTTATCGGCTTAGCTTTCCAGCACTACAGCTGTTCCATATGCAAACAGTTCCGCTGCACCTGCAGTAACGCTGGATGTGGAAAAGCGAATATTTAACACGGCATTAGCACCGACTGCACGAGCCTGTTCCTGCATTCGGTCGACGGCTTCCTGGCGGGATTCCTGGAGGAGTTCAGTGTAACCTTTCAACTCACCGCCAAAAATATTTTTGAGCCCTGCCATGAAATCACGGCCTACGTGTTTTGCACGTACCGAGCTGCCTTGCACCAGGCCCAGGTGTTTAACGATACGTTGGCCGGGTACTATTTCAAGATTGGTTAAAAGCACTTGTCGTTCCCCTGTTTAGAAAAATGCCAGCCATGTTGGCTAGCGGTACCCCAATCTCAACGTTTGCGGGCTGGATTGTGGTTAATATGTCCGATTTACCGAAAACTCCGCCAGTGCGTGGAGAGCTTCCTTATATATAGTATCAGGCAAGACGCTGAGACACTCAATGGCCTTGTTGGCCTCGGAGCGGGCGGTTTGTTCTGTGTACTCGAGGGCGCCGGTATCAGCCAGGGCAGCCTGGACTTCATCGATGCGCTCTCGGCCACCGTTTTCAATCACGTTTTTGATCAGGGCTTTTTGTTCATCACTACCCTTTTGCATAGTGTAAATCAGAGGCAGGGTGGGCTTGCCTTCAGCCAGGTCGTCGCCCACGTTTTTACCAATATCGTCACTAGAATCGCCGTAGTCGAGAATGTCATCGACCAGCTGGAAGGCGGTGCCCAGGTGCATGCCATAGCGTGCAATGGAATCTTCAACTTCAGCACTTTGACTGCTCAGTAACGCGGCCAGCTGGGTGGCTGATTCGAACAATTTCGCGGTCTTGTCGTGGATCACCTGTAGGTAACGGGCTTCGGTAGTCTCTGGATCGTGGATATTGAGTAGCTGCTGGACCTCGCCCTCGGCGATGGTGTTGGTGGCGTTGGCCAGGATATCCATGATGCGCATCTTGTTGAGGTGGACCATCATCTGGAAGGCCCGGGAGTAAAGGAAATCACCCACCAGCACGCTGGCCTCGTTGCCAAACAGGGCATTGGCGGTTTCCTGGCCACGGCGCAGTTCTGAGGCGTCTACCACGTCATCATGGAGCAGGGTGGCAGTGTGGATGAATTCGATGAGGGTGGCACATTCGATGTGCTCGTCACCTTTATATTGGAATGCATTAGCTGTCAGCAGGTGCAGGACGGGGCGCAGGCGTTTTCCACCGCTGTGGACGATGTATTGGCCGATCTGGTCAATCAGCACTACCTCGGAGCGTAACTTTTCCTGGATACAGCCATTCACACGAGCCATGTCGTCTTCGATGAGGGCATAAATGTCTTCAATTTTCATAGGGTTAGCTGTTTTGGCTCTTGTCTGAGGCCATGCATGCTAGGGGGCTGCGAGAAAAGTGTCAAGCAGGGCCAAAAGTGGTTTGACCCGGACCCCCGGAGCGGCTAAAATCGCCACCCTTTAAGGCGGGTTGTATTGCTATTTTGTGGTTCCCGCCAGTGAAGAACACACAGAATTTCTTAGATATATAACGGAAATTCTTTCGAATTTCTTTGGAGAATCAGTAAGATGTACGCAGTGATTGAAACCGGCGGTAAACAGTACCGGGTAAGTGAAGGCCAGAGCATCAAGGTCGAGAAATTGGTTGCCGACGAAGGCAGCAGTATCGATCTGGACAAAGTCCTGATGGTTGCCAATGGCGATGACATCAAGGTCGGCGCACCTTATCTGGATGGCGGTAAAGTAACAGCAACGGTGAAATCTCATGGTCGCGGTAAGAAAATCCGTATCATCAAGTTCCGTCGTCGTAAGCATTCCCAAAAAGAACAGGGTCACCGCCAGTCTTATACTGAGCTGGAAATCACTGGTATAGCGGCTAAGTAAGAGGATATATAGATGGCACATAAAAAAGCAGGTGGTAGTACTCGTAACGGTCGCGATTCGGAATCCAAACGCCTTGGCGTGAAGAAGTTCGGTGGCGAACAAGTACTGGCAGGTAACATTCTGGTTCGTCAGCGTGGCACCAAGTTTCACCCTGGAGTGAACGTTGGTCGCGGTAGAGACGATACCTTGTTTGCCAAAGCTGGCGGCACGGTTAAGTTTGAGAAAAAAGGCCCGCATCAGCGTAGTTTTGTAAGCGTCACGCCAGCGGCTTAAATAGTAGTTTTATAGATATTTTAAAAAGCCTCGTCGGTGACGGGGCTTTTTTTTGGCCATAATATTTTCCTGATATACGTTCTGGATACAAAAGTAAGTTAAAGTAGTGATATGAAATTCGTTGATGAAGCAAGCATTAGAGTGGAATCCGGTAAAGGCGGCGATGGCTGCATGAGCTTTCGCCGTGAGAAATATATTCCCAGGGGCGGTCCTGACGGCGGTGACGGTGGCGACGGCGGCGATGTCTTTTTGATTGGAGATGAGAATATCAGTACCCTGGCCGATTTTCGTTACAGCCGTAAATTCAAGGCCGAGAATGGACAGCCCGGTCGCGGCAGAAATTGTAGCGGCAAGGGCGGTGAAGACTTATATATAAGAGTGCCATTAGGTACGGTCGTTATTGAACAAAACACCGAGGAGTTAATGGGGGAGGTCCTGAAGATAGGACAGATACTAAAGGTTGCTCTTGGTGGCCACCGCGGTGTGGGTAATACTACTTTCAAGACGAGTACCAACCGCGCACCTCGGAAGTTTACCAAAGGCACGCCTTCCGAATCTCGCCAGCTTCATCTTGAGTTGAAGGTGTTAGCGGATGTTGGACTACTAGGTTTGCCTAATGCGGGTAAGTCGACGTTTATACGATCGGTCTCATCGGCCAAGCCCAAAGTTGCTGATTACCCATTTACGACTTTATATCCGAATCTGGGTGTGGTGCGTATTGAGTCGGATCGCAGTTTTGTTATTGCGGATATTCCCGGGATTATCGAAGGCGCAGCGGAAGGGGCCGGACTGGGTATTCAGTTTTTAAAACATATATCACGTACACGCTTGTTGTTACACATCGTCGATGTTGCGCCATTTGATGAAAGTGATCCGGTTGAGTCCTATAAAATTATTGAAAATGAATTAAAGAAATACAGTGATACCCTGGCGGATTATGAACGTTGGTTGGTGTTGAATAAACTGGACTTGTTAACTGAAGATATCGACAAAGAAGAACATTGCCAGAAGATCATTGATGGCATTGGTTGGCAAGGTCCGGTTCATAAAATTTCTGCTTTGCAAAAGGAAGGCACTCAGAATTTGTGTTATGACATCATGGCATATATTGAATCGAAGCGTGAAAAGCTAAAAGAAGAAGAATTAGATGCGTCAGAGGATATTGAATCAAATATGGCTGCATCGGAAGGAAATGAAGAGGCACCAGAAGCAGAAGAGTAGATACCAGCATGCGTGAAAAAATAAAAACAGCGAAACGTATTGTTATAAAAATTGGTAGCGCCTTGCTCACTAATGATGGCCTTGGTCTGAATCATAAAGGCATTGATCAATGGGCTGGGCAAATGGCTGAGCTTAGGCAACAGGGCATCGAGATTGTGCTGGTTTCATCTGGTGCGGTGGCCGAAGGTATGTCACGTTTAAACTGGACCACGCGTCCCAATGCATTGCACGAACTACAGGCTGCCGCGGCAATCGGGCAAATGGGTCTGGTTCAGGCCTATGAATCGGTTTTCAAAAAATACGACTTTCATACTGCACAGATCTTACTAACTCACGATGACCTGGCAAATCGACGCCGTTATCTGAATGCGCGTAGCACCTTAAAAACGTTGTTGAAGCACGGCATTATTCCCGTGGTTAATGAAAATGACACCGTGGTGTTTGATGAGATCCAGTTTGGTGATAATGACACTCTGGCAGCGTTGGTCGCTAATTTGATTGAAGCGGATCATCTGATTATTCTAACTGATCAAAAGGGTCTCTATGACGAGGATCCCAGATCCAGTCCAAGCGCAGTACTATTAGATGAAGCTAGCGTGGGTGAAAGTAGACTGGATAATATGGTGAGTAGCAAAGGTGGTGAGTTAGGTCGGGGTGGTATGTTGACCAAGCTACGTGCTGCACGTCTTGCCGCTCGATCGGGGGCCTCAACGATAATTGCGCCAGGACGGGAAGATTTGATTTTGACACGCTTATTAAAAGCTGAAAATCTGGGGACGTATCTCATGGCTGAGCAGACTCAGGTAACCGCAAGAAAACAATGGCTTGCCGGGCAATTACAACTCGCTGGTCACCTAACGCTTGACGCTGGCGCCTGTAAGGTCCTGACTGGTAAGGGCGGCAGCCTGTTAGCGGTGGGGGTGAGCCAGGTCAGTGGCGAATTTCAGCGCGGCGAAGTGGTTCGCTGTCTGGATGAGCGTGGACAGGAGGTCGCCCGTGGTTTGGTGAACTACAATTCTGAAGAAGTGATGAAACTTATTGGCCATTCCAGTGACAAAATAGAGTCGATATTGGGATATATTGATGAAGAAGAACTCATTCACCGGGACAATATGATTATCACGACTGGGATATGAAACAGGGACATGAAACGCACACTCTTTCAAAGAATACTTCCTACTTTAATTGCGCTACTGTTTTTGTCTGCGTGTAGTATCAAAACCGTTTACAACAATCTCGACTGGGTGCTAGAAGGCATGGTCGATGACTATGTGGAATTGACGGAGACTCAGGAAACAGATGTAGAGCAACACGTCGCTTTCATAATGAAATGGCACCGGGAGACACAACTCACTCTCTATGTTGAAGATCTCAAACAAATCAAGGAATTTACACGCCAAGGTCTTGATGGCGCATCCACAGAGATTATATTTTCCACATTATTGAAACGCTGGGAAGGCCTAAAGGGACAATTGGCCCCCAATATGGCCGATGTGTTGTTGACTCTTAGTCAAACACAAATAAAAGAATTCTTTGTTCGTCTGGAAGAAAAAAATAAGGAACGGGTAGAAGAATACGCTGAAACCAGCGATGAAGAAAAGAATGTTAAAAGTGGTGAGACGCTGATCAGTAATTTTGAAGACTGGGTAGGAACGCTCAACACGGAACAAGAGCAGATATTGAAATCATGGCCACAACGGTTCAAGTCGGTACATAAAGACCATATGGTGTTTAGAAAAAAATGGCAGGCTGCTCTGAGGCGGGTGCTTGAAGAAGATTCTACAAAAGAAGTTAAGAGAGAAAAACTTCTGGCAATGATCCTTTCACCGGAAAAATACCAAACAGATGAACACAAACTAAAACTGGATTATAACACTAAGCAGATAAAGGAAATGGTCCTAACATTTGATCAATCCGTTACCAGTGAACAAAAAGCTCATCTGACAAAAGAGTTTGATTACTATATTACCAATTTTGAGGAATTGATAGCCGAGGCTGAAAAGTAAAGTCTGAAGTAAAGTCTATAGCAATGTCGCTAATTCTTGCAGAACATTGTTTAGAATAATAGGTTGTGCTTCGGCCGTGGGGTGAATGCCATCACTCTGCATTAAATTAGAATGACTGGACACATCTTTTAAGATGTAATCAACTAAAGGAATGCCGTGAGCCTGGCTGGCTTCACGATAGACCTGTAGGAACCTGGCAACATAAGTCACACCAAGGTTAGGAGGGACTCGAATACCGCACAACATCACCTTAGCTTTTGCATCTTTTGATATACGTATCATTTTATCCAGGTTTGTGCGCAGTTCTTTAAGTGATAAGCCGCGCAAGCCATCGTTACCCCCAAGTGCGATGATAACGATCTCAGGTTGATGTTCTTTTAGGGCAAGCGGTAGACGCGCTAGCCCGGCCCGTGTGGTATCGCCACTGACGCTGGCATTGATAACGTTATAACGAGAACCATTTTTATTCAGGTGTTGTTGTAGCAGGTGAACCCAACCTTCGTTGCGTTCAATACCAAAAGCAGCACTAACGCTATCACCCAGCACCAGTACAGAGGTTTTTTCTGATGGTGTCGCTAGTGCCGAAGGTGCTAAAAGCGGCGTACTACCAAAGAAAAATATACTAGCTAGTGTAACGAAAAAAACAAAAACGGAAAATCGCATGACCACACCTTTTTTAAAAGCAGAAAATCTTGGCAAATCACTGATGAGCAGCGATAAGCCGTTACAGATACTTCAGACCATTAATTTAACATTTAGTGCGGCAAGTACCAATGCCATTGTGGGTGCCTCAGGTTCAGGAAAGACCACACTTCTTGGCTTGCTGGCAGGGCTGGACCTGCCCAGCAGTGGTAAAATTTTCTTTCAGGGTCAGGAGATTACGACACTATCTGAGGATGAACGGGCCAAATTACGTGCCGGTAAAGTCTCCTTTATTTTCCAGTCCTTCCAGTTACTGCAACACCTGACGGCGTATGAGAATGTCCTGTTGTCGCTGGAAATTCTAAATTCAAGTCAGGCCAGGGAAAAAACCCTGTCTATTTTAGAGCAGGTCGGTCTCTCGCATCGACTCAATCATTATCCCAATCAACTTTCCGGTGGTGAGCAACAGCGTTGCGCGATCGCCCGTGCTTTTGTTATTGAGCCGATTTTACTATTTGCAGACGAGCCTACGGGGAACCTGGATTTGAAGACCGGCAACACAGTGATCGATCTGTTATTCGAACTCAACCAGCAGCGTGATACCAGCCTGATCATTGCGACACATGATACGAGTCTGGCAAACAGGTGTGATCGTATTGTCACGTTATCAGGTGGTGAAGTTTTATCAGATGAGGCACCTGTGAGATGAACTGGTTTAACGCATGATTAAGTTATCATTACGCTTTCTACTGCGTGACTGGCGGGCGGGTGAGTTAAGCCTGTTAGCAATGGCGCTGCTTATTTGCGTGGCCAGCATTACGACTGTGGGCTTCTTTACCAATCGTGTCGAAAGGGCGATGCAGCAGCAATCGGGTGAATTGCTTGCGGCTGATTTTGTGATAGCTTCAACAGGCAAGATCGATCTAGAACGTATTAACGCGGGTGAATCGTTCAATCTAAATACTTCTTATATGAACTTATTCCGCAGTGTCGTACTGGTGAATGATAATGTGCAGTTGGTTGAGGTAAAAGCGATCGACGCTACCTATCCTTTGCGAGGCAAGCTGTTAGTAAGTGATAAGCCTTTTTCAGAAAAGGTTGTGAGTACGGGGCCGCCAAAATCTGGTGAGGTGTGGGTGGTGCCTCGGTTATTGCAGGCACTTGATATTCAATTGGGCACGAAAGTTACACTCGGTGCGCGCGAGTTTATAATTTCTAAAACCATTGAATATGAACCTGACCGGGGGGGCGATTTTTTCAGAATGGCGCCACGCTTGATGATGAATCTAAATGATCTCGCCTCGACACACCTTGTTATGCAAGGAAGTCGCATTAATCATAGATTATTGATTGCGGGCGATCAGAATAATGTCGATGCTTACATGCGGCATGTGAAACAACACACTAACCCTGGCGAACAACTCATCTCTATTCGCGACGGTCGACCTGAAATCCGGTTTGCCTTTGAACGCGCAGAATTCTTTTTAAATATTGTTGCCCTGATCAGTGTCTTGTTGGGCAGTATTGCCACAGCCATGGCAGCACAGCGTTATACGCGCAGACATGTTGATACTGTTGCCATTTTACGCGCCCATGGCCTGAGTCAGTACAGAATATTTTCCATTTTTCTTATTGAGATGTTTAGCTTTGCACTTGTAGTGATCTTGTTAGGTTGTTTTCTTGGCTACCTGGCTCAATTTGCATTAACGGAGATCATGTCGAATCTGATTGTAGCTGATTTACCTCAACCCGATTTAAGCCCAATACTTGTTGGTGGTATTACTGGATTAATTGCTTTACTTGGATTTGTCATGCCTCCCATCTGGCTATTAAAAAATGCGCCACCAATTCGAGTCTTGCGCCGTGATGAAGGTGTCTCTGTGTTCAGTAAATCGTTCGTGATTATTTTTATTGGTTCTATTTTCGCTTTGTGGGTTTGGCGTCTGGGTGACAGTGCTATTGTACAATATATTTTGCTTGGCACCATTGGAACACTGGTTGCACTCTATGTCACCGCAAAATTGGCGGTCTATTTACTTAGCCCTCTGCGGGGTTTGATGGGCGTAAGCTGGCGCTATGGCTTGGCTAACCTGACCCGCAGGAGCCATTTGTCTTCATTGCAAATCACAGCCTTTGGCTTGGGTATAATGTTTATACTGTTAAATGGCGAGATTAGAAATGAAATGCTTAGTGGTTGGCGTAACACTATGCCAACTGATACGCCAAATTATTTCGTTACCAATGTGCAGAAGGATCAGCTCGATGGCGTAAAAACCTTTTTTGACGAAAGGGGGATAACACCACCCAAATTCGCGCCCATGATTCGTGGCCGTTTAGTCGAGATTAATGGTAAAGCCGTGAAAGCAGATGACTATGAGCACCCACAGGCTAAAAATCTTATCCTGCACGAGTTCAACCTGTCCTGGCGAAAAGAACTACCTGAAGGGAATACTATTATCGAAGGCCGTTGGTGGCAACCGGAAGAAGCGGGCAGTCGATATATTTCTCTTGATCCTGTTATCGCCGAGCGATTCTCTCTTAAGTTGGGCGACAAGCTAAAATTTAATATTGCCGGGAGTGAAAAAGAGCTGGAACTGCTCAATACTCGCGGTGTGGACTGGGGCACATTCAGGGTTAACTTTTTTACGTTATTGCCTCACGGTTTACTGGACGACTACCCTGCAAACTGGGTGACGAGTTTACATTTGAAAGGCGATGAACCTGAACATCTGGTGCAACTAGTTCGGCGATACCCTAGTATTTCTATTATTGATATTGATGTCATCATCAGTCGGATACGCACGTTAATGGATCGTGTCGCGGTGGCGGTTGAATATTTACTCGGTTTTACCCTGGTGATCGGCATTATCATTATGTTGACTGCTTTAAAGACGACACAGGATGAACGTCAGCAAGAAGCAGCGTTACTACATACCCTGGGAGCATCAAGAAAATGGATACTTAAAGGTGTCTTGATGGAATTTTTACTGCTGGGTGGCATTGCGGGCGGTATTGCAGGCTTAGCCGCTTCAGTGACCGGCATGGTTCTGGCAGAACAGGTTTTCAAGTTCGAATATACTTTTTCTCTGCTGCCGGTATTAACCGGAACCGTTAGTGGTGCTATTCTAATTGCCGTGATAGGTCTGCTTGGAACTAACAAAATATTGTCTCAACCGCCTGTTGACACGTTTCGAAATACCTGACTCTCTAAAGTTTTAGCGAAGTGACTAGCTAAAGGACTTTAACCAAATTGGAGGTGGTTTATGCAATCAACTAAAATCAGTACGACGAGTAAAGTTTTTTTATTAGTCAGTCTGGCTGTTGTGGCCTATGCCTTCATTATGGGGCACATGCTCGTGCCAGATATTATGCAGTTGGGTATGATGGGTTATATTAAACAGCATCAATGGAAAGGTGGCGTTCTGATTTTCAGTTTTTCCTTTTCTTTTTCGCTTGGACTGCTTTTAGTCGTAATGGCAAGGCTATTTAATGGTGGTAAACATTATCGATACTATGTGGCAGTTATTATTGTTTTTCTGATGAGTTCCTTGTTGATTGTTATCTGGCCATTTGTCGTAGGTGCAGATAATAGTGCTCGTTACTTTGGTTTTGGTGGTGGGCTACTGTTAGTAATGATCTTTTCGGTCGGCTGGTTTTGGGCAAGACTGAGAGCAACCTGCCAACCTTCACACAGAAAAATTATTGATTTAAGAGGCCTCAGCTATCTGTTTTTTGCCCTGGCAACCTGGAATATGTGCGGCGCAGTCGGAATGCCAGGTTATGCCCTGTATCCTGAGCGCAGTTTGGAAGTGAATGCCTATCCTTTTATTATTGGGCAGGTTAAAGTGGTGATGTTGTATTTTGTTCTGGCCTGGTTGAGTTTATTGCTCAGTTATATACTAAAACAGAGGTCAGAACGTCAAAATTAGATACCAGTTAGAGTAAATATTTACATAGGAGGGGAACATGAAAAAATTATTAGTATTGTTATTTCTTTTTGCCAGTTTTGGTGTGAATGCTGCTTACGATGATTACAAGGATCATGTGATTGTCTCTGCCGCTACACTCCAGTTTAAAGCTGCC
>Ga0316206_1000225_pt1 | contig 101200 bp, 101 predicted proteins | sample 6monthpyrite_MG_FD_204942 | JGI IMG/M metagenome (GOLD analysis project Ga0316206, IMG submission 204942) | Microbial mat bacterial communities from mineral coupon in-situ incubated in ocean water Damariscotta River, Maine, United States -... | ecosystem: Environmental > Aquatic > Marine >...
AAAAGATGTGGCGGCTTACATGAGGTATTACAACCTTGAGAGGCTGCATACTGCGAATGGTGATCAGTCACCCATTAACTATGAAAAATCTTTAGATAAAGTGTCCGGTTGGACTTGACCAGTACAGACATTCTGCTTTCTCACTTGATGAACTCAAAACTCTCGCTCCTGAGGGCTAATAGTGATATCCGTATTAATTGTAATTATTTAACAGATGATATGCTGGTTTACAACAAAAGACTATTTTTCCCTATTCATAGTGCATTATCTCGCTTATATACTGTACTAAAATAGAGCCTGATAGCTTAAGAGACACATTTAGCTCATCAATTAACCATAGAAGAAAGTATGATGGCATCTTGTGAGAAGAATAAAATTACACTCGTAAACCTGAAATTCTTGAGGCCCAAAATAATCACAATGTAGACAGATGTAGACGTTATTTACGGAACGATTTACGGAATGGTTAAAAAACAACCAATAAAAAAGCCGCAATAAATGCGGCTTTTTTATGAAAACTTGCTGACAAATCAACAAGTTATAGATGGTGCCCAGGGCCGGAATCGAACCGGCACGCCCGTTAAGGCGAGGGATTTTAAGTCCCTTGCGTCTACCAATTTCGCCACCTGGGCTTATTCAGAATGGACTTTTTACTATTTTGTTTTGTTGCGAAACTTACTTACTTCACAACACCACCTGGTAGCTGATGGCTTTTGTATGGAGGCGGGACCCGGAGTCGAACCGAGGTAGATGGATTTGCAATCCACTGCATAGCCACTTTGCTATCCCGCCTTAATTTTTTTTAAAAATAAAAAAACCTCGACTGGCGAGGTTCTAATATTGCTGCTTAGATTGCCTTCTCTAAACATAAATTTTGGAGCGGGTGAAGAGGATCGAACTCTCGACATTCTCGTTGGCAACGAGATGCTCTACCGCTGAGCTACACCCGCAAACTACTACTACGTTTTCTTCCTGAGACGATTAATTTTGCGAAATTAACGGCCTGCTCAAGTTCCATTTTCAGCCTTAACAACCGGGGTCGTTTGTTGCTGTTGAGCTATTCGTGCAACAGAGGGCGCTATTATAAGTATCCGCTGTTACCCGTCAAGTAGATTCTGTCTTTTATTACAGAATAGTTTCTATTATCAATATATTACCCGTGCTTGCGCATTACGACCCATGCGGCTTTTAGGTAAATAAGCATCGACACAACGGTTAGCACAGCGGCGATCATTAGCAAAACTACACCGGTTAATCTTGTGTCTACTCCATAGAACGGAAGCTTGTGCAGGAGGAAACCAATAGCCAGCATTTGCACCGCGGTTTTAATCTTGCCCATCATGGAAACCGCTACGGTTGAACGCTGCCCCAGTGTGGCCATCCACTCTCGCAATGCAGAGATGGTGATTTCCCGACCGATAATGACCGAGGTGCCTACTATCACCAAAAAGTGATATTCGGCGAATTCAGATGTAATGAGTATGAGCGCTACGGCGACGATGAGCTTGTCGGCCACGGGATCTAAAAATGCGCCTAATGCAGATTGCTGATTAAGTTTGCGTGCCAGGTAGCCATCAAACCAGTCAGTTACGGCGGCAAAGCCATATATCCAGGCCGCCGCTGGACGTGCCCACTCGTAGGGTAGAAAGAACACCACCATTATCACGGGGATAAAGCCAAGCCGTGACAGGGTAAGAATATTGGGTATATTTAAATGCATTAGTACCTAAGGGTTATTTTTGGTTATTTACTGTATTAACGAGTGATTCGCCTGCTCTGCAGGCCGGTGCTACTCTGACCGAAGCACATCATAAATGATCTGAGCGAGATTTCTACTAATACCCTGCACTTTGGCCAGGTCTTCCACCCCCGCCTGCTTTACACCCTGCAATCCACCGAAGTGTTTTATGATGCTTTGCCTGCGTTTGGGCCCCAGGCCGGCGATGCTTTCCAGCGGTGAAGTACGCCGTGCTTTATCACGCTTTGCGCGGTGGCCGCTGATGGCAAAGCGATGCGCTTCATCACGCACATTAAGGATTAAATGAAAGGCAATCGAGTCATCAGGCAGGTACAGGTCTTCCCGGCCATCGCTAAATACCAGCTTTTCCAGACACAGCTTACGCCCTTCTCCCTTGGCGACACCTATTAATAGTATGTCATCTATCTGTAGTTGATCCATCACCTCCACCGCCTGACGCAGCTGGCCTTTGCCACCGTCAATTAAGAGTATATCGGGCATTTTGGCATCGAGCTCATTGTTGGCTTTCGATTTTTTGAGCTTGGCATAGCGCCGCTGTATGGCCTGCCGCATGGCGGCATAGTCGTCACCGGGCTCGATGTTTTCTATATTAAAGCGGCGGTAATCCTGTTTATAGGCGCCTTCCAGGGTAAATACCACGCAGGAGGCGACGGTGGCTTCGCCGGAGGTATGGCTTATATCAAAGCACTCGATGCGTGTGGGTAGCTCTTCTAAATTGAGCACTTCCTGCAGCGCCTCAAAGCGCTTGAGCATTCCGGCGCGGGAATTAAGCCGCGCCTTTAGGGCGGTTTCGGCATTGTTGGTGGCCATCTTCACCCACTGCGCCCTGTCACCTCTTACGCTGTGGCTAAGCTTAATATTGTGCCCCAGGTGATCACTCACCGCCTGTTGCATCACCGTCATTTCATCCAATGGGTGGCTGAGTATTATTTCATTAATCTTTTGCTGCGCGCCCTGCTGCTGTAAATAGTATTGCGACATAAAGCCGCTGAGTACTTCTGCCTCGCTCATTGCCTCGGGCAATTTGGGGAAGTAGCTGCGATTACCCAGATTACGCCCCTCACGAATAAAGAAGATTTGTACGCAGGCCTGTGGGCCAAAGGTGTAACAGGCCACAATGTCCACATCGCGATCGTCGCCAGAAATGTACTGTTTTTCCACGACTTTTTGCAGCATGCGGATTTGATCACGGTATACCGCGGCTTTTTCGAAATCCAGGGCCTGTGAGGCGTCTTCCATCTGTACCACCAGGTCTTCTATTAGTTGGGTGCTTTTACCCTCTAAAAACAGCAGCGCGTGATCGATGTCTGCCTTGTAGCAATTTTCACTGATGTAACCCACGCACGGCGCGGTACAGCGCTTTATCTGGTACTGCAGGCAGGGCCGCGAGCGATTTTTAAAGTAGCTGTCTTCACACTGGCGAATTTTAAATAGCTTATGAATAAACTGCAGGCTATCGCGCACCGCACCCGCGCTGGGGAACGGCCCCAGGTAGCGGCCCTTTTTACGTTTGGCTCCACGGTGCACAACAATTTGCGGGTAGGCATCCTGATCGGATACATATATATAGGGGTAGGATTTATCATCGCGCAGCAAAATATTGTAGCGTGGCTGGTGTTCTTTAATCAGGTTTGATTCCAGCAATAGCGCCTCACTTTCGGTGTGCGTAATGGTGGTTTCTATGTGCTGAATCTGTTTTACCAGCGCCTGGGTTTTGGGTGATAAACCGGTTTTGCGAAAGTAGCTGGAGAGTCGGTTTTTGAGGTTCTTCGCCTTGCCCACATAAAGCAATTGTTGACGCTCATCGTACATACGATAAACACCCGCGTTAGTAGACACATTCTTTAAAAAACGCACGGCATCAAATGCGGGAATTTGGATTTCGGTAGGTGACTCAGACATGGCTTAATTTAAACATAGTGGCGTACTGCATTCACTCAGTAATTAGTAAAATCGGCAAATGCCCTGCACTCGTAACTTACACAACACGCTAATTTTTGCCACTCTAACGACGGCCTGTTTTAAGCCCCCAAAGTCACCAATGCCAAAATTCCGACGCGTTTTTAATATGTTCCACGGGGCGGACTTGGCTTTAAAATAGCTTAAATATGGCCTCGCATTTATATATAATTTACTTTACATAATCACTATAACTTATTGATATTAAATAATATAAGTTTTAATTAATTTTTAAATCCGGCGTTTTAAGGCCGTAAAACCAGAAGCAGCCCGCTATTTATGCAGGTTTAACTGCTAGCGGGCTGCTTTTATATTAATTTTTCTTTTAGTAGTTAAGCTAAGCTATTGATTATTATGAATTACTCTTCATCAAGTAGGCCGTGCTTTATTGCCAGGTGCATCATTTCTACATCATTTGATACATCCAGCTTCTCATGCAGGCGTTTACGGTAGGTACTAATGGTTTTTGGGCTTAAGGAAAGCGTCTCAGAGATCAGATTCGTACGCATTCCACGGCTGATCATAATCAATACCTGCAACTCTCGCTGTGATAATAAATCGACAACCGAGCCCTCTCCCGGCAACATAGAAAGCGCCATTTGCTGAGCAATGGCCGGGGCGATATAACGCTTCCCTGCATTCACTTTTTGAATCGCCCCCACCATCTCTTTTACCGGGCAACCCTTGGTTAAATACCCCACTGCACCCGCGCCTAAAATTCGTCTGGGAAGCGGCCCTTCACTGTGTACCGTGAGCACAATTACTTTGCATTCAGGGTGTGTTTTACTGAGTCGACTGGTGGCTTCAAATCCACCAATGCCCGGCATATTAATATCCATTAAAATAACATCGGGTTTAATGTCTCTAACTTTCTCTAAAGCCTCTTCTCCACTATTGGCCTCTCCTACGACTTCTATACCAGCCTGATCCTCTAATAAGCGCCTTAGCCCATATCGAATCAAATCATGATCATCAACCAACATGACTTGTATATTAGCCATGGATTTACTCCGTCTTTGATTTGTTATGCAAAACAGCCCAATTTATGCCGCCTGCGATTGACTACATTTTATTCAACTTACCGCGCATCCTACACCTTGTAAGACACTAAGCCAAGAGCTAGTGAAAACGTGGCATTCAGGCATATGCTTAATTACCATTACCTGCAACCGCGGCGTGTATTTTTACCACACCTTAAAGGGATGCTTTATTAAACTCACATTGTAATAACGTGAATCGGCGGTTACTTCATCACCTAGCCAATCGGGTTTAATGATGGCCTCATCTTCAATTTCCAGCTCTACCTCTGCAACTAGCAAGCCCTGGTTATCTCCATGAAACTCATCTATTTCCCAAACATGCCCGTCGCGCTTAACAATGTAACGGGTTTTATCGATTTGCGGCTGATTACAAAGCTCATCTAACATCTCCACTGCCTCATCTAATGGAATCTCGTATTCGTACTCCATGCGGCGAATTTCCAGTGTGGCACTTTTAATGTTGATATTTGCCCTGCCGCCCTGTATTCGAATACGCACAGAGGCCTTATCAATTACCCCCATATACCCCTGACGAATGTGGCTGCTTCTTACTACTTCATCTCGCCATTTATCGCTGGAGAGTAAAAATTTTCTTTCTATTTCTACAGGCATACAAAACCCTCTTCCGCTTACCTATTTATTTTATTGGTGCTATCTTCTAACGAGCCGCCTTCCTACACAATATAAAACTTAAGAATTAAATAATGCAAAGCCATTTCGATCTCGACCCCAGCTTAATTTACCTAAACCATGCCGCCGTTGCTCCCTGGCCTATACGCACAGTAGAGGCCGTAAAACAGTTTGCCGAGCAAAATGGTCGCGTTGGCTCTCGCCATTACGAAGACTGGCTGAAAACTGAACAGGCCTTAAAACAATCACTGGCAAAGCTGATTAATGCACAATCCAGCAATGAAATTGCCCTGCTTAAAAACACCTCCGAGGGGCTTTCCATCATTGCTAAGGGGATTAGCTGGCACAAGGGCGACAACATCGTCATTAGTAATCAGGAATTCCCCTCTAACTTTATTGTATGGGATGCACTGCAACGCGAAGGTGTTGAGCTGCGTATTGCCGATATTAGCGGTGAAAATCCTCAACAGGCCATCATCGATAAAATGGATGATAAAACCCGCCTGCTAAGCATTAGCGCGGTGCAGTATGCCTCGGGTTTAAAAATGGATTTACAACAACTGGGCCGTGCCTGCAAGGCGCACGAGTGCCTGTTTTGCGTGGATGCCATACAACAAATTGGCGCTGTACAGTTTGACGTTCAGGCGATTGGTGCGGATTTTGTGGTGGCGGATGGACACAAATGGATGCTTGGCCCAGAAGGCCTGGCCCTGTTTTACTGCAAGGCATCCAGCATGCAGCAATTAGAATTACAGCAGTTTGGCTGGCATATGGTGGATGACCTGTCTGATTTTAGCGCCATGACAAACTGGCAGCCCGCGAGTAATGCACGGCGCTTTGAATGTGGCAGCCCTAACACCCTGACCATTTACGCGCTTAACGCGAGCATTGGCCTGTTGCTTGAGGTTGGCATGGCACAAATAGAAAAAAGCGTCTTGGGCAATGTTCAATCATTGATAACTCGCTTTAGTTCTTTAACGGATGTTTGCATATTAAGCCCGCAAAACGAACAGCAGCATGCAGGTATATTCACCTTTAAAAAACAGGCTATTGATAGCCAGAAACTCTATCAATTTCTAGTTAGCAAGGGGGTTGTATGCGCCTTGCGCGGTGGGGGTATTCGCTTTTCGCCACATTTTTACAATCACAGCAACCAATTTGATCAACTAGCGCAGTGGGTTGAAACGTACAAGTAGCTCACATAAGCTCTTTTTTATCCTCCTTTTGTCGGTAAATGTGCCGTTCATTGACTAAACTCATACATATAAAATAGTTTCTTAACATCCGTTAAATAAATGTATGTATTAATTGCATGGAGTCCATGTCACTGAATATTTTCAGTAAATTACAGAATGCATTATGGGATAAAATTGTTACCTGGTTAGGCACTAGCCGTGACAATACAAAAATGTCCCTGTCGGATTTCGATCGCCTGCGATACGAGATACGCCCCGGTGATGTCATTCTTGTTGAGGGCCGTACCCCTGTTAGTGAAATCATCAAAACCATTACGCTTAGTAACTGGACGCACTCCGCCATTTATATAGGTCGCTTGCACAATATTGATGACCCCGTTTTACGTGAATACATACAAAAATTTTACACTGGCCAGCCAGATGATCAGCTCATTATTGAGTCGCAACTGGGTGAAGGCACCATTGTTAATAATATTCGTAGATATAAAGACGATCATTTACGCATCTGTCGACCTACCAGCATTACCAGCACCGATGCACAAAAGGTCATTGCCTACTCTATTAATCGCTTGGGCAGCTTTTACAATGTAAGACAAATTTTGGATTTAGCGCGCTTTCTTTTTCCCTATACGCTATTACCAAGGCGTTGGCGTTCTAGTTTATTTGAGCACAATGCCGGAATACCAACCCATACGGTTTGCTCAACCATGATGGCCGAGGCATTTGCTTCTGTTCACTACCCTATTCTTCCGGTGCTGCATCGTGATGAGAATGGTGAGCTCATTATGTATAAACGTAATACACAACTCATCACCCCTAAAGACTTTGATTACTCACCCTATTTTGATGTAATTAAGTACCCCATTTTAGACTTCAATGAATTATCCATTTACCGAAGAATGCCCTGGGGAAAAGATGGCATAGAACTCAACGATGAATTTGATTTAAATATCCCCGTAGCAACAGCTTCGAAAGCAGTCGATAAAAACATCCACGACGATAATACCAATGAGAACGAAACTGCCGAGATTGATATTACAGACGTAAAAACCACTCAAGTTCAGGCCAGTTAAACTGGCTCGACCAACAGAATAAAATTGTAACTATGAAAAATATTAACTTAACCATTAATCCTCACTCATCAGGAGAGCTGTAATGTTAACCTGGCTTTTTATTTTTTTAATTACCATAGGCAGTGCCGCCTATTTTAGATTACCTCAAGTTATCTGGAGTGCTGCACTGGGCATTGTGCTGTTTATATTTACCTTTACCGGCATTGCGAACCTGCCATCACTCATTATTATATGGGCCTTATTCCTGTTGGTTGTTGTGCCGCTTAATTTACCGAATATTCGCCAGAAATATGTATCTGAACCGCTGCTCGAATTTATGCGTAATGCCATGCCTAATATTTCACAAACTGAACAGGAGGCACTGGATGCAGGAAAAACATGGTGGGAAGCCGATTTGTTTAGCGGCAAACCCGACTACTCAAAAATCCGTGACTTACCGCCTGCAAAACTAAGCGAGGATGAACAGGCATTTTTAGATGGCCCGGTTGAAGAACTATGCGCCATGCTGGATGACTGGAAAATAACACAGGAAGATTACGATTTACCAAAACCTGTTTGGCAATTTTTAAAACAGCATAAATTTTTTGCCATGATCATTCCTAAATCGTACGGTGGTTTAGAATTTAGCGCACTCGGGCATTCAAGCGTAGTAATGAAAGTTGCGGGGCGTAGCATCACTGCGGCGGTGACCATTATGGTACCTAACTCGTTGGGGCCTGGTGAATTATTAATGCACTATGGTACCGAAAAGCAAAAAAATTATTACCTGCCTCGCCTATCCAGTGGTGATGAAATTCCCTGCTTTGGTTTAACTGGCCCGGAAAACGGCAGTGACGCAGGTGCAATGTCTGACTCAGGCATTGTATGTCGCGATAGTTTTAATGGTGAAGACAATGTATTAGGCATTCGCCTTAACTGGGAAAAACGCTACATAACCCTGGGGCCTGTAGCAACCGTTTTAGGCCTGGCTTTTAAATTATACGATCCCGAACATATGCTGGGTGATAAAGAAGATATTGGTATCACCCTGGCGCTGATTAAAACCGACACCAAAGGCATCGATATTGGTAACCGTCATTTCGCATCTAATCATATGTTTATGAACGGCCCTAATCGCGGTAAAGATGTATTTATTCCAATGGACTGGGTTATTGGCGGCGAAGACTTTGTTGGCAAAGGCTGGACCATGCTAATGAATTGTTTATCCGATGGTCGCGCTATTTCATTACCGGCACTAAGCACCGGTGCTGGAAAAAACATGGCGCGTTATACCGGCGCATATTCGCGTATTCGCAAACAATTTAAAACACCCATTGGTTATTTCGAAGGCGTTGAAGAAGCGCTGGCTGAAATTGCAGGCAATAGCTACATTATGAATGCCGCGAGAGAACTTACTCTGGCAGGATTAGACAGTGGTGAAAGCCCTTCGGTGATTTCGGGTATTGTTAAATACCAGATGACGGAACGTATGCGTAGCGTTGTTAATCACGCGATGGATATTCATGGTGGACACGGCATTTGCCTGGGCCCTAAAAACTTTATTGGCCGCGCCTACCAGGGCATTCCAATTAGCATTACCGTTGAAGGTGCAAATATTCTTACGCGCAGCATGATTGTGTTTGGCCAGGGCGCGCTACGCTCTCACCCCTTCCTGCTAAAAGAAGTTGAAGCGGTTAAACACCCGGATAAAGAAATATCAATCAACCTGTTCGATAATGCACTGTTTGGACATATCGGTTTTATTATTAGTAATTTTTTCCGTTCACTCTGGTTAGGTTTAAGCGGCGCGCGTTTTGTTTCCGCACCTGGCAAAGGCAAGGTAAAGCATTACTACCAACAATTAACCCGTATGAGCTCCGCATTTGCGCTTTTATCTGATGCCTGCGTATTAATTCTAGGCGGCTCATTAAAACGTAAAGAAAAATTGTCTGGCAGGCTTGCCGATGCCTTATCAAATATGTATTTAATTACGGCGGTTCTTAAGCACTATGAAGATCAGGGCAATCAGGCAGATGATTTACCTTTACTGCAATGGGCGTGTGAAGATTCTTTATTTAAAACGCAGGAAGCAATGAAATCTGTGTTGCGCAACTTCCCTATACCTATCGTTGGTTCAATTCTCAATATGGTTATTTTTCCACTCACCAAGCCTTATGGCGGAGCCAGTGATAAGTTGGGGCATAATGTAGCTCGCCTACTCCTCACTCCTTCACCTGCTCGCGACAGATTAACCAAAGGCGTTTATTTAACCGATGATCCGGATGATGCAATGGGCCGCCTGGAAAATGCCTTGAATAAAGTTTTAGAGGCCGAAGATGCGGAAAGAAAATTACGCGATGCCGTTCGCATTGGTTTAATAAAGGCAAAGGACTTTGATACCAGGTTGCAGGAAGCCTTGCGCCAAAGCATTATAAATCAGCATGAAGCAGATAAAATCTCCGCCGCACATACGGCAACACTCAATGCTATTAGTGTTGATGAATTTAGCCACACTGGATGGAAACCGCAATGAGCAAACTACGCGATGTTTATATAGTTGATGGTAAGCGCACGCCTTTTTTAAAAGCCAAAGGAAAACCCGGGCCTTTTCTTGCGTCCGATTTAGCCGTTGCTGCAGCGAGGCCGCTACTGTTAAAAAACAGTTTTAATCTTCATGCATTAGACGAGGTTATTGTCGGTTGCGTTATGCCAAACCCTGATGAAGCAAATATTGCGCGGGTGATTGCACTTCGTTTAGGTATTCCACAAAGCGTGCCCGCATGGACAGTACAACGAAACTGCGCATCTGGTATGCAGGCACTGGATTGTGCCTATCACAACATTCAAAGCGGAAACGCTGATTTGATTCTTGCCGGTGGTACAGAATCTATGAGCCGTGCACCTATTTTATATAACGACCTCATGGTGAACTGGTTAAGCTTAATAATGAGTGCAAAAACATTTGCACAAAAAGCAACGGCATTTAGCAGGCTTCGTCCCGCCTACTTCAAACCTATTATTGCTCTGGTACGTGGATTAAGTGATCCTATTGTCGGTTTATCCATGGGACAAACCACAGAAGAAATTGCTTATCGATTTGGCATTACGCGCGAACAGATGGATGCCTTTTCAGTCACTAGCCATCAACGCCTGGGCGCCGCGACAGACAATGGAAACCTGCATGAAATAGAAGCCATTTACGATAATGCAGGTGCATATTTTGATGCCGATGATGGTATTCGCCGTGATTCATCTATTGAAAGTTTGGCAAAATTAAAACCCTACTTTGATCGAATATACGGCATGGTGACACCGGGCAATAGCGCACAAATTACAGACGGTGCAGCGATGCTATTACTGGCCTCTGCAGACGCGGTAAAAAAATATAACCTACCGGTACTGGCGAAAATAAAAGATTCACAATGGGCTGGACTCAACCCAGGCCAAATGGGACTCGGCCCTGCTCATGCAATGGCACCTATCATGCAACGCAATAAATTCAGTATTTCAGATATCGATAACTGGGAAATTAATGAAGCCTTTGCAGGCCAGGTACTCGGCTGCATAGAGGCATGGAAACAGGACGATTATTGCCAACAGGAGCTGGGACTAGAAAAGGCGCTGGGAGAAATCCCTCACGACAAGCTGAATATCGATGGTGGTGGTATAAGCATTGGTCACCCGGTGGGTGCAAGCGGTGCAAGAATCGTTTTACACGTCGCCAATACATTAAAACGCACGAATACAAAACGTGGCATAGCAAGTTTATGCATAGGTGGTGGCCAGGGCGGCGCAATGTTAATTGAAAGCGCCACTAGTGTGGGAGAGGCATAATGTCATATAAAAACTGGACGATTGAAAAAGATGACGACGATATTTGCTGGCTGCATTTAGATGTTGCTGATTCTAGTGCGAATATCCTACGCGCTGATGTACTCGATGAATTAAACGACATCCTCAATGATTTAGCCCAATCCCTACCTGCAGGCATCATATTTGTTAGCGATAAGCCAAACGGTTTTATTGCCGGTGCTGACATTAAAGAATTCACTGAAGTGACTACCGTTGAGCAAGCCACAAAAATGCTAATTGGTGGCCATGAAATCATGAACAAGATTGAAAGCCTGCCCTGCACCACCGTGGCAATGATAGATGGCTTTTGCCTGGGCGGCGGTATGGAGCTCGCTTTAGCCTGTACCTATAGAGTGATGTGCGATAGTAAATCAACACGTGTTGGATTGCCTGAAGTAAAACTAGGCATTCACCCTGGCTTCGGCGGGAGCCTAAGGAGCATCCAGAAAGCAGGCCCGCTTGCGGCTATGAATATGATGTTAACAGGTCGCCTACTACAGGGCCACGCCGCAAAAGCCATGGGGCTGGTTGATGACCTTGTTCCGCAACGCCAGTTAAAACGCGCAGCGCGATATTTTGTAATGCACAGGCCCGCATCAAAAGAGCTCGGTTTAAAAGATAAAATAATGAATCATCGTTTGGTGCGGCCAATTATTGCCAATCAAATGCGTAAAGAGGTTGCTAAAAAAGCATCCAGGGAACACTACCCTGCACCCTATAAATTAATCGATTTATGGCTTAATCATATAGATAATCCACAGCGTATGCTGGAAAAGGAAATTGAATCTGTAGCAAGCCTGGTGACTAATGACACCGCGAAAAATTTAGTGCATGTTTTCTTTTTACAGGAAGAATTAAAAACACAGGGCAATAAAAAAGATTTCAAACCGTCTCACATACATGTCATTGGTGGTGGTGTTATGGGTGGAGACATTGCAGCCTGGTGTGCATTAAGAGGCTTTAAAGTCACTGTACAGGACCAAAAACCTGAAGCGCTTGCTGGCACCATGAAACGCAGCATGCATATGTTTACAAAAAAATTCAAAAAAGATAAACGCTCTATACGCGAATCTATGGACAGGCTGATACCTGACACCAAAGGTATCGGCATTGAACATGCAGACCTCATTATTGAAGCGATATTTGAAGATAAAGATGTTAAACAATTTCTTTATAAAGAGATTGAACCCAGAATGAAATCCGGCGCAATACTCGGCACCAACACATCCAGTATTCCACTGGAAGAGCTGGCAACCTGTCTTGATAATCCTCATCGACTTGTAGGCATACATTTCTTCAACCCCGTTGCCTTAATGCCACTGGTTGAGATTGTACGCGGCGAGAATACAAGTGATGAAACGATGAAACAGGCACTGGCCTTTGGTCGACAAATTGACAAGCTTCCACTGCCCGTTAAAAGCTCACCCGGCTTCCTGGTCAATAGAATTTTAATGCCTTATTTACTAGAGGCGGTTGAAATGGTTGATGAAGGCATAGCGCCAGAAATGATCGATAAAGCCGCATTAAATTTTGGCATGCCAATGGGACCTATTGAACTTGCAGATACCGTTGGCCTGGACGTATGCAAATCAGTTGCAACAATTTTAGCCGGCGGCAAAGCCTTACAGCTACCGAAAAAAATGCAGCACATGGTAGATAATGGAAAACTCGGTAAAAAAACTGGTGAAGGCTTTTACAAATGGTTTAAAGGCAAGCCGCAAAAAAATAAAAATGCCAGTTATGGAAATTTACAGGAGTTACAGGACAGAATGGTATTACGCTTTTTAAATGAAGCCGTGGCATGCAAACGAGAATCTGTTACAGACAGTGATGACTTAATCGATGCGGGCATTATATTTGGCACTGGCTTCGCGCCTTTCCGTGGTGGCCCACTCCACTACATCCAAAACAAAGGAGCTAAAGATTTAAGCAATCAACTGAGTCAATTTAAGCAGCGCTATGGTGAACGTTTCACTGCAGATGAATCCTGGTCTGATTTATAACACCCATCATTGCAGCGATACGCTTAAAGGTTTACACGAGGACAAAATGAAAAGACGTAGTTTTATAAAAAATTCAGGCTGCCTGGCGCTTAGCAGTTTATTACCAGCTGCCGCATATTCAGCAATAGAACAACCAAATGACAGGCAGCTCATTTTAGGTGTATTTCCGAGGCGCAATACCAAACTAACTTTCAAACTATTCTTCCCTCTTGCTGAATACTTAAGCTCAGCACTAAACAGAGAAGTAAAATTAGAATCTGCAAAGAATTTCAAACAATTTTGGCGCGGGGTTAAAACACAGCGTTACGACATTGTTCATTTTAATCAATACCACTACATTATTTCAAATTTATTGTATAACTATCAAGTCATATTAAAAAATGAGGAATTTGGCAATTCAACCGTTGCTGGTGCTATTAGCGTTCGTAAAGACAGTGGCATTGATACCCTGCAGGATTTAAAAAATAAAACAATTCTGTTTGGTGGTGGAAAAATGGCCATGCAAAGCTATATCTCCGCAAAATGGCTGCTTTTACAAGCCGGTTTGCATGATGGCGATTATATTGAAAAAATAGCTATTAACCCGCCCAATGCAATTATGTCCACCTTTAACAGACAAGCCGATGCGGCTGGTGCGGGCGATATTATATTGCGCCTTAAATATGTTAAAAATAAAATTAATGTTAATGAAATGAAAATTTTGGCAGAAACTCAACAATTACCCCATTTACCATGGGCAGTTAAGGGTGATATGAATGAAACATTGAAGGCAAAGATACAACAAGTACTGAGTTCCCTGCAGGAAACCAAACAAGGGCAAGCGATATTAAAGTCATCACGACTTACCGCTCTGTTACCAGCAACTGATAATGACTACAATCAACATAGAAAAATCATCACTGAAGTATATGGTGAAGATTATGGCATTAAGCAATTCCAATAATGTTTAATATCAACACTCATTCGATTAGTCGTCAATTCATCATTATCACTGCAGGTGTAATTACACTCGCCCTGATCACCAGTGCCATTTTACAATACCAAACCCAGAAGAGAGTCGCTTATAATAAACTTGCTGAGAAAGGTAATTCTATTGGAAAATTACTCAGCAGTATTTCGATAGGACCATTACTAGTTTACGACAACTACACACTAAATGAGCTTGCATTAAACACGACTCAGCAAAGTGAAATAATCTACACTATTTTTTTAGACTCTGAAAAAAATACATTAACGACATACATAAACAAAGAAGACCCCTTTATTAAACTGGCAATTAAAAACTCAAACCAGGACTCGCCATTTGAAATTTTCACGGAGCTAAAAAAGAACAACAACATTCTGCACCAAAGTTTCCCGATAATGTTCAATAACCAACTACTGGCTGAAATAAAAATCGGTTTTGATAAGCGATCCACGCTCAGCGAACCACTTAACAATCTAGCTATTCACCTAAGCTCTAGTTTATTCTTTGGTATCTTTATTGGTTCAGGCATTTATATTGGATTCAGAAGAAGGATTTCCAATCCTATTGCGAAATTAATTAAGTCCGCTAATAAAATATCACAATTCAATTTTGAACATATCATTTCATTAAAAGGCGATAATGAATTATCAAATCTGGCAAATGCTTTAAACGATATGCGCCTGACCTTAAAAGTTACTGTTGCAGCAAAAGACAACACATTAAAAGAGGTAGAGGAACTTAATACCTCTTTAGAAGTTCGAGTAAAAGAACGCACTAAAAAATTAGAAGAGCTAAATATACAGATCACACATCAAGCAATGCATGACACCTTAACCGGCCTGCCTAATCGTGCATTAATAGTTGAAAATCTTAACCACGCTATTGATTATGCAAAACGAAACAATACTAAACTTGCCGTATTTATTTTGGACTTAAACAACTTCAAGGAAATAAACGACACCCTGGGCCACCCGGAAGGCGACCTGGTTCTTAAACAGGTTGCTCAGCGTATACCATCCGTTCTACGTGCGAGTGACACAATTGGCCGCTTAGGCGGCGATGAATTCGCCATTATATTACCTGACATTGATGAAGATCATGCCATTGATGTCGGCAAAAAAATTGTCGCCGTTATGCTACCTGCATTTAATCTTAGCCATCAAACTGTAAACGTAAGGACAAGCATAGGTATTGCCATCTTCCCGGAACATGGTATGGACCAGTCAGAGCTAATTCGCCATGCAGATGTTGCTATGTATCACAGCAAAAAAAATAGCCATCAGGCTGAAATCTATAGTGCAGAACTCGACACTCATACGCCATGGCGACTGGCTTTAATGGCCGACCTTAAAGACGCCATAGAAAGCAATGGACTTGAATTATATTATCAACCACAAACCGATTTAAGCAAAAATAAAACAAATAGCGTTGAAGCACTTTTAAGGTGGAACCACCCCGAACAAGGTCATATTGCACCCGATCAGTTTATCTATATAGCGGAAAATTCTGGGCTAATAAAAGAACTAACCGACTGGGTGTTAAACTGTGCTTTTGCACAATGGAAAGAATGGAACAACAACGGATTAACTATAAATATATCAATCAATATATCTGCACGAAATCTTGCCGATCCACAACTACCTGACACGCTAGAGCGACTTGCTGCGCTTCATAAGGTCCCTTATAAATACATCACCTTAGAACTCACTGAAAGCACCATTATGACCAATCCAGATCAGGCGCTTAAGTTAATGAATAATCACAAACTATCTGATCTACAGTATTCAATTGACGATTTCGGCACCGGCTATTCCTCTTTAAGTTATTTAAAGAAGCTACCTGTTCATGAAGTTAAAATAGATAAGTCGTTTATACTCGATATGGACACCAACCCGGATGACGAGAGTATTGTTAATTCAATAATACAATTATTACAAAACCTGGGCTATTCGGTTGTGGCTGAAGGCGTAGAAACGAAAAAAACGTTGGATGCCCTGTCAAAGCTTGGATGTGATTTTGCACAAGGTTATTACATATCCAGACCTGTGCCAGCAGCAGATATAATAAATACCTTAAAAACTTTAAATAGTTTAGACCCTGATTGATAAAAAACTAGTCAACTACAATCACTGCACTGAATACTTTCGGCACCAACGGATGTATATATTCACACTCTAATCTAAGCAAGTTCCGTGGATGCTTTGACGCAGCGCAAAATTTCGTAACTAAAGCTACCATCCAGATATTCAAATACCGGTTTTAATTTATTCGCCTCATCACCTAATTCAATAATTGCATTTTGGATAGTCGCTATGTCTTGCGGTGAAATATTGATCACATCAGTTAATAACAGCTGACCCTGCTGTATCAATTTTGCCAGGTGATTATAAACAGTTGTTAATGACAAATCTCGATGACTGGCAATAGCCTCTGCATCCATGCCACATTTAAACAACTGATATGTTTCATCTAGCGTATCGGTTTTGCCTGCGGGACTTTGCTGGTCGTTATGATCAACAAGTACAGCTAAAAATTCATCGGCATAATTTTCTAGTTTGGTTGCACCTACACCACTTACACGCGCCATTTGTTCATGCGTTAATGGCATGCGATCCATCATATCCATTAGTGTTGCATCGTGGAAAATAACAAAGGGAGGCACGCCTAGCTCTTCAGACAAACGCTTACGTGTTGCGCGCAATGCTTCCCATAATTGACTATTTGATACGGCAACTTTTGACTTAGACGCTTTAGATTTTGTTTGCACGGTTTGTTTTCTTAAATGCAGTGACTCATCACCTTTAAGAACGGCGCGACAACTTTCATGCAGCAACAAACTACCGTGCCCTTGCACATCAACTGTTAATAAGTTTCGTGTAATTAACTGACGGTATAAATTGCGCCATTGTTTTGCATCTAACTCTTTACCAATACCAAACACGCCCAACTTATCATGCCCGTTACTAATCACTCTGTCATTTGTTTTGCCGAGCAAAATGTCACTTAGATAGGTTACGCCAAATCGTTGCCCTGTACGATGCACACAGGACAAGGCTTTTTGTGCGGCGACTGATGCATCCCAGGTTTCCACCGGTGTTAAACAGGTATCACAATTACCGCAAGGTTCAGGCAGATCATCGCCAAAATACTTCAGCAGTGACTGACGTCTACAGGTGGTGATTTCAGAAAACCCCAGCATTGCATCGAGCTTGTGTCGCTCCACCCGCTTATGGGTTTCATCGGCCTCGGATGTTTCCATCATCTGCTTAAGCATAATGACATCCTGCAGGCCATACATCATCCACGCATCGGAAGGTAAACCATCACGCCCCGCACGGCCTGTTTCCTGATAGTAGGCCTCTATACTTTTTGGTAAATTTAAATGTGCAACAAAACGTACGTCGGGTTTATCTATGCCCATTCCAAAGGCAATCGTCGCAACAATAATTACGCCATCTTCTCTTAAAAAACGTTGCTGGTTTTGCTGTCTGACCTGTTGCGGCAAACCCGCATGGTATGGCAAGGCATTTAAACCTTTGGTACTTAACCACTCGGCTGTTTGCTCAACTTTTTTACGTGACAGGCAATAAACTATCCCCGCCTCATTTTCATGTTCATTTTTAATAAAACGGTACAGGGCATCGCGTGCATTGCCGGCATTTTCTGCCACCCGATAACAAATATTCGGTCGATCAAAACCGGACACATAACACTCGGCATGGCCGAGAGATAAACGCGTAATAATTTCCTTTCGGGTCGCATCATCCGCCGTTGCCGTTAACGCAATGCGTGGGATATGTGAGAAGCGTTCATGCAGAATGGATAACTTGATATATTCCGGACGGAAATCATGCCCCCACTGTGATACACAGTGCGCTTCATCGACTGCAAATAATGCAATTGTAGAGCGATCTAATATATTCAAAAAGCGCTCGGTCATTAAACGCTCTGGTGCAACATACAACAGATCAATTTCGTTATTTAATAACTTTGTTTCAACCTCCTGTGCTTCAAAACCATCCAGTGATGAATTTAAGAATGCAGCGCGAACACCCGCCTGTTGCAATGCCGATACCTGATCCTGCATTAAAGCAATCAGTGGTGACACCACAATACCCACGCCATCACGCACCATGGATGGTATTTGATAGCACAACGACTTACCGCCACCCGTGGGCATGAGTACCACGGCATCTTCGCCGGCGATCAGCTGATCAATTATTTTTTGCTGATGAAACCGGTATTCGGAGTAGCCGAAGGTGTTTTGAAGTATTTGTAGTGCAGTTTCGGACATGTAGGGAGGTTTGGGTTATTAATTATGAGCGAGGAACTTTACTTGCTGGGCCAGTATATTGCTAGCCCTACTATGGCTAGTACGACGATTAGGATGATGAGTTCGATTAGCATGGTTATTTTAGATTATTGATCTGCAAGGGGTCGGAGTCAAACTATCCGACTTCGTTAGTCCAAACGTGAGCTTATATACCATTTGCCTATTTTAATGAACTGGTTTGACTCCGACCCCGATGAGCTGATGAACTGGTTTGACTCCGACCCCGATGAGCTGCGACCCCGATGAGCTGCTGAATTTGCATGTCCGGTGTAAATTTAGTCACAATCTGATAGCTTAAGGTTCGCCTGCTGGCGCCTTACTTTTCTTACTACAGCCTAAGAAAAGTAAGCAAAAGAATGCCGTTCCCGGTGCCTCGCCTTCATAAAAAGCGATAAAGGTTCCCAAAAATTATTTAAGAGAATATTGAGTTTTTAATATTCTTTTAAATTAATGCTTCGTTGTCGGGTCGGATTGATGCGCCGTCCTGGCTTATCACCCCTCAAAATCACGTCCGTGTGATTTTGCCCCTGGGTGGAAACAATTTTTGACAAGGCACAGGGAAGATTGTCACAAGCCCATAATTTTTTGTAGGGTGGAACAAGCAACACGGATCCACCAGGCTTCAGAACAATGGTGGATCCACTTCGTTTGATCCACCCTACACTGAGTGGAAATATTTTATTGCAAGCTCATAAATTCAAATAGTTAATGATGTAGATTGGTATCAGACTATATCGATTTTGCTTTTGATTTGCCCTCTCCATCAGCCAAGCTGATGAACGAGTGATTTTTGTGGGGCCTTCCTTCCACGAGGATGCCTGAGCGAATTGACTTGTTAATTCGTGAGTTCCGCAGTGGCCATAAAAATTGGGAGTGAAGAAGGTACTTTATTTTTGCTGTTTAAAATAAAGCCTGGATGCCGGAGCGGCACTCTTTTGGTTACTTTTCTGTTGCTGCTGACAGAAAAGTGACTCGCCATCAGGCGAAACTTAGACGTTCAGTGAGTCACTACATCTGCGCCGCAAACGCATGCCCGTCGGGGTCGCATGCCCGTCGGGGTCGGAGTCAAATTAGTATTTATATGTGCGATGGTGATAAACCCGACTTCGTTAGTCCAAACGTGAGCTTATTTACCATTTGCCTATTTTAATGACCTGATTTGACTCCGACCCCGGTGAGTTGCCCGGCGTTAATTTAGTCACAGGCTGATAGCTTAAGTTTCGCCTGCTGGCGCCTTGCTTTTTTCTGCAGCCAAAAAAGTAAGCAAAAAGCCCGCTCGCCTTAGTTACTAGCCCTCATAAAAGACATGAGGGTTCCTGAAAACTGTTTTTGACTCCTTCAATAAGTTAATTGGTCTGTTCGGTTGCTGCTCTTTTGCCGGGTCATTTCGATGCGCCGTCCTGGCTTATCGCAACTCAATTCCACATCCCTGTGGAATTGCCCCTACTGTTGTACAGTTTTCAGCTAGCAACAGGTCGGAATATCACCAGACTGAAATCGTTGGCTTCGAATCGCGGGAACCAGGTTTTATTGAATTACGACTTAGATACATGAACTTGCGACAATCTTCCCTGTGCCTTGCCAAAAATTATTTCACCCTAGGGGCTAAATCACAGGGATGTGATTTTGAGTGGCGATTAAGCCCGGATGGCGCATCGACACGACCCGGCAACGAAGCTTTACACTAACAGAACTAAAACACTTAATATTCATTCGCAGAATTTTTGGGAACCCTAATTGGCTTTTAAATTAGGGCAAGGTACTAGGAACGGCGATTTCTTGCTTACTTCTTTGCCGCTGTTGGTAAAGAAGTAAGGCGCCAGCAGGCGAACCTTACAACTTCATCCTGTGACTAGGATCAACCCTGCAAAAAAGCCCATCGGGGTCGGAGTCAAACTAGATATTTATATGGGCGATGGTGATAAACCCGAGTTTAAACTAGCGAAGTCGAATAGTTTGACTCTGACCCATTACAAATACGCCCCCTTACAGATACACCGACAATCACAACAAACTAATCATCACTATAATAAACACCCGGAATCCAGCTCTTCTTCACCTTGGTCGTCTTCTCAAGATCCACCTCATCCTCATTAATAAACGTAAAGCTATTCCACCCCACCCTTACTATGTCTTTGTGGCGTAACAATTGTTTGTGAATTTTTTTCTCATTAATATAGGTACCATTTGTACTACCTAAATCATGCAGCACATATTGAAGATCACCATCATTCCCCTTTAGTAGTAAAATTTCGGCATGCTCTGAACTTACCGCTTTATCATCAATAATGACGTGATTTGACGCAATACGGCCAAATTTAAGCTCACTATCAGTAATTTCAAAACGATTCGCCACTACTCCATCTACCAGCTGAACAATTGAAGCCACATCTAACCCTTATGTTAAGTCTATGAATTGGGAGCATAAAATCCTATGCTTTTATATGAATTCATTCAAGAGTATTGATTCAAATTTGCCTGGAGTTCTGTATAATGCGTGCGGATAAAGGAAGGCATATTAAGATTCGCAAATGTTCTTATGTATCAATATTGCTAAATTATCTATTGCTAAAGTAGTAGTTAACTTTAATAAAATTGATATGTGTCAGTAAGTTATAAGACACACCTTTATATAATTTGTCCGTTTTAGCTTGTTCAGCCTGAAACTAACAATATAGAAACTTTCTGGTTAACTTCAGACCAGTGGTTGAAGTGATAGTTCAATAGCTATTAACACTTAAAACACGCATTGCACTTGGCAACTAACTTATTGATAACAATAGGTTTAACAATAAAAAGAAGGCATTTTAGTAAATATTAAGCTGGTTTTCCTGTGACCCATATATAAGGTATATAAGCCTTACCCGCTTCATATTTGTTGTTTGCATAATTTGCCAGGTGATAGCAAGAATTTTTTGGACTATATAAAACCTGCTTATGTGGTTTTTATTTATTCCCTAAATGGGGTTGCTGCTCGCAGCATTTAATTCACAAGAGGAGACACTCTCGTGCAAGCTACGCTTGATCAGAAGTATAACTTTGAAATAATCAAAGCGTTTACCGTGATGTCGGTCGTTTACCTAGTGGTAGGCACCGCCGTTGGCGTGTTAATCGCATCACAATTGGCCTGGCCAGTTTTGAACTTTGATATAGCCGAACTAACATTCGGTCGTTTACGTCCATTACATACTAATGCAGTAATTTTCGCATTTGGTGGTTGTGTCCTGATGGCAACATCTTTTTACTCAGTACAACGCACCTGTGGCGTACCGTTATGGAGTAATAAGTTGGCCTGGTTCGTATTTGGTGGCTGGAACCTGATTATCGTTGGTGCGGTAATTACTCTACCTTTAGGTATTACTCAATCTAAAGAGTATGCAGAACTTGAATGGCCGTTTGATATTGCGATTGCGATTGTATGGTTATCATATACATTTAACTTTGTAATGACGATTGCGAATCGTAAGACTAAGCATATCTATGTGTCGAACTGGTTCTTCCTGTCGATGATGGTAATGGTTACGCTATTACACGTCGTTAACAGCCTGGCAGTACCGGTTGATATGTTTAACTCATACTCAATCTTCTCTGGCGTACAAGATGCGATGATTCAATGGTGGTGGGGCCACAACGCGGTAGGTTTTTACCTAACAGCGGGTTTCCTTGGCATCATGTACTACTTCGTACCTAAGCAAGCGGGTCGCCCTGTTTTCTCTTACCGTCTTTCAGTTATCCACTTCTGGGCACTGACGTTTGGTTATGTATGGTTAGGCGCTCATCACCTGCAATACACTGCATTACCTGACTGGACGGGTTCTGTTGGCGCGGCTATCTCTCTGGCGATGATCATTCCTTCATGGGGTGGTGCTATCAACGGTATGATGACGCTGTCGGGTGCATGGGACAAACTACGTACTGACTACATTTTACGTTTCCTAATCGTATCGCTGGCGTTCTACGCGATGTCTACGTTCGAAGGCCCGGTTATGTCGTCTAAGACAGTTAATGCACTGTCTCACTACACTGACTGGACCATCGGCCACGTACACTCGGGCGCTTTAGGCTGGGTTGCTATGGTTGCTGCCGGTGCTTTATACCATTTGGTAATGAAGCTATGGAACACGCGCATGTACTCTGAGAGCCTGATTAACGTTCATTTCTGGATGGCGACTATCGGTGCGGTTGTTTACATCATCGCGATGTGGGTATCAGGCATCATGCAGGGCCTAATGTGGCGTGACTATGATGAGTTCGGCACCTTGACTTATACCTTTGCCGAATCGGTTGCAGCAATGCACCCATACTATGCAATGCGTGCGGTTGGTGGCCTAATCTACTGGCTTGGCGGTGCTGTAATGCTTTACAACGTAATCATGACTATTCGTATGGCGACAGCTGAGCAATCAGCTAAGCCTGCAGTAGCAACAGCTTAAGGAGGGACTGAATAATGTCTGATAATAATCAAACTGGTCCTATCCAGAAAAAGTTTGAAACCAACATTGTTGTGATGATTTTGATTACGCTTGCTCTAGTTTCTGTTGGCGGTATTGTTGAAATTATTCCATTGTTCTATCTCGATGAAACAATGGAGCACAACCAGCACAAAGAGATCCTCTGGGATCGTCAGGAAGGCCAGACATTAAATGACTGGCAGGCTGGTGACGGCGTACGTCCTTACAAGCCATTAGAACTGATGGGGCGTAAAGTTTATTTGCGTGAAGGCTGTTACCTGTGTCACTCACAGATGATTCGTCCTTTCCGTGATGAAAAAGAACGTTACGGTCACTACTCTCTTGCGTCTGAATCTATGTACGATCACCCTTTCCAATGGGGCTCCAAGCGTACGGGCCCTGATTTGGCACGTGTAGGTGGTAAGTACTCTGATGAATGGCATCTGTTGCACTTACGTGCGCCACGCAGTGTTGTTCCAGAATCAGTAATGCCTAACTATGTTTGGTTAGATGATGCGACTATTGACCCTGCAACAACAGTGAAGACGATGGAAGTTATGCGCGATATGCCTATTTCTCCCGTGCCTTACACTGCTGCTGACATCGCTTCTGCACCCGCTGAAGTTGAAGGCAAAACTGAATTGCAGGCACTCGTTGCTTACCTTCAGGTACTGGGCACAATGGTTAAGTTTGACGAAACCAAAGACTACCGTTAAGGGGGCACACGTAAATGTCTGACTTTTTTAATACAGATTGGGCTGCAATGACATTGAATGACTGGGCGGGGCTCATCATTACGCTTGGCATCTTTTTTCTGATGATCTGGGCATACGTTTACGCGTTTCATCCTAAAAATAAAGAGAATTTAGAATCTCAACGTTTCGCCATATTTGATGACGACGACGACATAGATTCAAGCTCACAGAATGGGAACTCAAAAAAATGAGTGAAGAAAATAAATTTCCTGGTGAAAATAATACCGGTCATATCTGGGACGACGATCTGCGCGAACTAGACAATGAGCCACCAACCTGGTGGACCATTGGCTTTCACGCAAGCTGGATTTTCGTTATTTTATACACACTGCTTTACCCTTCATGGCCAATGATCGACACGCACTTTAAAGGCTTGTTAGGTTGGACATCAATCGATGAATATCATGAAGATATGAAGTCTATTGAAGCGGTACGTGCACCTTTCGAAACTAAAATTAAAGATATGTCTGCCGCAGATATTCTTGCTGATGATCAGTTAGTAAAATATGTAGCTGCATCAGGTAAAGTTTTGTTTGGCGATAACTGTGCGGCCTGCCATGGTGCTGGTGGTCAGGGTAACGTTGGTTTCCCTGTACTTGCAGATGATGACTGGTTATACGGCGGCACAATTGCTGATATCGAAACAACCATTACAGCTGGTCGACAGGGCATGATGCCAGGTCATGCAGCAATGCTTGATGATGCAAAAGTAGATGCCCTGGCAACTGCAATTGTAAATGGAAAAGTAATGGAAGAACCCGCTTATATGGAAGCCGGTTGCGTTGGTTGCCACGGTGGCGATGCAAAGGGTTTATCATTTATGGGTTCAGCTAACTTAACCGATGGAATCTACCGTTTTACTGCGCAAGATCAATTGGCGTCTGTAAAACACACCATAAAATATGGCGTAAACGATGCATCAAATACTGATACTCGTAATGCAGTTATGCCGACATTTGGTGGCGGCAAACTGTCAGATACAGAAATCAAAAAGTTAGCTGTTTATGTTCATAAGTTAGGTGGTGGACAATAGTCCATCATAGAAAAATTAGCAGCTAACTGAGTGCCTGTGATTCGCTGAATAGTGATGACATATCATCATTGCTCAGAGTCACACAACTCCCTCAACCAGTTACTTTACTGTTTTCGTCTACTAAGCCTTGGGAGGTCTATTATGGATGCAGTTGTAATTGGTTCAATCGCAACGGTGGTTGCTACAGTTACTGTACTAGTCGGGTTCATTTGGTACTGGGTTAGGAAAATAATACATCATCCAACCACACACGATTGAGCTGCTAAAAAACAAAGGGGCCTTGAGCCCCTTTATTTTTATCTGTAAATCACCCTATATTACAGTATTATGACAAAGTGATTTTTGTTAATTTTTGAGCGCCATTCTCACTTATGGCAGCTATAATTAACAAAGACTTCTTAGACTAATAACCAACTATTAATGAGCTTTTATGCACATTTACAAAATGTGTAAATAATGGCGGAGAGCTTAGTGGATAAGAGAATAAACGAGGCAACAACAAGCCCCGAAGTTAATGCCGAAAAAAGCGCGGCAGAATTATACGAAGAAGCCGATCACTGGCACGTTAATACTGGCGAGGAACTTATTCACGCCAAGCGAATGTCTGGAAAATTCCGTGATTTAAAATGGATCTCAATGACAGTATGGCTTGTTTACTTCCTCGGCCCTTATCTGCGTTGGAATGACAAGCAGGCTGTATTATTTGATGTACCGAATCGTAAATTTCATATTTTTGATATTACTATTCTGCCACAGGATGTCTGGCTACTTGCCTTAATACTCTTATTCTTTGCCATCATGCTGGCTGCCGTTACTTCTGTTGCTGGGCGTGTATTCTGTGGTTACTTCTGTTTTCAAACCATCTGGACAGATATTTTTACACTTATTGAAGAAAAACTTGAAGGCCCCCCTGCCAAACGACGTAAACTAGATAGCGCCCCCTGGACTTTACAAAAAGTTCGAATCAAGGTAATTAAACACAGCGCATGGTTAATGATTGGTTTTCTTACTGGTATTTCCTTTGCCGCGTGGTTTACCGATGCCTATCAGTTGTGGATAGACATATTTACTCTAAATGCCGGTTTATTTATTTACGTGTTACTAGCCGCCTTCAGTATTGGTACCTACATACTTGCCGGTTTCATGCGCGAACAAACCTGTTTTTGGTTATGCCCTTACGCGCGTATACAGGGCGTAATGTATGACACACAAACTATTTTACCTACTTATGATATTGAGCGCGGTGAACCTCGTGGGAAGTTAGCCAAAGGCCAGCCCATAGAAGGTAATGGTGACTGTATATCCTGCAACCAGTGCGTCGCGGTTTGCCCTACGGGTATAGATATTCGTGGTGGCCAACAAGAAGGCTGTATTACCTGCGGCCTGTGTATTGATGCCTGTGATTCAGTGATGGATAAAATTGGCAAACCACACGGCTTAATTCGCTATGCCTCTTTAGATGAAATGCACCACAAAGAAGTAAAACCTTTTTTCAAACGTCCACGCGTTTTAATTTATCTGGGCATTATTGTATTTTCAATTACAGGTATTCTGTATGGTTTAACTCACCTCGGCACATATGACCTGAAAGTTATTCACGAACGCCAACCCCTGTTTGTGCAAATGAGCAGCGGTGATATACAAAATAAATATGACCTGAAAATTCTCAATAAAACCGATGAAGAAATGCACATCAGTATTGTGGTTGCAGGTGCAGAGGGCATTACGACCTTAGGTATACGCGAAAAGATGACTCTGACTCCAGGTAAGCTGACATCATTTCCTGTGTTTATACGTATTCCTAAAAAATACATACTTAAAGAGCGTACACCTATTTATTTTACAATTGAATCCTATCAGGAATTTGGTGATTCAATCGAATATCAAAGTATGTTCTACGGCCCACACATGTAGACTAAGCAATACAGGTAAAATATATTATGAGCGAAACAATTTTAAACGAGCAAGGCATGAAAAAAAATTCAATTTCACAGGACAATCCAAAGGCCCTTAAAAATCCCTGGGTACTGGGCTGGCTTGCATTATTGTTTGTAGTAATTGCGGTTAATATTGGCTTTATTAGTCTGGCATTTATCACCAACCCCGGACTTGTGGATAAAAACTATTATGAAAATGCACAGGACTATGAAGAAAACTTAGTAAAGTACCGCGATGCTCGCACAGCACTGGGATGGAGTTATCAGGCCAACTTCCCATCAAATCCGATAATCAATAAAAAAGAATTATATCGATTGAGTGTTGTAGACAAAGTAGGCCAACCGTTAACCGCTGCCACGGTAACATTACACGGCTATCGCCCATCGGATGCATCTGCTGATTTTCAAACAGCATTATCAGAAGTAGGCGCGGGTATTTATGAGGGCTATATCACTTACCCTTTAAAAGGTATTTGGGATATCACTGTAAATGTTTTACGTGATGAAGATCGCTACGACTTTTCACGCCGTGCAAGCATCGTCACTGAATAGACATTCGATGCTGCGCAAATACCAAAGCGCACCAATCAAAATACCAGGTCATTCTCAAACTACTTTCGAGAATGACCTGAAAAAACAAAACCATATCTGACCATGTCCCAAGCCTCCCCCACAGCAGATTCCACCTGTTACCACTGCGGCCTGCCGGTTAATAATAAAAATCGCGTAGAAAAAATTATACAGGGGAAAAATCAAGCCTTTTGTTGCCATGGTTGCAGTGCAGTATGTGAAATGATTTATGACTCAGGTTTAGAAGGTTTTTACCAGCGCACCCCCGAGGGACAATTACTCGCACCACCTCCAGAGCTAGCAAAAGAAAATCAGTTATACGACATAGATGAAATTCAAAGCGAATTTGTTCACGACATGGGTGATATACGTGACATACATTTAATCGTAGAAGGCATTCATTGCTCGGCATGTGTCTGGCTAATAGAACGCAGCCTTACAAAACTACCGGGGGTTCTGGATATAAAAGTTAATCTGGCGAATAAACGCTTATTTATTCGTTGGAATAATACACAAACCAAAATATCAAATATTATTCAACACCTGGGCAGTATTGGTTACGCCGCCACACCGTTTAACCCTGAAACCGCTGAAGGCGTGATTCAAAAACAGAACCGGGCCCTGTTGCTGCGTATGGCATTTGCGGCATTCAGCATGATGAATCTATTATGGATCTCAATTGCATTGTATAGCGGCGCAGATCAGGGTGAATTTAAAGCGTTATTTCAGTGGGTTGGTTTTATGCTCGCAACACCTACACTGCTCTATTCTGGCTGGCCATTTTTAAAAGGTGCTTATACAGGACTAAAACATTTAAATTTAAGCATGGACGTTCCCATTGCGATTGGCGCAGTCACTACCTATAGCTATTCCGTATTTGTAACCATCAGTGGCAGCAGTACGGGTGAAGTATATTACGACACCGTGGTTAATTTTATATTCGTCATACTCGTGGGTCGATTCCTTGAAGCAAAATCGAAACGTCATGCTGTTGCTGCCACACAACGTTTAATGGATTTACAACCACGTGTTGCCAATGTCATTCGCGATAATGAAACACATATAGTTGCCATACGCGCAATAAAAAATGGCGAAACTATCCTGGTTAAACCGGGTGATAAAATACCCGTTGATGGTGTTGTTATTTCCGGAGAATCATCTGTTGATGAATCCCTGCTGAGCGGTGAATCAGCAGCTGTAAAAAAACACGCCGGAGACAATCTATCCGCAGGTACCGTTAATGTCGACAGCACACTAACAGTGAAAGTCACCGCTATATTACGCAACACATCATTAGGCAAAATAATTAGCCTGGTAGAAGAAGCACAGGCGAGCAAAGCACCCATACAATGCATTGCCGACCAGATTGTACCGTGGTTTGTTGCGGTTACTTTAGGCCTCGCCACTTTTACATTTATTTACTGGTTTAGTAGTGGTATTGAACTGGCCTTACTTGCTTCAACCTCGGTGTTAATTATCACCTGCCCCTGTGCCTTTGGTTTAGCCACGCCTATGTCTATAGCTGTTGCATCTGGTCTGGCGGCACGCCACGGACTGCTAATTAAAAATGGCGCCGTATTAGAGTACCTATCGAGCATTAACCATTTTGTGTTTGATAAAACCGGCACACTCACCGAAGGAAAAATGCGCGTTAAAGAAATTATTGGTGATAATAATAAAAATCATCTACTTAACAAAATTGCTCATCTGGAAAGTCTCTCTGAACACTCTATTGCTAAAGCAATAGTTCTAAAAGCCAAAGATAAAAAATTATCCATTGACGCATCTAAAGTATCTGCATTTAAAAATAGCCCGGGTTATGGTGTAACGGGTTTGTACAATCAGGAAACTATTACCGCTGGCAATGCTAAATGGTTAGAAAAAAATCACGTTACACTTAATTCTAAATTTATTGAAAATGCAAACAGCCTTGAAACACAGGGAATAAGCTGCATTCACATTGCCGTCAATAGCTCACACCAGGGTTTTATTGCCATTGCGGACCAGCTTCGCAGCGATGCAAAAACGCTGATAAGCAATTTACGTGAAGCGGGTATTGAACTCACTCTATTAAGTGGTGACAAACAGGCCGTTGCAGATTCAATCGCAAACGAACTTGGCGGTATGAATGTCATCGCTGAAGTTTTACCCGAAGAAAAAGACAAGGTTATTCAAAAATTGCAGCAACAGGGGCAGAAGGTGGCAATGATTGGTGACGGTATCAATGATGCCCCCGCGCTGATTAGAGCCGATGTTGGTATTGCGATTGGCTCTGGCACCGATGTATCGATGGAAAGCGCTGATATAATATTGCTAAGTAATGAGTTAGACAAAATTCGCCTCGCGTCGGCATTATCTCGCCGCACCTTACGTACTATTCGGCAAAATATTACATTATCAATTACCTATAATATTATAATGGTACCGCTAGCAATGATGGCCTTTGTTACCCCCTTGTTTGCCGCCATTGCCATGCCTATAAGCTCGCTGGCGGTTATTGGGAACGCGGCACGCATACGATCACTATTTAAAGACAAGGAGTAAAGCAATGGACGTTATATACGGTTTAATACCTTTGATGATTGGGCTTGGGCTTATCGGCGTGGTGGTTTTTATCTGGTCTGTACGTAGCGGCCAATACGATGACCTTGAAGGTGATGCCAATCGCATATTGATGGATGATGATGACCCGCTATTACCCGAGAACCAAAAAAATAAAACAAAGGATAGTGTTTGGCCTGATGCCGATGAAGACTGAATATATCTTTTATATTGAGTCGATAAACCATTCTTTCAGCCCTGCTCTTTTTGATTACCACCACGCGCTATAGAAAAATCTCAGCTAGCCAAGATCATAGCGCAACAAGATTAGCCTTATAAATTTGCAAGGCCTGTACCATATGGGTAAATAAAAACCCCCAGCTAATGAGCCATGCAATTGCCGCCGGATAAAAAAACACAGCAGGTATAAAAAAAGCTGCAACGCTAAATAGCTGGGCGATCGCATGCATATAATACTGATGCAACATCTTCTTACGACTAATAACTTCATTCATTGTAGGAATACCTGAAACTCCTTTGTCCATGAATGATCGTCTTTGATGCAGGTGTAACCAGATTAAAAACGGCACTATTTTATATAGCATCCCGTTAATAATCGACAATACAAAACCCGTAAAAAACAATAGCCCGACTAAAATTGATAAATCATATTGGGATATTTCTGCAAAAACAAATACCAATACACTCACCAGCAGGCCAAGCAAACCGGTTATCCAGAAATACAAACTTCCATCTGCCAGACGCTTTTTGCGCTGCATTTGCAAGCGCAGCGTAACGATAATATAAAATATTAATAAACCACTGATGAAAAAAACAATCAGCAAACTTAACCAGACATAATTATCGGCCAATGGCTTTTTAAAATAAAAAACCAAAGAGTAGATAAGTAAAGAGAAAAACAATAGCCGGGATAAAAAACGCTTTATTCCACCTGGGTAATCATTTGTAACCAGAAACATAGGTATAACCTGGTATGAAATGGCAATAAGCATAATAGTAATCCAGCCGATCGCTGCCCATGCGATATGTATACTTGTCAATTGTCGCAACAGTGGCACCGCCACCCATGCACTTCCACTTGCCAGCATCCCACCTAGCAACAGGGTAATCCATAAAGATAAAATGGAAATACGCATACCGCTAACAGAGGCGTGACTGGATTTCGCCCGATGCAGGCTAATACTAACAAGAATAAGAAACGCAAAAAGACTGGGGAGTAATGTAAACAAGGCCAGCTTAATAAAAACGTGGCTTGTCATCCCTAAACCAAGCACAAGAAACACCACACCTGATGTATACAACGTATGAATCACACGGCTTGAAATAGCCGCTGCAGGAATACTGGAACCCGCCAGTACGGGTAATAACTGAAACATCGCACCGATCATTACCATGGTAATAAAACCCAATGTTAATAGATGCGTAAGCGCCAGGGTTTCCGCTGACCAGCGATTTTCAAGTACCTCTGGCCCAGCCATCAAAAGCAATATAGCTGCGGCGATGCCAAAGAGTGGCCCAGTCAGAAAAAAACGTAAAGGGATAGAAATATCCGGTGACTGATCAAGCGATAAATGTGTGTAATTCATATATTCACACAATCAATATCAACGACTTTTTATGTAACTGCCGGTAGTCTTGTCTCTGGCATACCAGATATAAATATCAAAACCATACATGCCTTCCCTAACCTCATATTTAAAGCCATTTTCAAGCAGGATGTCATATAACGGAAAGGGCTGCATGCAATGCATCATTTTTACATATTCGCCCTGTTTGAGTTTAGCCAAAATTTCCAGTGTTAAATCCAGTGGCTCCGGTGGCAGTAATTCATGTACATCGAGTATAATTTCTTTACTCATGACTCTCACTATTTTCAATAGTTGATAATATTTCTGGTGAGCTCTTCCACTTTATTCGCGCATTCCTGATCAATCATCGGATAAAGTATCTGTTCTTCTTTTATATTGTGCTGTTGCATAAAAATCAGCAAGGTTTCTGATAATCCCAGATAGCGATCCTGATTATGTGCAGTGACGGCCTGCTCCATTTCATTTAATAACTCACGCATTTGTTCATGCTCGTGGCGCATCATACTGGTTGGGCCATGTTTCATACCTGTCATATTTTCAAATTCAGCAAACAGAATTTTTTCTTCATGGTCAAAATGAAAAAGTATGTGGTCAGAAAATTCTCTTAACAATAACTGAGCTTTTTCCCATTCGTTTTTGGACGCTTGTAGCTCTGCATTTGTAAATATCTCGTCACATTTTTTGTGATCATTGGTCATTACACTTTTAATCGAAATCATACATCCTCCGTCAGGACAGGTATAATAATTCAATCCGATGCAGATTCGCCTTAACCAAAGTCAAGTTCATAAATAGCCTTAGCGAGAGCGTTAAAATTTAGACAGTTATACCAGTGCAAATTCTTCTAACTGCTCCCTATCCAGAATTTTAATGTCAATCCCATCCACTTGAATGGTCTCTGAGCTGCGCAACTGTTTAATTATTCTTGAAAATGTTTCAGGCCGTATAGATAACCTGGATGCCAATACAGATTTGGGTATAGACAGCTGCAGATGGTCATTGTCTCCAGCCAGGTTTAACAAATAGGAAGACAGGCGTTGTCGCCCTGTCTGTACACTAAGGTGATCAATTTCCTGTATCAGCCCTCTAATGCGCAGACTCATGTTACCTAACATGGCTAAGCAGGTATCAGGACTGTTTTTCAGCGTGCGTAAAAATGCAGCTGATTCAAAAGAAATAATAACAGCTTCATTTAATGCAGATGCGGTTACCAGAACATCAGGTCGCTCAAGAAACATCATTGCTTCTGCAAATGTTTCACCCGGTTTAACAACTTCAATGACCTTTTCCTGACCATCCGCTGAAAAACGCGATAGCTTCACCAGACCACTGAATACCAGATAAAAGCACTTTACAGAATCACCCTGTGAAAAAAGTAAATCCTCTTTATTAAGCTTAAAAAGATGCGCTTTACTCCAGGTATCCTGAAATTGATCTTCTGTCAGGGCATTGAAAAAATCGATTTGTTTGACAAAATTTTTATGTACAGTCGTTAACACTTAGCCTCCAGAGGAATTTTTAAACATAATCCAAACAGTGCACTATTTTGCGCATTGATGGATATAGTGGCGCTTAGTCTTTCTGATATTACGTGAATTCAAGTTACTAGTGCAACACATGGACTGATAAATCCATTCAACACTCACGCTTTTAAAACAATTATCTGTTAGCCATTCATTATCTTGCTCTCGTAGCTAATCGGTTAGTAGCTTATAGCTCGGCATAGGCGCCTCTCACTTTTTGAATTACGATTATTAAAACGTTCAAAACATATGAAAGCGCCAATTTGACAAACATCAAGGCAACATTCTATACACATACCTATTATAAATTTTGAAGTTTTAATTGTTGAAATGTTAATTACCACATAATGAGTAATGCTATGAGAGAAACCTTTACTAAGGGCGTGGCACGCAATATTTACTACGGAGGATCCGTTTTCTTCATCCTGGTATTTATTGGTTTAACCGTTGATACGGTTAACCGCCTGCCCACAACCGACAACAGAGAAAACATATCCGCAGAAGTCGCTGCTGGTAAGCGCTTGTGGGAACACAACGACTGCATTGGTTGCCATACACTTTTAGGTGAAGGTGCTTATTTTGCCCCCGAACTTGGTAACGTATATACCCGTTTTGGGGAAAGTACCGAAGCCATCAAAGCCTTTATCAAAAGTAGACCAAAAGAAGGTATCCCCGGACGTCGCAGCATGCCGCAATTCAATTTCAATGATGAAGAGCTGGAACAAGTTGCGCAATTTCTGAAATATTCTGATGGTATTAAAACTGCCAGAAACTGGCCACCAAACATTCAAGGGTAAAGGACATACATATGAAATATGAATCACAATCCGTTGCCAAGCTGTATTTTATTGCAGCAATTGCCCTGTTCGTAGGTCAAATCCTTTTCGGTGTAATTCTTGGCCTGCAGTATGTTGTAGGCGATTTTTTATTCCCCGAGATTCCATTTAACGTTGCCCGTATGGTACACACGAACTTACTCATCGTCTGGTTATTGTTTGGCTTTATGGGGGCCGCTTACTTTCTGGTGCCCGAAGAATCAGAACGCGAGCTCTATTCACCTAAGCTCGCGGTACTGATGTTCTGGGTATTTCTGGTCGCGGGTGTACTGACTATCCTGGGTTATTTACTGGTGCCTTATGCCACATTGGCTGAGATCACCATGAATGATTTGCTACCGACGATGGGACGAGAATTTCTTGAACAACCGACGATTACCAAAATAGGTATCGTTGTTGTTGCTCTGGCTTTCGTCTTTAACATCGGCATGACTATTCTCACCGGACGTAAAACTGTTATTTCACTCGTTTTACTCACCGGTCTGGTTGGACTCGCCGTATTCTTCCTGTTCTCATTCTACAACCCGGTCAACCTGGTGCTGGATAAATACTTCTGGTGGTTTGTTGTACACCTGTGGGTAGAAGGCGTATGGGAATTAATAATGGCTGCGATACTTGCCTTTGTACTGATCAAGGTAACCGGTGTGGATCGAGAAGTTATTGAGAAATGGCTGTATATCATTATCGCTATGGCGTTAATCTCAGGCATTATTGGAACTGGACATCACTTCTTCTGGATAGGTGCTCCCGATTACTGGCAATGGTTAGGCTCGATCTTCTCAGCAATAGAACCTATTCCGTTCTTTATGATGACGCTATTTGCCTTCAATGTAGTCAATAAAAGACGCCGTGAGCATCCTAATAAAGCCGCTACATTATGGGCATTAGGCACTGCAGTTATGGCATTCCTGGGCGCCGGTGTATGGGGATTTTTACATACACTAGCACCGGTCAACTTTTATACTCACGGAACGCAAATTACTGCGGCACATGGTCATATGGCATTTTACGGTGCATATGTCATGATAGTGTTAACGATGATCTCTTATTCAATGCCTATTATGCGCGGTAAAATAGCCGCCAATGCAAAAGCACAGGTAGTTGAAATGTGGTCATTCTGGTTAATGACAGTGTCGATGGTATTTATCACATTGTTCTTAACCGGTGCTGGTATTTTGCAAGTTTATCTGCAGCGTTACTCCGCAACCCCTTTAAGTTTTATGGACACTCAGGCAAAAATTGAAATATTTTACTGGATGCGTGAAGTTGCAGGCGTTGTCTTCCTCATAGGGCTGATTCTATACATCATAAGCTTCTTTGTTAAAGGCGAGGAAGTTCAAATGGTTGAATCCGCTGTTAAGGAATAAGTTTCAGATTTATTAAACTGCAGTAAAAAATACCGCCAATTAGGCGGTATTTTTTTATGTGACATAAACGTCTACCAAGAATATTATGTAAGCCAAAACATTATAACTAGACGCAATTTAATGATTAAATAATGGAACGTAAAGATGACTGCACATATGCATAATGAATTACAGTTAAAACGCGCCTCAAACGCCGCACTTGCTTCATTGCTTAATCTGACACTATTTCCAGTAATAAGCTTTATTATTTTATTATTTATATTCCGAAAAACGCCCCCTAATTGCATTGATCACTATCATGCCCTACTGGGAATAAAAATAAATGTCGTTGCCGCTGTCGCTCTTTTTTTAGTAAGCACATTAATGATATTACTAGGCGGATTCGATTCACCCTGGACATGGGTTTATGTCATTACTTATTTCACTTTGGTACACACGATTTTTATAATTTTTGCATTATGGGCATTAGTTCGCGCATGGTCTGGTGATAAGCTCAAAAGCAGCTAATATCTATCATCCATTTTTCTCACTTGATACTTATCAATGATCTTACTGGCCTTGAATATTAAAATCACACACAGAAGTACTCTCTTGCTATCCGATAAAAATTTCATGCTCGGCTAAGCATATACAAGCATTATGAACTTATATATGAAGCTCGCTTAAACAACTTAAAGATTCAACACAATGTGTGAACACATAGTAAAAGCAGAAGAACCTAAGTTACTCCCAGGTGATCTGGCTATGTGGATTTTTATTTTCGCTGAGTTGCTGGTATTTGGTATCGCTTTTATAGCTTATGCCATCACCCGAGCACAAAATATTGATATATTTAACCAGTATCAGTTAACACTCAACAGTGAGATAGGTGCCGCCAATACCCTGTTGTTAATTACTGCCAGTTATTTTGTAGTGCGTGCCATCCATGCCATCAGACTGAATAATGTAAAAACCTGCATCCTCTGGCTTTATGCTTCTCTAGGCTGCGGTACAATTTTTTTACTGCTGAAGTTGCTGGAGTATTACGATAAGTTTTCGCATGGCATTAACCTGAGCAGTAACACTTTTTATATGCTTTACCTGTCGCTCACGCTGTTTCATTTTATGCATGTAATTTTAGGCATGATAATCTTATTTGCCATTGTGATAAAAGCACAACGCGGCCACTATAGCGCAGAGAATTATATCGGTATTGAAACAGGTGCATCCTACTGGCATATGGTTGATCTAGTATGGATTATTCTATTTCCTTTGGTATATATTATACGATGAGTACTTAACAATGAGTATACGTTACAACATTCATACAATCTGGTTAGCCATGTTAGTGCTCACGCTATCCACTTATATTATGGGTAAACTAGATTTTAATGGCATCATTGTAACGTTCATTTTATTATTAACGGTAATCATCAAGGCCTATTTTATTATTAATGATTATATGGAACTACGCGGCGTGTCACTACTCTGGCGCATCATTATGTTTGGCTGGTTATGGGTCATCTGTATTTCTATTGCCATCACCTATATTGTTAGTCTTTAAGGCTTTATATTTATGAACAACAACGATATTCCTTACTACAAAAGTCAGAATAACGAAATTGAATTATTTGAACACGCTTACAATAATCAACTTCCATTATTAATAAAAGGCCCAACCGGTTGTGGTAAAACACGCTTTATCCAGCATATGGCCGCCAAACTAGGTCGCCCTTTATACACGGTTGCATGTCATGATGACCTGACCGCTGCAGACCTGGTAGGCAGACACCTGATTGGTGATGGCGCAACCTACTGGCATGATGGTCCGCTAAGTAAAGCGGTACGTGAAGGTGCAATTTGTTATCTGGACGAAGTGGTTGAAGCGCGTAAAGATACAACCGTTGTATTACATCCACTCTCAGATGACCGACGAATTCTGCCAATAGAACGTACCGGTGAAGTACTACACGCATCACCGGAATTTATGCTGGTAGTTTCCTACAATCCGGGTTACCAAAGTTTACTAAAAGGCATGAAACCTTCAACTCGACAGCGTTTTATCTCCATGCGTTTTAATTATCCCGATAAAGAAACAGAAACCGGCATCATTCAACAGGAAACCGGAATCGATTCCTCCATTGCATTACAATTAATTGAGCTAGCCCATGCCTTGCGCGTATTAAAAGATCATGACCTGGAAGAGTCGGCATCAACGCGTTTACTGGTCTACGCAGCTACCCTGATTAAATCGGGTTTTGATCCGATAGAAGCCTGCCGTGCAGCAATTATTGAACCGCTTAGTGACGATGAAGAAACAGTAAACGCGCTAATGGAAGTGGTCAGTGCAAAAATGGTTGTAACCTAATATGCTTCAAAAAGATCCCCCAAATCAACATACTGCAGCCTATGCTGAGGCTTTTTTTATTGCTAACCTGCTTTTTGTTGGGGTTTTTTATCTGGCCTTATGGATACTTTTTATTCTACGTTTTAATCAATCATCTTTAATTACCCGTCATCATCTACAACAAACACTCATCGCCAGCAGCATTAGTACAAGTATTTTTTTAATCATTAATACCTTTATCATATTGACCAGTGGTTATGCCTCCGTTATGGCTTTATTATTACTGGAAGTATATTTTATGCTTTTGCTTCCGCTATTTTTAATCGCTGGAATTATAGGATTTACTAAAGCCGTAAAAAAATTAGCTTTTAATTACCCTTTAATTTATCGCTTGATTAAAACTCCATCATTCAGCCTTTTACCTGAGTGATCGTTTACTGATGGAAGAATTAACTTTTTCAGCATCTGACTCAAATAAGAAAAACACAAATATCCCAGGGAGTCTGGCAATCTGGGCTGCCATATTGGCAGAGATGAGTGAGTTCGCCATTATGTTTATCGTGTATTTTATCGCTAAAGTACACAACCCTGAAATTTTCGCACAAGGCCCACTAAGGCTCAGCACTATGGCCGGTGCCAGCAATACCTTAATCATGCTAACCAGTAGTTTTTTTGTTGTACGTGGTGTTATAGCCATGCGCGCCAATAAGCCGGATATGTGTACACGTTGGTTGTGGGGCGCTGTTATTTCAGGCGGCCTTTATCTGATTATTAAATATTTTGAATATCAATGGAATACAACGCAGGGACTGAACACTGAAACCAATATATTCTATGCCGTGTATTACTATGTTACGTTTAATCATTTTTTACATGTTGGCTGGGGTAGTGCTGCAATTATATGGGTTATATTCCGCATTAACACAGGTGTTTATACCCATAAAGAACATGAAGGTCTATTAAATATCGCGGTGTATTGGCATATGATTGATCTTGCCTGGATAACCATTTTTCCTCTATTGTATGTTATTCATTAATGGCTATTGAAGAATGAAAATGACGCATATAAAAGTTATCAACACTCTGTGGATAGTGCTTATTCTGTTAACACTCTTTAGTACCTATATGGCAGAACAATCATCACCCGGCCTTTCTAGCATCATTATTATGGCTCTGGTGCTCGCCATTAAGGGTCGTATTATTGTGGATTATTTTATGGAACTTAAACATGCAAATGTTGTTTTACGTAGACTTATGCAATTGTATTTTTATGTCATACCCGCTTTAATTATTCTGGTTTATCTTTTTCCGGATAAAATTGCAAAATGGACGGCGTTATAAATGGATAATTTAAAATGCAAACATTGCGGCGGTCATGTTAAAGCAGGTGATATCAACTGTTCTCATTGCGGCATTCCATTACCACCCAACCTCGGTAAAAATTCGCAGAGAAAGTTTAAATGGTTTTTTATCGGGCTGATTATTTTCTGTTTTGTTATGATCCTCTGGCTACCACCAGACTGGACAAGGTTTATGGGTAGATAATTAACCATGGAAGAATTCGTCGGAAAAATATGGGATCGTTTCATTACCAATAGTGCAGACACGCACTACCCCGAGGCTATTGTGTATTTAAATGAAATTCGTCGCACGGCGGGTATTTTTTTTCGCGCATTGGGCGGTGAAGGCGGCTTACGTATCGAAAATGCAACGGACTCAGACATCCATGCACGACGTTCATTACTACAACGCATTGCAGGCAGTGGCAAAAAAACACAATACGCGTGGCGAGATGAAGAAACACTGAGGCTTCCTGAAAGGATTGACCTATTTCCTCAACAAAAGCTCAATCACGATCTTTATCTCTGGCTCATCGCACTCTCTGCTGTTACCAATATAGATCAGGCAAATGACATGGACTGGATTAGCCGTAATCAGTATCGCACCCGAAAAACACTGAAATTATGGCCGGGTTTAAACATTCACTATCAAACTCTGTTGGCTGCACATTTACAACAACGGCCAGAACCACACACATTGCCGAAGGCTGAAGCCAATCAGGAAACATTGATTCGTTTGGCACTGAGTCAGTCCAATCAAAGTGTTAAATTAGAGTACGCTAAACGTCCACCACAACCTGTACCACTGTGGTTACACCCTTGTCCACCCAATCAACAAATCATCGGCGGCCCTGCACCACAAGATTCGGATATAACGGACTCAGATAACGATAAAAAGCAGGATACAAAACAACAGAAAAAGCAGCAAAAGCGCAAAAAAGCCGATCGTACTGAGATGCCTGATGGAAATAATGGCCTCATGAGTTTTCGTCTGGAAACTTTATGGAGCTGGGCTGAGTACACAAAAGTTGACCGCACCACTGTAGAGAATGACGACGATGACGCCATAGCAACAGCAGAAGACATGGATAATATCACCCTTGCCCAGGACAGTGAAACTACGGCTGGAAAAATTAAACTGGATCTTGACCTGCCATGCAGCCAATATGATGATATTGCCTTAGGTGAAGGTATTGCTATTGATGAATGGGATTATAAAAAACAGATTCTACAAAAAGACCATTGCCGACTCCAGGTTATGCGTTCTCGTCATGCACAAGCGATGGAGCTGCCCGAAAAATTAAGGCCACAGGCGCATAAAATTCGACGTCAATTTGAAGCCCTGCGTCCGCAACGACATTGGCTGAGCCGACAGAATGACGGTGCTGAGCTCGACCTGGAAAACTACGTTAACTTTCTCACCGACCTCAAACACGGACATGTTGACAGCGACACTGCCTTTTATCGCGACATACGCAATCAAGATCGTAATCTTTCCTGTCTGTTACTCGCGGATCTGTCGCTCTCTACTGATGCCTACATCAACAACGAGGCGCGTGTTATTGATATTATTCGTGATTCTCTTTACCTGTTTTCAGAAGCACTAACAGCCACCGGCGATCGCTTCGCCCTACACGGATTTTCATCACGTAATCGTAGCCATGTTCGTTTCTATAACATCAAAACATTTAACGATAAATATAATAATAATATTCGTGGTCATATAGATGCCATTCGCCCCGGTTATTATACCCGTATGGGTGCAGCTATACGGCATGCTACGCAGCTGCTAGTAAAAGAAAACTCAAGCCAGAAACTATTACTTATTCTTACCGATGGTAAACCAAACGATCTAGATAAATATGAAGGTCGTTATGGGATAGAGGATACGCGTATGGCAATACTGGAAGCTGAAAAACTGGGGCTTCGTCCATTCTGTGTCACCATTGATGAAAAAGCCGAAGACTATTTACCCTATCTGTTCGGTAGCCGTTCTTATGTACTTATCCGTAATGTTGAAGAACTACCACGAAAATTACCACTATTGTATTTGAGGCTGACAAATTAAATTAACAGGTAACAACATTTCATTAACTCTTATCAGATAAAAAAACACTACCTTTTACTAATTAAGACTCTGGATTTCTTATGAAACTTTCTTACACTGCACTACTACTTAGTCTATCTGTCTTTATTACGGCTTGCTCACCACATCCTGCCAGTGGCGTCTGGCTAACAGCAGATGACAATGATTATGACATAAGTAAAGTAGTTATCGGCTTTGATGGCCGAGCTAATTTAATAAGCCAAAAATTAAACAATACAGAATGGCATTGTTTCTGGAGTGCTGTAACCAAACAGGAAATTTTACTAAATTGTACACCTTCAACGAATCCTGAAAATGAACAACGTTTCACCGTAAAAATCGATAATAAAAAAATTGCTGAACTACTACACAATGACCAACTGGTTTCGAAATTAACTCTTCAAAGTGAAAACCCTTCGTCACCAAAATAGCAATTAAAAAGATATACAGACTAAAATTCCCTACCGACAAGGTAACTACAGCGAACAATACGTAGATAAAAAAAGCCTGAAACAATAGTTTGTTTCAGGCTAGATCTATAATTGCGTGTCCTCTAGTTTACAAATCTCCAGCCTCATGCAAATCTTAAATCCAGTAATGTCCTTTACCATGAAATGAGCATTTCAGGTTTCGCAGATCATCAAATATGAGTTTTGACCGATCATCATCAAGAATAAATTAAACGTTACCTGTGGTAATTTTAAAATGCCATCTGGGCTGACTGTAATTTCATCCATTAAGCCATCAGTATTAAATCCACTAACCGAAACAGATGAGCCATGATCGGCGACAGATGCTGCCTCTTGAGTATGAATATGTAATTCAATAGATGTCAGAAACAGCAAGTACTGATCATATAAATGACCAGCTTTTTTACAGAATGCTGTTTAGTTGGTATTTTTATAATTCAGTGGGGTGCGACAGGTAATATCGAAAATAGTTTGGCATAAATCCAGAAAACATTAGAATCCCCTAATAAACTCAATTTATGCTCACTATGCAGCGCTATTGCTAACCACCTGTTTTAGTATCTCCGCCAGTTGCCTGGTTGCAGGCCCCGCCTGTTCTGTGTCGGCATATATCAGATATAATATCCCCGTCCGCTGTTTGCCTTGCGCTAACGGCAGTTGTTTAAGCTCACCCTGTTCCAGCTGCAACTTAATTTCCGTTTCTGGTAACCATCCGTAACCTAAACCATGACTAATTACCTTACTGGCGGACTCAAGGCTTGCCACCGCCCAGCGATACGATTCATTTAGCCATCCGGCATCAATCCCTTTACTGCCTGAATCACTCACCACTACATGGGTTTCACGATTCAGATCACTGGTAGTGATAGTCCGTGATAATAAATGCAGGGCATGCTGAGGGTGAGCCACGGCAATGAAATTAACCTGAATTAGCTCTTCTCCAACAAAACCTTTGGGTACAAATGGGCTAATCACTAAATCGGCCTCGCCATTAAGTAGTAGATCTTCTGCACCAGACAAAACCACCTCCTGCAATTTTATCCGTGTTTCCCTGCTCGTCGGCCCAAACTGCTTCAGTGCCTGCATTAAATACTCTGTCGGGAATGCCGATTCCACGCCCAGACGTATCTCCGCCTCCCAGCCTTGCTGCAGATGCAAGGCCTGTTGTTCTATCGCGCTTGCATCGGCGAGCAATTGGCGTGAGCGCTGCAATAACACCTTACCTGCTTCACTCAATACCGCCTTACGCCCTTTTATGCTCATTAGCGGCATGCCTAACTGATCTTGCAGACGTTTAACCGCGTAGCTTACCGATGATTGGCTGCGATTCAGTTGCACCGCTGCCTGCGCATAACCACCGCAATCTATTACTGCCTGCAGGGTACGCCATTGCTCAAGACTCACTCGGGGATTGTGTAGGGGTTTATTCATACAGACCACTATATATCTAATTATTAGATATATAAAGGCAATATTTTGCGCTTTTATATCTAATAAATTAGTTCACAATATACATCACAACGAACTTAACAAAACTCAAAAAGGTGGCAACAATGGAAAAATTTACAGATCTGCTAGCAAGAATCTTCTTAGGATTAATATTTGTAATGGCAGGCTTTAGCAAACTCGGTGCAGGATATGCTGGAACAGCGGGTTATATGGATAGTATGGGGGTACCCGGCGCCCTATTACCTCTGGTTATAGCGACGGAAATCGCTGGCGGCTTAATGATTATTCTCGGCTTTAAAATTAAATGGACGGCTTTTGCACTGGCAGGATTCACTCTGTTAGCAGGCATAATATTCCACAGCAATTTTGCCGATCAGATGCAGTCGATATTGTTTATGAAAAATCTAGCCATTAGTGGTGGCTTGTTACTGCTAGTTAATCACGGTGCTGGTGAACTAAGCCTTGATAAAAAAATGGCTTAAAAAATCTACAATTAATCACGCAAATAAAATCGCCGCTTCATACAGGAAGCGGCTTTAACAAAATAGCGGAGCGAATGCATGGGCATGTTAATAAATGGTGAACTCGCCAACAGCTGGTTAGACAAAGAAATAGAAGAAGGTGAATTCAAGCGAATGGAATCCTCCTTTCGGCACTGGGTAACACCTGATGGCAGTGCTGGCCCAACAGGAAATGCAGGATTCAAAGCTGAAGAAAACCGTTATCACCTTTACGTGTCTGACGCCTGCCCCTGGGCACACCGTACTGTTATTTTTCGCAAACTTAAAAAACTCGAAAATATAATAGGCATTTCCTATGTAGAGGCCGACATGCTGGACGATGGCTGGACGTTTTCTGCAGATGGTAAATATAAAGATAACTTACATGGTTTCCATTATGCCTATGAACTTTATCAAAAATCAGATAGTAACTTCACGGGACAAATTACCGTACCTATTTTATGGGACAAAAAAACAAACACGATTGTCAACAATGAGTCATCAGAAATTATTCGTATGCTTAACTCTGCATTCAATGCATTTACAGATGAAAAAACGGATTATTATCCAGAAGAGTTACAGGAACAAATCAATACTCTTAACCAACCCGTTTACGACAATATAAATAATGGCGTATATCGTTGTGGCTTTGCAAATACACAAGCGGCTTATGAAAAGGCCTTTATGCGACTATTTAATCAATTAGATAAAACAGAACAGTTACTATCAACACAGCGTTATTTACTCGGCAAGCAAATAACAGAGGCTGACTGGCGTTTATTTACCACATTAATACGTTTTGATGCGGTATATGTTGGACACTTTAAATGTAATTTAAGGCGTATTAGCGATTATCCAAACCTCTCCAACTATCTGCGTGAGCTATACCAGGTGCCTGGCATTGCCGAGACAGTTGATTTTGATTACATCAAGCGTCACTACTATTACAGTCATACGAGCATTAATCCAACACAAATAATACCTGTTGGACCACTGCTAGACTTTTCTGCTACGCATGATAGAGATAGAGAATATTAAATTTCACTATACAGTGAATAATTTAAATACTGGAATGGAACAGGTCTTTCAATTGAGTGGCGTATTGCTGTGTGTATTATTGCAGGGGTATCTTCATAGATGCCCCAATTTTACAGCTGATACACTATATAAAAACCGAAAGTTATAATTTTAAATGGTATTTAAATTATTGGTCGATTTAATGTTTTATTAACCAGTTATTTACACTGATCACTAACTCAGAATTTTTATCCACAAAAAAGTGATTTGCACCTTTGACTATTTGCTGCGAATAATTTTTATTTTTTGATCCTGCTTGCGCTCTCAATTTCGATGACTCCAGTACATAGTCCAGATCTTTTTCTCCGTACAAATCCAGCACTGGTATAGTAATTTTTTGCAGTGCCAATACGGTATCCATTCGCTTATCTTCACGAGGCCCTGGCATACCGATAGCGACAAATGACTTAATCACACTATCTTTATTATTTGCCAAATAGTATGCCGACATAGCCGAGCCCAAACTGTGCGCTACAATGTAAATATTTTTAATGCCTTTATCCTGTAGATTTTTTACTGCCGCATCAATGCGCGGAGCCACCTCATCAAATAATGGCGCGTATTCATGGTATTCCGCTTCATTATGTAAAACTGGCATTTGAATTGATAAAGTAGCCCAGCCACTTTTCGGCAACTCTGTACGCAGCGGATAAATAACCTCTTGCCAGTTGGGATGAACACCAGAGCCGTGAATAACAATTACACCGCCGCGTGTATTATCAGTAGCGGATTCTGTATATATGGCTAACGCCTTATGTTTGCCCAAATCAAGCCATTCTGCATCTCCTTCTACCAGATAATCAACAATCTGATCAACCCAACGTTTTTCTTTATCCAGATCAGATGCCTGTGCAGAAGGTAACAAATTACAAATGATTAAAATTAGAGGAATAAGGATAGCTTTCATGGCATGGGCTCTTTTAAAGTAGATGCTTTTTAATTTTTAATAGATTAACAAATAATTCGAAGTAGACCTATTGTTTATTTTAGAGTCAAGGCACAAATATTTATATTCCGCACTAAAGGTAATAACAAGGTGCTGTCATTTAAATACAAGAGCCTGAATACAGCCGGAACCTCCAAAGGTACCTGTCCGCCATCTAGCTCCCATACTATTTTTTCACATGCTTAAGTGTTATTAATAATGTAATATCACTACGAGTACAAATTTTATAGGCATCGATGTAATTCGGAGTTTTACGTTGCTGTAGATAGCGTGTACATTTAATCTTTATAGTTTAAACACCTAAGGCAAAGGCAAAAACAAATGAAAATATTAATGGTATTAACATCACACGACCAATTAGGTGAAACCGAACTTAAAACCGGCTTCTGGCTAGAAGAATTTGCCACTCCTTATTATATTTTTAAAGATGCCGCTGTAGAAGTAACTCTGGCTTCACCCAAAGGTGGGCAACCGCCACTAGATCCAAAAAGCGATGCTGCCGATTTTCAAACACAGGCAACGCATCGTTTTAAAGCTGATAAGGACGCACAGGCTGTACTCGCCAGCACACACAAACTATCCGATGTTTCTGCAGATGATTACGATGCAATATTTTACCCGGGTGGGCATGGCCCATTATGGGATTTAAGCAATGATCCACACTCCATCGCGCTAATTGAAACGATGTTTTCTGCGGGCAAACCGGTTGCCGCCGTTTGCCATGCACCCGCCGTATTGCTGCACACTAAAATAACCGATGGCTCGCCGTTATTAAAAGGCAAGTCAGTAACTGGTTTCAGCAACACCGAAGAAGATGCCGTGCAACTTTCGCAGATAGTGCCATTTTTATTAGAAGATAGTTTAAAGGCTAACGGCGCGACCTACTCAAAAGGTGATGACTGGCAGCCTTATGCAATTAAAGATGGTCTATTAATTACCGGGCAAAATCCGGCTTCATCCGCAGCTACCGCAAACGCATTGCTGGGCTTACTCCAGTAGGCTATTGCATAGCCATATAGGAAAAATAGATAAAGCAGTTGTAAATATTTATCCTTAAGCCCTGTACATCACGTACAGGGCTTTTTATTATGTAAAGCAAAACAATTATTCTTACTCAACCATTGTTAGGCCAAAAATGTCCCTATCAAGCAACGACAAAGAATTCACCAACTACGTAGTAGACTTAATGCAGAGTATTGGGCCGGTATATGTCAAACGCATGTTTGGTGGTTATGGGCTTTTTTTAGATGGTTTAATGTTTGCACTGGTAAGTGATAGTTTATTGTATTTAAAGGCCGATACTGAAAACAAAGATAACTTCATTAAAAATAATCTAAGTGCATTCAGTTATGTAAAAAAGGCTAAGGTGTGCAATCTCTCGTATTTTCAATCGCCTGAAGATGCACTCGAAGATGCCGAGATTATGCACAACTGGGCCAGAGCATCTTATGCGGCGGCCTTAAGAGCTACGGCTAAAAAATCAAAAAAATAGAAAGATGCTACTTATATTTTTATCTCTACACGGTTAACCAGGCGCTTATTTTGAGGTCTCATCACCACTTTACTGCGTAAATCTAGTCCTTCTCCGCAAATGAAATAGCCCCTACACCATTACCACGAAATCTTACTATGGCTATTTTCCCTTCATCATCTTTTAATGACAGCACTTTACCCTCTTTGCTTTCATCACCGATAAACTCAGAGTTTTCCATCGTTGGTTCACGCTTTAATAGAGACTCAGGGACCTTTACATTTTTCGTACCCCAGCCATCCGGTTTTTTAGTTTTATTAAATGCACCAACTGCCAGGCTAAATTTAGCTTCGAGCTCAATCATCTCCTGCAGATTGTCTGCATTAAATCCATTGAGCAGATTTTTAATAAACTCTCGATCAAAGCTGTCCAAGATTTTTTTAGCTAACGCATAGGGCTGCCCTGGCGTTGCACTCAAGCGAATGGTCGCTTCTGCGGCAACAGAACGAGGCTTAGGTTTTGCTCTTTCTTTACCCTCTACATAAGCTGCGGCTTTTTCAATATAGATCTCTTCCGGATTTTCCTGTATCGCTCGCGCCAGGCTTGCACCCTTTACATCATCCCACTCACGCTTGGCAACAACAGAGGGAGAAACGCCTTCCTGTTTCGCCATTTCAAAAAGACAATTCGCATGGCAATGCTGAAAATAATCTTTAATCACAGGGGTTAGTGATAAGTAGGCTTCAATTTTCTCCATGCCACTTTTCCCGGGATAACCTGCACCAAAAGGCGGCTTAGCCTCTATATAATGACGTAATGATTTAAAGGCAGCTCCGCTTTCATCATTTAATTTTTTCCAGCCTTCTACTTTACAAAAAAGTGCCATCGCCTCGGCAAACTTTTCTATTTGACCACCCTTTTTAATCATTTCATGCTGGGTTTCTACTGTATTTTCTTGATTTGTCATAACACTATAAATTCTTCAAATAATAGGGATTGAGGTACCACAGAAATAAAAATCTGACTATAAATAGTCTTTACACCTGATAATAAGCAATGATGGCCCGGTTCGTGTATTTTACATTGGAAGGCGTGCTTTGAAATACATAAAAGGCAAACAAACATCAACAGCGTTTGTATTCAGTTAGGCATTACAGCAGAATGCCCTGGCAAATCCAGTCGTCTACAGAATGTCATGATTGTTAATTTACAAATAGGTAAATACCGCGGTGTCGATCTCGTAGACTTCATACAGGCTCTTCATATTAAGAAACAGCGTATAATGTTTATTCAGTTTGCTGATTATTTGTGTGGCTAAGATTATAAACCTAAGAAAATTTTAAAAATTAGTCATGAAAACATAGAGATAATTGTATAAATATATAATAAATACAATAAGTTATATATAATTTAAAATAAAGCCTGGTTATTTATTGTCTACTACCTGATTTTTTCATAAAAGTGATATTGTTCACCACAATTTTTTGCACCTTCGCTAATATCGATATTTAGGATAATGGCCTGATAAAGGTTAATAAGGGACTAAAAAGACAATGAATACAACAAGGCCAGGCAATAAGAACAAGGCGCTATTAACACCCAAAGATGTGGCCAATCAACTCGGTGTCTCACCCGTGACTGTAAGGGTATGGGCGCAGGAAAAAAAACTGCCTTTTGTCACAACACCGGGTGGTCATAGACGTTTTAGTCAAGAGCAGGTCAACGAGTTTGCAGAGCAGCATGGCGGTCGAAAATCGGCGTCACTTTCTATCTTAATAGTCGATGATGATGAACAACATGCCGAACTTTTATCCGAGTATTTAAAGTATATGCCGTTAGAAACAAGCACCTATGTTGCTCACGATGGCTTTGAGGCTGGACAACTCATTAATCAAATAAGTCCCGATTGTGTATTGCTAGACTTAATGATGCCTGGAATGGATGGGTTTTCTGTATGCCAACGTATAAAAGACAACCCGGCAACCAGGCATATTCGCGTAATTGCAATGACTGGCTATACCGATTTAGAAAATGTACAACGCATACTGCAGGCTGGAGCAGAGCAATGCCTAAAAAAACCCATTAGTCGAAGCAGCATAAGCGAGCTTTTTGAATAGAGCTTGCGATAGGAATTCAAACTCCAGATTAGTAACTAAGCCTGAGTATTAACATGGAAAATACGCCAACTATTAGTAACGTAGAGTAAGATCAGGTGAATTGATACGCATCGTTTTAACAACCCGTTTAAAGGCTACCGTTAGCTATACCTTCAATACATTCCACCCATCAGTCGTTTTAATCTAGACGGTATTAATCCACTGTAAACTATGATTACGCAATTCAGTCATAGCTAACCAGATATGCTTGCTTAATCTACAGACATAAAAAAAGGGGCTTATAGCCCCTTTTTTTATAGCAACTTACTAATTATTACTTCTTTTTAGCAGCGCTTTTCTTAGCTTTCTTCTTCGTTTTCTTTTTAGCAGCAGGTTTTTTAGCTGCTGGTGCAGAAGTCACCTGTAAAGACTTTAATAACGCATCTGTGCGCTTAGTAACTTCTTTTGTTTCTGCCTTAACTGTAGCTGTTTTAGCTTTAACATCAGCTAGCTTTGCTTTTAGCACTGCTAACGGATTTTTTACTGCAGTTGTTTTTTTCTTAGCTTTTTTCTTTACGGCCATCTCTTACACCAAGTATTGATTGAAAGTCGGTATCATACTTCTTTTTTGATTAAAAATCATACAATTTATTTTAGTTTAAATTTTACTTAAAATTTATTTATCTATGTCGGTTTTTATGTGAGCACTTTTATTGGCTAAAACTGGCTACAAATGAAACTTAAAACACAGACCAAATGAAGCTGTTTAAATAAAAAATCACACCCAATCCTGAGGCATTAAGTATTTTTCATACAGCTCAGCTTCTGCACTACCTGCTTCAGGCTGCCAATTGTATCGCCAGCGGACATTAGGCGGCATTGACATTAAAATTGACTCTGTACGCCCACCTGACTGCAAACCAAACAACGTACCTCTATCGTATACCAGATTAAATTCTACATATCGGCCGCGACGGTAGAGCTGAAAATCACGTTCACGCTCGGTAAATTCCATCGATTTACGTTTTTCTACAATCGGTCGATACGCTTTAACATAACTCTCGGCTACGCTCTGCATAAAGGCAAAGCTTTTTTCAAATCCCCATTCGTTTAGGTCATCAAAAAACAGCCCGCCAACTCCGCGGGGTTCATCGCGGTGTTTTAAATAAAAATATTCATCACACCATTTTTTATACCTGGGATATACATCTTCACCGAATGGCAGGCAGGCATCTTTAGCGGTTTGATGCCAGTGTTTTACATCATCATCATTGCCATAATACGGGGTTAAATCGAAGCCACCGCCAAACCACCAAACGGGATCTTCACCGTCTTTTTCAGCGACAAAAAAACGTACATTTGCATGTGATGTGGGTACATAAGGATTATGAGGGTGAATAACTAAAGACACCCCCATTGCCTGAAATGAACGCCCGGCAAGCTCAGGGCGATGCGCAGTCGCCGAACCAGGTAAATTATCACCATATACATGGGAATAATTTATACCCGCACTTTCAAACACAGCACCGTCGGCCATTACACAGCTTTTGCCACCACCACCCTGCTCACGTTGCCATTCATCAACTTCAAATGTCTTCGCACCATCTTCCTCAGCTAATGCATCGCAAATATTTTGTTGAAGTTGCAGCAGGAAGGTTTTTACCGCTTCGATATCTGGAGTTGTACTGGCTTCGCTCACTTGAGGTGTTCCTGTTGGTTTTGGTTTTATACTAAAGTGCTATTGTCGGCTCAATAAATATGCGCCATATATTATTCAGTCACCGGGGTTATTTTCAATGGCTGGACGACTAATGTATCAAAATTCTGCGGCATTACATACTGAATCACTTCTTTGTTATTTTCACTTAGCGCGATATCAATGCCCTTGTCCGGGTATAGCCAATGAATAGCATCGCTGCTTGAATCTGCTAACTTTTCAGCGGGTATACCAAAGCGCTTTTCTATTACTTCTGCACTTAAGTTAATAGAGGGTAAGTAGGTAATAGATGAAATAGCGGCGCCACGTACACGTCGCGCATCCTCAGATGACAGCGTCACCTTACGCGTACCACTGCCCATTGTGGCAATGCGTGCGCCACGATTAAACATACTTTCAAGCTCAGCCAGTGGCAAATTTATTAACATCACCATTTTAGACTTAAGACCACCAATTTTTACTTCGGCAAAAAAGGCTTCAATAACCGGGGGTGTACTTTCAGCACTAAACAGTGTCAATTCAGCGGTTTCTTTAAACTGCTTTTCGGCTTCGCCTAAAGAGGTTTGCCCAATAATTACACTAAACACCTGTGGATGCCCAGATTCGAGAACGTTTACTTGCCAGGGAAATCCTGCGTGTGCTTCATTGGGATTTTTAAGTGAACTAAGATATACACCAATCAATAATGCCAATACTGTAAAGCCCAAGACTTTTAAAAAAACGTGTCTGGTTAGCATTAAAGCACCTGCCCCGGTTTAGCATTACTCATTTCGGGTAGATCTTCTTCAATAGGCGTTAATGCATTTTCTGGAAAACGTTCGACAATCCAATTTGGTAACATCGATTTTTTTGCCTGATGCAATGATTCAGATTCAAACACAATCAATCCGAGTACGGTCACCATAATTGGCAGAAATGCGACGCCACTAAATGCCCAATGTTGTGGCTTCATATCACCACCGGACACCCAATAAATAATCCCAAGTGCCACACACATTGCGCTCAACATCAGTACGAAAAAACCACTCCGCCGAGCCGCTATCTGCCAATGCCCGCTGACATACCATGGGGCATTATTTTTAGCGCGACGCGCACCCCAAAATAAGTACGCCATACTCACAAAAGAGAAAATAGGCACAATCATAATGTATTGAATAAGCGGCGAGCCTGCACTCAAAAGGGCGACAAAGACTAATACATGATTAAAAATTAAGTTGGTAAGAAAAACCTCATGTGGAACGCGTGCTTTTTTAAGGTCTTGCGGAGAAATATCATATGTCATCAGGTAACGCCTGTGGTGTTGCAAATCACCTATATTGTAACATTAATAAATGCTTAATTACCCCTCTATAAAGCCGTAAATCAACGTGTAAACAGGCGATGATAATTGATCTTGCTCAACTCGGCGATGGTTTCCACACTGCAACCACGCACCTCTGCTAAACATTCGGCTACATGCCCTACCCAACCGGGGTGGTTTTGTTTGCCACGATGGGGAACCGGAGCCAGATAAGGTGAGTCTGTTTCAATCAAAAAGTGATCATCGGGAACCTGTCGTGCGACCTCTCTTAAGGCCGCTGCATTTTTGAAAGTCACTATGCCCGAAAAGGAGATATACATACCTAAATCTATTGCCTGTTTTGCCATGTCCCAGCTTTCAGTAAAGCAATGCAACACCCCACCGCAATGTTCAATGTTGCCTTCGCGCAAAATATCCAGGGTATCCTGCTGTGCATCTCTGGTGTGAATTATCACTGGTTTATTAAGTTCGTTCGCCGCCTGCATGTGTACTTTAAAACTGCAAAGCTGCTGTTCACGGGTTTCTTTTGAATAGTAATAATCCAGGCCCGTTTCACCAATTGCCACTACTTTTGAATCTCTGCCCAATTCAATTAATTTCTGTAGCTTGATAATATCGTCCTGTGCATCACAGGGATGTACCCCTACTGAAATATCAATATGCGGGTGTGCCTCTACCAATGCTTTCATTGCTGGATAATCTTCAAGATTAATCGACACGCAAAGCATGCGCTCAACCTGTCCTTGCTGAATACTGGCAAGCAATTGGCTAAAACTATTGTCGAAGTCTTTTAGATCAATGCGATCAAGGTGGCAATGTGAATCAATAAACATGAAATTAACTTTGGGGAAATTTTTATCAACAAATGACAGGCGGCTTATGAGTATTTAGCCACCTGCATAAAACATTACATAGTATGTGTTGTACGATCGGACTTTAGTGCACCGGCAAGGTAGGTCTCAATTTTGGTGCGCGTTGTGCCATTATCCTGCGGCCCAAACTGCACACCAATACCGGATGCCTTATTACCTTGAGCACCAGGGGGTGTAATCCAGATAATTTTGCCGGCAACCGGTAAGCGCTCTTTATCTTCCATCAGGGTTAAAAGCATAAATACCTCTTCGCCTAACCCATAAGTTTTATTCGTGGGAATAAACAGGCCACCATTGCTAATAAATGGCATATACGCCGCATACAGCGCCGCCTTATCTTTAATGGTGAGTGAAAGAATCCCCTGTCTTGGTGCGCCGCCTGCAGCCATGTTTTATACCCGTTTTAATTGTTTGTGCCATGATAATAGCAAATCTTCCCATAACAGTTGAGTATTCAGCGGGATAGATTGCAATTGTTTTTGTTTAATTAGCTGATCCAGGTACTCATATAGACTTTTCACACTGGACCTGTCAACCAACTTCACCAATTCAGACTTATATGATTCATGCACCACGCTCGCCTGCTCACCACATTGGTGCAATTTAACTAAATCCTCAACCCAGTCATACAACCAGTTAAGCATATAGCTTAATGGAAGTTTATGTAACTGCTCTGCCTGTTCAACCAGGGGCTGATTTTTCGCTACAGAAAGCAGTGCCTGTATTAATTGCCGGTGATTATCCAGCAATTCAGACTCTTTAAGCTGCATCGCCAATAAAGGCGCTCCATGAGCCAGATTGAGCAAATCCTGAGCTTGATCAACACCCTGCTCCTTTAACCACTGAGTTGCCTGCTGCGCTTCTGGAATTGTAAAGTTAATTAGCTGACAACGAGAGCGTACCGTAATAGGTAATTTTTGCGGACTGGAGCTTACCAGTAATAACATCGAATCACTTGAGGGCTCTTCTAAGGTCTTCAGCAAACTATTCGCTGCATTGATATTCATATCATGTGCATCCGCTATCACCACCACCTTATAGCCACCAAACTGACTGGTTAGCGTGAAACGCGCAGACAATTGTCGAATCTCATCAACCTTAATGGCTTTACCTTTATCTTCTGCCTGCAAAATAAACATATCTGGGTGTGTTTTAGCCGCCAATAATTGGCAGGCAGAACAAGCTCCGCAGGCCGAGCCATCCACTGATTGATTTTGGCACAACAGGCTATTTGCCAGTTGCATGGCAAAATCGAGTTTGCCCAAACCTTCTGCGCCGACTAAAAGCAATGCGTGGGGTAACTTACCCGCCTGTTGCTGAAGCTGTACATTTTGCCACTGTGTTTGATGCCAGGGATAATTCATTGAGTAATACTTTTTATGCCGTATTGTAATAAGGTTTGTTAATTGCTGAATGTTACTATTTGCATGACCAAACCACCATAAGCAAAGGATTTTAAATAGCTTACTCCGTTAATCTGAAATTAGACCTGGATTCATAAAATAATCAACACGATAACTATACTTAATGTGATGCTTCGGTAAAGGATACCAAAACTCTCCCCATCGATAAGCATCTGTTTTTACTAACCATTAGGAGAGCATAATTATGATGCTAAATGTAGCCGGTAAAAGTGTTGAAACAAATGAACAAGGTTTTATCAGTAATCTAGCCGAATGGAACGAAGACTTCACCGAAACCATAGCAAAAAATGATGGTGTCGAATTGTACAATGACCATTGGGAATTAATTCTTTATTTCCGAGAGTATTACGAAGAGAACCAGGTATGTCCCACTATGCATAAAGTGGTTCGTGAACTGGGAAAGAAAAATACACATTTTCATAATCAGAAAGAATATGAGAAGCATATTTACAAACTGTTCCCATGCGACCCAGCCCATGAAGTATGTAAATTAGCAGGCCTGCCCATGCCTCAACCAGATGATTAGTTTTTTCATTGTTATCTGTCATAGCTAAGAAAAGCACCTAAATAAGGTGCTTTTTTTTCGCCTTAAATTGTACAAATAAGCCCAATACATCTGATACATCACTGTCATCTTCATACCTGGAATAACAAATATATGCCTGACACCGAGGAACACAAAAGATTGACTATAACGAACGCTCGTTCTAGTATTCGCCATGACCTCAAAAAACCTTAAACAAACACCAATAAATACTCGTCAGCAGATTCTGTCTACAACGCTTAATCTTTTCAGTAATAAAGGCTATTTCAACACCTCTGTACGTGACATTGCGCGTGAGTCAGATGTCAGCATCGGCTCGATATATCACCACTTTAAAGACAAGGAAGGCATAGCAAGCGCTATGTATAACAACCTGATTGATCAAATGGTGACCGAGCTAACACAAATTAAAACCCGTAATAATAATGCTCATGATCGCTGTCGTGCGGTTATTATTTTTTTATTCGAAATGACCGAAGCAGAGCCCGCAGCAATGGAGTTTATGCTGTCATCTAAACACAGAGATTTTCTCCCCAATGAAAAGCCCATCTGCTCTTCTATACCCTTTGAGATGATGAGAAAACTGGTTAAAGACGGCATGCTGTCTGGCGAGATTCAGCTTATGGACCTTATGGTCGCCTCGAGCTGTTTGTATGGTGCATCCATACGCATGATCACCTCGCGCTTAGACGGGCTGGTCGACAAGCCATTGCCAAAATACCTCGAAGCGATTTGGCTATCTTCATGGAAATCTGTTGCGGTATAACGCCATGTCTGATGAGTTTTTATATTAAGTAAAGAACGGAAAGAACGATGATAAAAATTACACAAAACTCGGATGAATTGTGTTTAGGCTGCGTTTATTACCCGCCTAATTTACCTGAGCACGCATATCCAGCAGAAGACTGGAAACAATTACAGGCAAAAAGCTGTTCGTTTGATTTTTCACCTGACGACAAAAACTGCAAACTAAGCAGGAAAACAAGCTGTTCCATTGTAGACATGCAGAATCTGCCTAAATAATTTTGCTTAATGACACCTGGAGCAGACATTATGAAAATACTGAAATATAAAATTTTTACTTTGATTACTGCACTGATGTTTTGCGGCGTCACATTAGCATCAACAAATACTATTGATGACAGCGCTGCACTGGGAAACTTAAAAAAGGTAAAGGCGTATTTCTGCTAGACATGGTGATCCCAAAAAACTTAATTCTTATCTGCAGATAATTCCGGGAACACACAAAGGTATGAAATCACAGGGCGTAACAGCAGATTTCGTTCTGGTATATATCGGCCCCAGTGTTAAATATTTAACCAGCTCACCATCTGCAGAAACTGAAAAACTAGCCGCTGGTGTATTGATGGATCTCGAATCAAATATAGAAACCTTAGCGCAACTGGGTATCAGACAGGAGATATGCGCTGTTGCTACCAGTATTTTTAAGATTGATAACAAAACGCTATTTCCTGTCCTAAATCTAGTTGCAAATGGATTTATTTCCTTAATTGGTTATCAGGCACAGGGTTATCATCTGGTTCCTGTTTTTTAAAAAGCAGTTCATTAATTTTTACATCTACAACAATGAGACATAACTATGTTTATGATTGAATATAAAGATATTGGCTGGTGGTACTGGTTAATAACGGCAATATTATTAACTATTGGCATAAGCGGAAATGAACTGGGATTTATGCTGGCTATAGGCTTAACAATTTTTCAGTTGCTGCATTTCATTATACGAGAAGCTAGCATCGCCAGTTTCCCCGTACAGGTACGCTTCTGGTATTTGATGTTGTTATTAGTCGCGTGGATTGATCCACTGCAATGGCTATACTGGGTTCCTACTATTGGTACCTGGGCACAAATAATTTTTGGCTACTGCACTATGGCAAGACTCGTCTCATTATTTCCCTGGAATCGCGAGGAATCATTTACCACTAGTTTATTAATGCGGACATTTTTTTCGCGCCCAGTTAAAGGCAGCGTGAAACAAGGATTTGCTGATAATCAGAGTTAATTCGAACAACATCTACTTATCAAGCTGACATTACCATAGCAATGCCAGCTTCTATAAGCTACATCGGCTGAGTAATAGTAAAGGCACCACGGATTTCACCTGCTTTATAACCAACGGCTTTATCATTTGGGTAAAGCTCATTCAGCTTAGTAGAAATAGTAGAGTCAATATTGTCACCGTGACATATAAGACAAGGCATTTTTGCTAATGGTGGCATACCAATAGCCTTCATGAAGCGGAAATTCTTTTGGCCTTTCTCTTCAACTACTTCAAAGTAAGCCATTTTTTCCGGGGACTCACCTGCAGCGCGACGCTCTGCAAATTTTTTCAGTACCGCCTCTTCCCAGGCATCAGGTGCATTAGCAGGGTTACGTAGTTTCAAACTGGTACGCCCAACTTGCCAATTATATTTTTCTGAAATCTCACTGGCAATCAATGGCGCACTTTCATTACAGGCCTTTATAGCTTGCACCGGGCCACCTGCCTGCATAGCTGTTTTCATTTCCTTCATTAGCTTTCCTGCAAGCTCCTGAACCGCCGACTTACTCTGTTCTACTCGACCCTGAACATTGTCACTTGCAAAGTTTACACTGAGGGGCGCTAAACACAGCAATGTAATACCTATTATTTTTTTCACGGATTTAACTCCTCAAACATCGTATAAAAACCATTCATTATAAATTTTCAAAAATCGTTTTAATCTGTGTCTGTACCGATGCCAGATCACCAGTGGCATCAACTATTTTCATGCGTGATGAATCAGCCTTGGCTCGGGCAAGATAAGTTTCTCTTACTCGATTAAAAAAGCCATCACGCTCCTGCTCAAAGCGATCGGGCGTACTGCGTTTACCGGCTCTTTCTCGCCCTACTTCAATTGGCGCATCTAACAGAATAGTTAAATCTGGTCGCAAATCACCCAGCACCCAATTTTCCAGTCCTGCAATGCGTTTTATATCTAACTGTCTTCCACCACCCTGATAGGCATAGGTTGCATCGGTAAAACGATCACATAATACCCACTTGCCACTTTCCAGTGCTGGCTTTATCACTTTCGCCACATGTTCGGCACGTGCGGCAAACATCAGCATTAGCTCTGTATCGTCAGACATCCCTTTGAAATCTTCACCCAAAAGCATGCCGCGCAATGCTTCACCCAAAGGGGTTCCACCTGGCTCTCGGGTTTCTATGTAGGCAACACCTTGTTCATTTAGCATGGATTTGATGAATTCCATATTAGATGTTTTACCTACGCCTTCTGAACCTTCTAAAGTTATAAACATAGGGCGAGTCATTTCTGCATCCCTTCACTACCTTCCAGTGTTATAAACAGTGGTTTAGTCATTATATTATTTCTTTTTTTATTTGCGTTGATGAACATCAACGGCATGCTCATGTTCTTTTAAAGTCTTTGAAAATATATGTCTGCCCGAACTGTCTGACATAGCGACAAAATAAATATATTCCGTTGAATCTGGATGACTGACCGCATCAAGCGAACCCTGACCAGGCATCGCTATTGGTGTCGGTGGCAAGCCTTTTCTTGTATATGTATTGTATGGCGTATCTTTACGTAAATCTTTAAAGCGAATATCACCGTTGTAATCGTCCCCTATGCCATATATAACCGTTGGGTCTGTTTGTAGGCGCATACCTTTTCTTAAACGATTAATAAATACACCGGCAATTTGTTTACGCTCCTGCGCAATCGCACTTTCTTTTTCCACAATGGATGCAAGCGTCAGCGCTTCGTATGCCGAATTTAGTGGCAAGCCAGTATCACGAGATTCCCATGAACTCTGCAGGCGTTTTTTTTGCTGCTGGTAAGCCTGGCGCAATAATTCTACATCACTCATGTCCTTATGAAACAGGTAGGTATCCGGAAAAAAACGACCTTCTGGATGCTCTCCGGCATGGCCTATTGCCTGCATAATTTGTTCATTATTTAATAGCTTCAAATTATGCTTCAGGTTAGGCGATGCATTTACTTGCTGCATCATTTGCTTAAAGGTAATGCCCTCAACAATAGTTAAACTGTATAAACGAACTTTTCCCTCCTTCATCAAACCAAATAGATCTAACACCGTCATATCTTTATTTAGCTGATACTCACCGGCTTTAAGAAAACGCGCATTACCGGTGACTCTTGCCCAAACTGAAAAGTACATGCGATTAGATATAATCTGTTTTTTCTCAAGGTCGCGAGCCAGTGAAGAAACACTGGTACCCGGTGCAAAGTTATAATATTGCTCTTCATCAACACCTAATGGTTGATTAAGGAAAAAATAGAAATCAACCGCCAGTGCGCTAGATATTATAAAAATTAAACCTAATATTTTTTTCATCATAAACTTTCTTAATAGATTCTATTCGGCTTAATTGCTTATCGAATCGTTTAAACGTGACTGTATTGTTTTGATCTGCTCTGCGATTGAAAAATCATATTGCTGATCTGCTGAAAATAATTTAGTGACAGGCCAAATACCAATCAGACTATTTGTTATAAAAATTGAATCCATATGTAAAAAATTTTGTTCACTAATATCGATAACATTAACTGATATATTGTTTTCCGCTGCCAGATTAATCACATGTTGACGCATCACACCTGCCACACCTGAACATTCCAATGAAGGCGTGTAGAGTTCATCATCAAATACACAAAACACATTACTCATTGTGCCCTCTATAACATGTCGATTATTATCCAGCATAAAGCCTTCTGAAATTTGCGCATCCGTCCATTCATTGCGTGCCAGCACATTATCTAAACGGTTTAAATGTTTAAGACCTGCCAAAGCCGAATTCATAGAAATCGGCGTCTCACATAAACAGGCCGTCACGCCTTGTGAGTTGCTTTCCGCATAATCAGGCCATGCATATGCCGCACTAATCCTGTTTGCAGTATCAGCGGATGCATAGGCATAGCCGCGACCTGAAACACCACGCGTTAGTATTAACTTAATGACTGCATCGCCAGACAGGCTTAATTTTTTTATATCATCAAGCCATAAGGACTCGTCGACTGGACCTAATGACAAGCGCTCCGCTGATTGCTGCATACGCTGCATATGCTCATCCCAAAGCTGTAGCTGGCCATTTTTATAAGCAATGGTTTCAAATAGTCCATCACCATACTGCAGCCCGCGATCACCTACATCAATGCTGCTTTGCTGATTGCCATTTACGAGTATTTTATTCATCTCTAACGATTCCCTGTTTGTAATGCATGGATAAGTCCTTTTGCTTTTGCCCGCGTTTCATTTAACTCATTTTTAGAATCTGAGTCTATAACAATTCCGCCGCCTGCTCTAAACTGCAGCTTGTCTGCATTTCGCGTAATAGTGCGGATTAATATATTTAAATCCATACTACCATCATGATTCAAATAGCCCAGTGACCCAGTATAAGCTCCGCGCCCTACCTGTTCCAACTCGGCCAATATTTCCATACAACGCACTTTGGGGCAGCCGGTAATTGTACCACCAGGAAAAACGGCGGCGATCAACTGCCCCGGGGTCATATTTTTGCGCACTATACCTCGTACATTGGAAACAATATGATGCACATGCTGGTAACTTTCCAGCACCATCAACTCATTGACTTGTATGCTGCCCGGTTCACACACGCGGCCTAAATCATTACGTTCCAGGTCAATCAGCATGATATGCTCTGCGCGTTCTTTAGGATGTGCGAGTAGCTCTGTTGATAGCCCCTCATCTGCCACCTTATCTGCAGCACGCGGGCGAGTACCGGCTATTGGCCTGGTTTGTATAGTGCCATCCTTTACCTGAATTAACCGCTCGGGAGAAGAGCTGATAATTGCCCGGCTACCCAAGGTTGACAATGCATTAAACGGCCCGGGGTTAGATTGGCTGAGCTGGTGATACAAACTCGCATGATTAACAGTGGAGGTTAATTGCGTTCTCCAGCGGCGCGATAGATTCACCTGAAAAACATCACCATCTACAATATATTGATGCAGCTTTTCATGCTGCTGAAGATAAGCCGTTTCTGCATCTTCCTGTATTTCATCTATCTCAAATGCTTGCCTATAAATGGATGGACTAACCGCAGCTTGCAGATCGGACTCAATATCCTGCGCACATTCACTAAACGCCGCTTCACACACTATAAAGGCCAGCTTCTTATGTGAGTCAATAATCACCGCAGCGGGAAAGCGACTTGCAAATGCCACGGGCAAGCCGTCTTCTGCCAATGGCAGGTTCAGCCCAGTTTCAATTTGCTCAGCAAGCTCATAGCCCAGATATAAAAACCAGCCACCGGTAAAGGGTAAATCACTGCTTATTGAAGTTTGTTTTTCTGCTTCCCATGCCTCATCTAACTGCTTAAGAAAATCACCTTCGCCAGCCGTAATGGTTTGTTGTGGACACGCGAACAGGATATCAAAACGAGCAATATCATTATCATCATCGCCACAAATTGCGGCTTTATTACTGCTTAATAAATGAGGGTAACGCTGAGGATTATTGGCATGCAGCGCCAACAGGTCTGGAATATCAGCAAGGGCCTTAATAATCAAAGGCTGAGGCATAAGTTTTAAAGCCAAATTGCACTAATGAGTTATCTTCCTCTCTATTTTTATTAAAAAACCGAGAGGAAGATAATTAGATTTTCTTAAATAGAATCGAACCGTTTGTACCACCAAACCCGAATGAATTAGATAGTGCGTATTGCATTTTCATATCACGCGCAATGTTTGGCACGTAATCCAAATCACAATCAGGGTCCTGATTATCTAGATTGATTGTTGGGGTAGCCACCTGATCATGCAAACTCATTACAGAGAAAACCGCCTCAATACCACCCGCAGCACCTAACAAATGGCCTGTCATCGACTTAGTCGATGTAACCGCCAATGATTTAGCATGATCGCCAAACGCCAGTTTAAGCGCCTGTGTCTCAGCTATATCACCCGCAGGTGTAGACGTGCCGTGTGCATTAACAAATTCAATTTGGTCAGGGTTAATACCCGCATCTTTCATTGCATTAACCATGCAACGCGCTGCACCTTCGCCACCCGCTGATGGGCTGGTCATATGATAGGCATCGCCACTCATTCCAAAGCCAACCATTTCGGCGTAAATTTTTGCGCCACGTGCTTTAGCATGCTCGTACTCTTCTAGCATCAATACACCCGCACCATCACCTAGTACAAAACCATCACGATCTTTATCCCATGGGCGACTCGCGGCTTGTGGATTGTCGTTATTGCGTGAAAGAGCACGCGCCGCTGCAAAGCCTCCCATACCTAATGGGGAAGATGCCTTTTCAGCACCACCGGCAAGCATCGCATCGGCATCACCATAAGCGATCATACGTGCAGCCAGGCCCACACTGTGCGTACCCGTTGTGCAAGCGGTCACAGGTGCGATATTGGGGCCTTTAAGACCATACATAATTGATATGTTACCGGAGATCATATTGATGATTGTGCCGGGAATAAGAAAAGGTGAAATTTTACGTGGGCCGCCTTTATCAAGTGCATCTTTATTCTTTTCGATTAGCGGCAAGCCACCAATACCAGAACCTACAGCAACACCAATGCGTTCTGCATTTTCTTCTGTAATTTCAATACCTGAATCTTTAATTGCCTGAGCTGCAGCAGCAACGCCGTAGTGGATAAAGGTATCCATTTTTTTCAGGTCTTTCTGGGGAATATACTCCGACGCATCAAAGTTCTTCACGGTACATGCAAATTTAACGGAAAATTCCGTTGTATCAAAATCGGTGATCAGTGACGCACCACTTTTTCCCGCAAGGATACTATCCCATGAAGATTTTAAATCATTACCTACAGGTGACACGATACCTAAACCGGTAACGACAACGCGACGTTTAGCCAAGAGTACTCTCCAGGGTTTGTTTAATTAGCACTGTAATTTGGGTGAGCTTGATGAGAAATGCTCTGTGTACCTAAATTCACAGTAACAATTTATGACGGACGATTGCAAAGTAAAAAAATGCCCTGCTATAAACAAAAAAAGGGCAGGCACTACGCCTGCCCTTTCTCATAAGACTCGATTAACTGTTAGCGTTAACGTAGTCCAATGCAAGCTGAACGGTCGTAATTTTTTCAGCATCTTCATCAGGAATTTCACACTCAAATTCCTCTTCCAAAGCCATAACCAGTTCAACGGTATCTAATGAATCAGCACCTAAGTCATCTACGAAAGAAGCCGCATTTGTAACTTCTTCTTCTTTAACACCTAGCTGTTCTATAACAATCTTGCGAACGCGTTCTTCAACACTGCTCATGGATGGTTCCCCTCGATTACGAATATGTTTGAGCTGCGCGGTATTTTAGTGAATAACGCCACAGACTACCAGTGTTTTTTTAATCAATTTAAAACACCGACAAAATTAATATTATCAATAACTTATGATCTGCTTTGAAAGCAAATTACAACGTTATGGCATGTACATGCCACCATTAACATTAATGGTTTCACCGGTTATATAGCCTGCATCAGGCGATGCAAGAAAAGCCACCGCATTCGCAATATCCTGCGGATCACCCAATTTATTCAACGGTATCTGCGCGATTAGCGCATCTCTCTGCTCTTCTGGTAACTCGCGCGTCATGTCGGTATCGATGAATCCAGGCGCGACCGTATTCACCGTAATATTACGTGAACCTATCTCTCGAGCCAGTGATTTACTAAAGCCTAAAATGCCCGCCTTGGCCGCAGAGTAGTTTGTTTGACCCGGGTTACCCGTTAGGCCAACCACCGATGCAATATTTATAATGCGGCCCTTACGTGCCTTCATCATTGGTCGAACAACCGCCTTCGACAACTTAAAAATTGACGTTAAATTAGTTTGAATAATGTCATTCCACTGATCATCTTTCATCATCATCAATAAATTATCGCGTGTGATACCGGCATTGTTAACTAGAATACTAATTGCGCCAAATTCATCTTTGATGGCTTTAATGACAGTCTTAATAGATTCGTCATCGGCAACATCTAAACACATGCCCTTACCGCCTTTGGGCGACAGGTACTGTGTAATTTTCTCTGCTCCAGCATCGGAAGTGGCAGTGCCAATAACCGTTGCGCCGGCAGCGGACAATGTTTGCGCGATGGCTTTACCAATACCGCGACTTGCGCCAGTTACCAGTACGATTTCATTTTCTAAATTCATAATATTTCCTGATCACTAATACCCTGCCCTTACTAAGACAGAGCCTCTACTGTGCTGTCGAGGCTCGCTACATCATTAATTGTATAATGAGCGACGTCTTTATTAATTCGCTTGTTTAAGCCAACTAGTACCTTACCGGGACCACATTCAATCGTTGCTTCAACACCTTGAGCAATTAAATTATTCACAGTATCAACCCACAGTACTGGATTATGTAACTGCTTAACTAAGGCTTTGGTAATATCAGATGGGCGCGTATAGGCCTTGGCTACTACATTTTGCAATACCGGTATCGTCGGCTTAATCACTTTAATTTCTTTCTTAATATATGCTGCCAGCTTCTTTGCTGCACCTTCCATTAGATTTGAGTGAGAAGGCACACTCACGGGCAATTTTAATGCCCGTTTGGCACCGGCCTCTTTTGCCATTGCCATGGTAATTTCAACCGCCTGTTTATTACCCGCAATAACAACCTGCCCAGGTGAGTTAAAATTAACTGCCTGCACCGCATAATTATCATCACTGGCTGTTTTACAAAGATCCAGAATCACTGCATCTTCAAGGCCTAAAATGGCCGCCATTGCACCTACACCTTCAGGCACCGCTTCCTGCATTAACTTACCACGCTGTGAAACCAGCTTTACTGCGTCTTCAAATTTTAATGAGCCTGTACACACTAGCGCCGTATATTCACCTAAACTATGGCCGGCAAATAATACCGGTTCCACTGAAATTTTAGATTTCAAAATTTCATATACAGCCACACCCGCGGTTAACATGGCAGGTTGTGTCACTTCAGTTTTATTTAACTCTTCAACGGGGCCTTCCTGGACTATTTTCCACAAGTCATAGCCTAATACTTCAGACGCTTTTGCAAATAATTCAGTAACAACTGGATAAGCTTCTGCCAGCTCTGCCATCATGCCAATAGATTGTGAGCCCTGCCCTGGAAAGACACATGCAAATTTCATAGATTTACCTTTTATTTTAAATTCCTGAATTCTTTTAGTTGTTCAGATTATTTCTGTAAGTTTGGACAACTCGATTAATATAAACTTACAGCGGCAAGATGGATAGTTATAAGCCCAAAACATCCTGCATATCGTACAAGCCTTTATCTTTATTTTGTAACCATTGCGCGGCTCGCATAGCACCCTTCGCAAAGGTCATTCGGCTAGATGCCTTATGGGTGATTTCTACACGTTCACCTTCGGTAGCAAACATAACGGTGTGATCACCCACTACATCACCCGCACGTATTGTTTCAAAGCCGATACTTTTGGGATCACGTGCACCCGTATGACCTTCTCGCCCATACACGGCACATTCTTTTAAATCACGGCCTAACGTATCCGCAATAACTTCACCCATACGTAATGCCGTACCGGATGGCGCATCAACTTTATGACGATGGTGCGCTTCTATAATTTCGATATCATAATCTTCATTTAATACAGACGCCGCCATTTCCAGCAGCTTCAGGCACAAATTCACCCCGACACTCATATTGGGTGCAAATACAACAGCGGTTTCTTCAGCTGCCTGCTGAATTAATAACTTTTGCTCATCACTAAAGCCCGTTGTTCCTATGATAATGTGTTTTTTATTTTCTTTACAGATTTGTAAATTATGTAAGGTAGATTCAATTGAAGTGAAATCAATTAGCGTATCAAAATCATCGACCACGCTGGCAATGTCGTCAACCAATGTCACATTAAGCGTACCCACTCCCGCAAGCTCACCTGCATCTGCGCCAATTAAGCTAATACCCGGTCGTTCAATCGCTGCACTTAATCCACAATTTTCTGTTTGTTGGCAGGCTTCAATTAAGGTTTTGCCCATGCGACCAGCAGCACCGGTAATTGCAATTCGTAACATGTAATATCTCTTAAAATTTAATGCCTAAGTTTTTATAAACTGATGTAGGCAAAGCCTTTTTCCTGATGCTCTAATAAATCAGCCGCACCGACTTGCACAATTTCTGCAAAGTCATACAGATCATCTTTATCCCAGCCCAATGCTTGAAGCGTATTACCACAGGCATGAAATTTCACACCGTATGCCGCCAGGCTTTGTACCGATTGCATATTTTTATCAGATACAGGTCTGCCAGGAATTTTCGCCAGCACATGAATCCCTGTACCAAAAGCCGTGACCACAATCGTTATATTATCATTATATTTTCTCAGCATCTCACCGACTGAAAACAATACCCCATCATGATATTTATCATCACTCTTATTTAACTGATAAATAACATTGTGTTCAGTGGGATCGCCGGGAAAGCGCAAGTCTTCCGCTGAAGCTGCTGATGACTGCTCAGCAGCAGCGTGTTTGCTGACAAATACACCAGCCAACATGCCTGCCAATCCTGTGAGTAACTTCCTGCGCGTTGTCATGATTATAAAATCTCCTTAGAGTTTCATGTCATCAAAGAATTTCTTAACCCCGTCCACCCAACTACTACCTTGCGGGTTATGATTTTTATTATCGCCATGCATACTATCATCAAACTCTTTAAGCAATTCTTTTTGCCTGGAGGTTAACTTAACCGGTGTTTCTATTACAACCTTACATAAAAGGTCGCCAATCACACCGCCACGAACGGGCTTAACACCCTTACCTTTTAAACGGAACATTTTTCCGGTCTGAGTTTCTCCCGGAACTTTTAATTTAACACGTCCGTTTAAAGTAGGCACTTCAAGTTCACCACCCAGAGCAGCCGTTGCTACGCTAATGGGTACCTGACAATGTAAGTTACTGCCATCACGTTCGAAAATAGCATGTGGCTTAACATGCATTTGCACATATAAATCACCCGGAGGCCCGCCGTTCTCACCCGCCTCACCTTCACCAGATAAGCGAATGCGGTCACCATTATCCACACCCGGTGGCACTTTAACAGACAGCGTTTTACGCTCTTCTATACGCCCCTGACCATGACAGTCACCGCATGGATCTGAAATCGTTTTGCCCTGACCATGGCAATGCGGACAGGTTTGCTGCACAGAGAAAAAGCCTTGCTGCATTCTAACCTGACCAGTACCACCACAGGTTGTACAGGTAGTAGGTGATGAGCCTTTTTTAGCACCGCTACCATCACAGGTTTTACAGCCAACCAGCGTGGGTATTTTTATCTTCGCGGTTGTGCCACTAACGGCATCCTCCAGACTCAGTTCCATATTGTAACGTAGGTCTGAACCACGGTATGAACGACTACGTCCGCCACCACCGCCGCCACCGAAAATATCGCCAAATACATCACCAAATATATCGCTAAAGTTTCCGTTACCGGCACCATAGCCTGCACCACCGGCGGATGGATCTACACCTGCATGACCGTATTGATCATAAGCTGCACGCTTTTGCGCATCAGATAAAATATCATACGCCTCTTTGGCTTCCTTAAATTTATCGACTGATTCTGGGTTATCCTGATTCCTGTCGGGGTGATGCTTCATTGCTAAACGTTTGAAGGCCTTTTTAATCGCCGCTTCGTTTGCATCCTTGCCTATACCCAGAACTTCGTAATAATCTCGTTTTGACATACTGATAGCGTCTCTTAATTTTCTACTTCTTAAGTTCTTTTGCTTAAGAAAATATTCTTATTACTGCTTTCTTTGCTTAGAAAACCAATACGTTAAATACACGAAATGCCCGGCTTAAAAAACCAGGCATTTCGTGGTGGCGCAATGCCTAAGTATTTAACTTATTTATCGTCTTCTTTAACTTCTTCAAACTCAGCATCTACCACTTCGTCATCAGCATTAGCGGAGGCATCAGCACCGGCATCTGCCGCACCTTCTGCACCTTCTTTCTGTTGCGCCTGAGCATAAGCCTTTTCAGCCATTTTGCCTGCTACTTCAGTTAATGCTGCTGTCTTAGTTTCGATCAGCTCTTTATCGTCGCCCGCTACCGCTTCTTTCAACTCAGTAATAGCCGTTTCGATTGCCGTCTTCTCACCTGCATCGACCTTATCGCCCAGATCCTTGAGTGATTTTTCCGCAGAGTGGATTAGGTTATCAGCCGCATTACGCGCTTCAACCAGCTCCTTCAGCTTGCGATCTTCATCGGCATGAGCTTCAGCATCCTTCACCATTTGTTCAACTTCTTCATCCGATAAACCCGAAGAGGCTTTAATGACGATTGACTGCTCTTTACCTGTTGCCTTGTCCTTAGCAGAAACATTCAATATACCGTTCGCATCAATATCTAAAGATACTTCAATCTGTGGTACACCGCGTGCAGCAGGCGGAATGTCTGTTAAGTCAAAACGACCCAGTGATTTATTACCAGAGGCCATTTCACGTTCACCTTGAAGTACATGAACCGTTACCGCTGCCTGGTTATCATCTGCAGTAGAGAAAACCTGTGATGCCTTAGTCGGAATCGTTGTGTTCTTCTCAACTAGCTTGGTCATTACACCGCCCATAGTTTCGATACCCAATGATAAAGGCGTTACGTCCAGCAGGAGGATATCAGTAACATCGCCACCAAGTACACCACCTTGAATAGCCGCACCCATTGCTACTGCTTCATCTGGGTTTACATCTTTACGCGCCTCTTTACCGAAGAAGTTTTTAACCGCTTCCTGTACTTTAGGCATACGGCTCTGGCCGCCAACTAAAATGATGTCGTCGATATCACCAACACTTAAACCAGCATCTTTCAATGCCACCTTACAAGGCTCAATCGTACGTTCAACTAAATCTTCAACCAATGACTCAAGCTTGGCACGCGTCAATTTGATGTTCAGGTGTTTAGGACCAGATGCATCAGCAGTGATATAGGGTAAGTTCACATCAGTATGAGTGTTAGTAGAAAGCTCAATCTTGGCTTTTTCAGCGCCTTCTTTTAAACGCTGTAACGCCAGTGGATCACTGTGTAAATCCATACCCGTGTCTTTCTTGAACTCATCTGATAAATAATCGATCAGACGCATGTCAAAATCTTCACCACCGAGGAATGTATCGCCGTTAGTCGCTAATACTTCAAACTGGTGCTCGCCATCGATGTCTGCGATTTCAATGATAGATACGTCGAATGTACCACCACCTAAGTCGTATACCGCAATAACGTTATCGCCCTTAAGCTTCTTGTCCATACCGTATGCAAGTGCTGCAGCCGTTGGCTCATTGATAATACGTTTAACATCTAAACCGGCGATTTTGCCCGCATCTTTAGTGGCCTGGCGCTGTGAATCGTTAAAGTAAGCAGGCACAGTTACAACCGCCTCTGTTACTTCTTCACCCAGGTAATCTTCAGCTGTTTTCTTCATTTTTTGAAGTACACGTGCCGAAATTTCAGGTGGAGCCATTTTATTGCCACGCGCTTCAACCCACGCATCGCCATTGTCGGCTTTAATAATTTTGTACGGCACCAGCTTAATATCGCGCTGAACAACTTCTTCATCAAAGCGACGACCAATTAAACGCTTAACCGCATACAGCGTATTTTCAGGGTTAGTTACCGACTGGCGTTTAGCCGACTGCCCTACCATTACATCATCGTTTTCACCAAAAGCGACGATTGATGGAGTGGTACGATCACCCTCTGAGTTTTCTATTACACGAGGTGCGTCACCATCCATAATTGCGACACATGAGTTAGTTGTACCCAGGTCGATGCCGATAATTTTGCCCATCTTTTTTACTCCAATAAAACTTAAATTCTTAACTTATCCCCTAGATAGGGGCGGGTTTTTATATTTCAATACTTTAGGTGAAAAAATTTGCCTGAAAAGCTTATTCAGGCGCCTTAGACACCATAACCATCGCCGGGCGAATCAGGCGATCATTTAATAGATAACCTTTTTGCATAACAGCCATTACCGTATTTGGCTCTAATTCCGCATTCGGCTGCATAGACATGGCCTGATGATGTTCCGGATTGAACTTCTCACCTTGCGGATTCACTTCAACCACATTGAACTTTTCAAACAGGCCAGCCAGCATCGTCAAGGTCATTTCACTGCCTTCACGCAAGGTTTCTACTGTTACGTTCTCTTGATAAGATGCACTAACACCCATTTCCAGACTGTCTTTAACACCTAGTAGCTCTGTAATGAATTTTTCTAATGCAAATTTATGTGCATTTTCCAAATCTTTTTGCGTACGCCGGCGAATGTTGTCCATCTCAGCCTTTGTGCGCAGCAACTGATCCCAGTTATCTGTGGCCTTTCTCTCGGCCTGATCCAGGCGCTCAATTAACTCTTCTGCTGAAAAGGCTTCGCCGGTTGTTTCATCAACCGCTTCTAATATTTCCTCAGACTGCAAATCATCCTGCATATCCGCCTGGTTGTTATCGAGGTTTTCCTCGTTTGACATCGCTGAATCTCCAAAAATATATCTACTGAAACGCATATGGGGGCGCCGCTTTAAGATTCAAGTAAAAAAGTGAGGGTATTTGGAAAATAGATCCATTTGAGACGCGATCAACGATTTTAGGCGCTGAACACTGTAGATGCCATGACTGCTGCCTAAGCCGACCTAAGATAAATTTTTATATTATTAATCACCATCGCAAGAAATTAGAATCCTGCTTGCGCGAAGCTGACACCATCTCTCGCTTATTTAAAACGTTTACCAGTAAACAAACTAAAGATTGATCAGTCTTTTATTCATGATGTACCAGATGGTGAAGAAGATGTTGCCATAGTATGTGCCGTTATTGCATTAGCAAAGAGCATGGGGCTCGATTTATTGCAGAAGGCGTAGTAAAAGGAAACCAGAAAGAGTTTTTACTTCAACATGAATGTCAGCTTATTCAGGGATATCTGTACGACAGACCCATGAATGCAAAGGATATTGAACAACGTTTACATGAATAATAATCTAAACTTCTTGCCGTACACCTCTTTGTTTATTGTTATAATATTCATCGTTTACAGCCCCTAACAGCGGCTCTAGCCAATTAAAATAGAACAAATACATGAATTACATTAAACAGGCGCACAGCCAGATACTACTGATATGCTTCATAATTTCGTCACTAATATTTATAAGTTTCCCGAGTATTGACATTCAAATATCAGGCATGTTTTTCAATAATGGTTTTTATCTTAAGGGCAGCTGGTGGGAACAATTTCTCTACAACAGTGTAAAGCCATTTTTAACCGCATCTATTCTTTCAGTGATAGGCTTATGGCTAATTAATAAATATATGAATAAAAATATCTTTTTAATTAATGGTAAAAAGACATTATTTATAATATTAGTTTTGGTGATTGGCTCAGGCTTAATTGTAAATGCCATTTTTAAGGATAACTTTGGTCGACCAAGGCCCAGGGATATTATTGAGTTTAATGGTATAAAAGAATTTCAACCTGCCTTTTCCATAAGTAATGAATGCGATAAAAACTGCTCATTTTCGTCTGGACACGGATCAGCTGCGTTTTTCACTCTGGCATTGGCACTGTTGTTTAAGCACCGAAAAAGAGCGCTTTTACTAGCATTTGTGTATGGCAGTTTAGTGTCGCTTGCTCGAATATCTGCCGGAGGCCATTTCTTTTCCGACAATGTCGTATCATTTTTTGTAATGGCAATAACAACTGATGTTTTATATTATTTATTCTTTTCACGCCACACCAGTAATTCGACAGCTGAATAGTCTCCATACATACATCGGTTCTTTTGGCGACACCTTCAAAGTCAACTTATTTCCTGGTGGATCCGCTGCGCTTGATCCACCCTTAATTTAACTCGTTAAAAGGTTAGACAACTGACGTTGAGCCCAACTCGATATCTCCGGGCGCGAAGTTTTCAACATTGCTATAAGCGTAATCAATAGCTCCTTCGCAGCACCTTCCTGAAATTGCTCATCCTGCTGATGCAAGCTTAGCAACTGTTCTATGGCCTGCTCATATTCATACTCAGCGGTTAAGCAAATAGCCAGGTCAAACCTTGCCTGCATATTGCTTTCATCCGTATTTAAAACTTGTTTTAAGGCCTCAATACCCTGCTTTTCAGCGGCAAGTTTTATAAAACTCAACTGACCCGTAACAGACTTACCCATATCGCTTTGTTTAGCCGCTTCCGGTAACTTGCTAAACAGATCATTGGCCTGCTCAATCTGTTTTATATCAATGAATATTTGCACCATATCAAGTGCGACATTCACATTACCAGGATCTTCCTGTATAGCCTGACTTAAAAGGATAATTGAGCCTTCAGTATCCCCGCTCATATGTTTTTCACGTGCTTGCTCACGCATTGCGTCGGCCATATTAAAAACACCCAGGCCTTTCAATAATAAACGTGCCTCATCTTCAGTCATTAAACCTTCTGACGTCATACTTACATTCGAATTTTGTACAACCAATATGGTAGGCACGTTCACGATTTTAAATTGCTCTTTCAAAGCCTGTTGTTCATCAACATCAATTTTCGCAAAAATAAACTGTCCGGCAAACTCTTTTGCCAGCTTGGAAAATATTTCTGCTATAACAAAACAGGGCTCCGACCACACACCCATAAACAGCGTAACTACAGGAATCTTATTTGAGTTTTGCAATACAACCTGATCAAAATTAGCTGCGGTAGCTTCAAAAATATAAACGTCTTTAGACATACATAACCTTATTTAAACCCGGGTCCAAAGACCCTGTATTAACACACCTGATTTTAAAATCAGGCACTCTACACTAGCCAGAAAAAATTATACTGCTACAATTAATACTATGACAGCTCATGATACTCAATCTTTTTTCACACCTGACGAGTTTTTTTATCAGACGACTCGCCTACCATCACAAACATATAATTTGGCTCACACACTACTTAAGCGCAGCCAGTCGAGCCATCTGTTTATTCCAATTCGTTCCTTGCAGTACCTTGCCATTATTGAAATGAATACCTTCTGGTTTGTCGACAGCCTGGCCTATGCAACACGTGGTGATGAAGGTGGTAGATTAATCAGAGTTTCCTGGAGTCCTCTAGTCACCGCCAGTCAACGTGAAGGCCTAAGCCAGCATATGGACTGTCGGACAATTTTTTATGGTGGTGATATGCAGGAAATTCAAAAACGCCTGAATGGTGAGTTTTATCAAGCCATGCTGCAAATAGACCAACGACACAGGGCCTCTATAAACACAAATTGTAATGTAAGCATTTTACCATTAAGGCAAACATAATTTAAAAACACAAAAAAAAGTAATTTACACAAGGCGTAACGCCCTGCTTAATTACACCATTTCTTTGTAATCGATATTAATTAGATCAGTCACATTTGGCGTAAGATTTTTCTTTAAGAAACTGCCAAAATTTTGCTGTTCACGAAAATTATCCAGTGCAGTTTGATGCGTAAATTTAACCATCCAACAAAATTGATATTTGCTTTCATCTTGCATCGACTCACCCACAAAAACTTCACGTACACCGGGTATTGTAGATAACAGTTTTTTACCTTCAAGCATCACGCTGGAAATTGATTCGCTAAAGTTTGAATTTACATTATGTACAACAAGATGCTCTACGGTTAGCCATGGCGTACACCGCTCTAGCACTTCAGCTGCACGACCCGCGCTACCCCATTGACGAAGACAACGCTGAACTTCTGTACAAATGGCTTCTTTTACATCTTTTTTTAAATCGGTAAAGCTACCCTTTGGATTTTCTTTGCAACCTTTACGCATGGCTTGTGCTGCTACATCAGACAGTGCTGTAAAGTAATCTATCTTGGCTACACCATTCGATGTTAATTTGTGAAACTGGTCTTCATTAAGACCACTTCCGCCGTGAATAACCAATGGAATATTCACCGCCTGGTTAAGCTGCTTAAGGCGCGTATAATCAAGCTTTGCCCTGCCATCCATTCTTCCCTGTACCGTACCAATGGATACTGACAAAAAATCTACACCGGTTTTTTCTACATAGGCCTTTGCTTCCGACGGAATAGTATATTCCGTTTCACCTGGATGCAGTTCAGCACCTTCGCCCACTTTACCAGCAATATAGCCCAGCTCACCTACTACTGAAACACCACAACAGTGAGCCGCTTCAACAACGGCTCTGGTTTTATCGACGTTGTCGGAAAACTCCTGATTAGACGCATCCAGCATAACGCCATTGCAGCCAAGGTTAATGGCGCTAATTGCTGATTTAAGGCTACTACCATGATCAAGTTGAATAGCTACCGGAACAGAGGCGCGCTTTGCCGCGGCTTCAACCGCAGGCAGCATAAGTTCAAAGTCATAATAAGCAAAGTGCGGTTCTGCAACACTTAAAATAACGGCGGAACGACAACGTTCCGCCGCATCAATAACCGCTTCTAAAAAATCCAGGCTAACTAAATCAAAAGCACCTACGGCATAATTATTATCATAGGCGTGATAAAGCATATCGCGCATACTCACTAATGCCATAAGTTGCCCCTAAGTACTCGCTTCATTATGCCGTTAAGCTCGCAAACAGGGTTGGCAATTGCTCAGGTAATTTATCTACGTGATCAATAATAGTGTAATTATTCGCACCAAAAATGCGTTTTACATAATCGTCAGCATTCGGGTCGAGTGTTAAACAATAAGTTAACACACCCGTACTATAAAGCTCTTCAACCGCTTTTTTCGTATCGTGTCGTAAATGCTGCGGATCTCTCTCATCGATATCTGCCGGCTCACCATCGGTAACCAGCAACACTAACTTACGTTTCTCCTGCTGCTTTAATAAATGCTGACCGGCATGACGTAATGCGCCACCCATACGTGTCGACAAGCCACCCTTCATACCCGCCAGGCGAGATTTAGCATCATCATCAAATTTCTGATTAAAATCTTTAAAGCGATAATACTGCACATCATGACGTCCATCAGACGCAAAGCCGTGAATCGCAAACGGATCACCAATGCCTTCGATTGCAGTACCCACCAAGGTTGCGGCTTCACGTGTTAACTGTAAAACCGTTTTATCTGATCCATTCATCGGTTCATTTGTTGATTCAGATAAATCCAGCAATAACACAACAGACAAGTCACGATTTTTTAATACGTTACGCATGGTAATGCGCGTATTGGGTTGTTCTCCCATACGTATTGCAATCATCGCATCGATTGCCGCATTAATATCCACTTCATCACCGTCTTCCATATTGCGCACACGTTGCACGCCTTCCGGTGTTAACAGATCAATAATTTGTTTTATGCGATGCGCAACCGGTTTGTATTCATCAATAATCGCCTGAATATCTTCAATATGACCGCGCGGTTGGCGTCGCTCATAGACGCTCACCCAGTCCGGTCGATGTAACTGAATTTGATAATCCCATTCCTGATAATGGAAAGGATCGGAAACTGCTTCTTTACCCCACATATCATTAAAGCTGACCTGATCATCTGTTAAGTCATCTTCATACGGACGCATATTGGTTGAGCAGGTCCAGATTTCCTGTGCATCATCACCGGCCAATTCACAATCCACCTCATTGGCCATTTCAATAACACTTACCTGTTTGCGCACCTGACGTTGACTTGCCGGCACATATTCAAATTCCGCATTCATGTCGAATTCTTCAAATTCCCAGACATAGCGATTGTCATCACGATATTCAATATCGATGCGCTCAAGAATACGTAAACTTGGCACTTCCTTACGTGTTGAAAATAAATTAAAGACATCCAGCCCAAGGTGCCAGCAAAATTTATTGTTATCCTGATTTGCTTCAATTTCGCTGTGAAATTTTTGCGCAATAAGGTTTAGCTCTTCATCATCTGAAGTAACCGTATTATCGAGCAACATAATAGAAAAATGTTCCAGCAATGGCATCGTCGGATGCTCAGATTTTTCTTCAGCAGGAACTTCCATTAACGAACGCCAGAGTTTCCTTAAACCCGGGAAATCTTTTATTGCTTTATATTCAACACGCGCATCTTCAATCATGCCAATAAAAAACATTTGTGCCGGGCTTAAGCCTTCGGCAGAAATCGGTGCTGTTGAATACGCCATATGTGCAGCCATATGCGCGGCGGTTGCCCGGTAAACTTCTAAACCCGCAATATCACCACAATCATCTAAGGCATCGGGCAAATGTAATATGCGGTGCTCAATAAAGGGACGAAAATCCGCAAAATCTGCACCGGTTGGGCGTAAAAAGAAATCACGACCCCATAAGGCACGTAAATAAAAATTTAATTTACGCTGAGTTTTTATAAAAAGAATTCCACGGCGTTCTTTTTGTAAAACGGCGCGGCTATCTGCCGATTCAAGATTAAAGTAGGCTGTGAGGTTATCAAAATCTCGACGATACGCCTGTGAACCAAAATTTGCCCAACGACGTAAACCGCTTAAGGTTAATTTGGTGAGTAGCTCATCAATATGATTAAGCATTGGGCGCACCCCGCGAGATGCGGTTGATGCAAGCTGATGTATAAGAGTTAAATATCCGCGGAACAGCTCAGCATCACCGAGGTTACGTGCCGCGGTTGGCATACTCGCAAACAATAAGGCAACGACCTCACCAGAGGTCATAGAAGACAGCTTCATTGCGGCTGTTAAACAGTCGCCAATAACATCTTCACCGCACTCTTTTGCAACCAGAGGCATTTCCTGTAGATAAGAGATAACCACACCTGAACCACGACCCAGGTTGGATAAACTTTTTGCACCGTCCATATACTCTTGCAGGCCCGGTGGCGACATTACTCGAGAGGCCTCCTGGAAGGTCGCCTCCATAACATCCCGAATTTCCGGTGCTACGCCTTCGAGTATCTCTTGGTAATCTTCGAGTTTCATACTCATATTTGAACCTTTATTTTAGAGGCCTCGCCCTCACCCCAACCCTCTCCCAAAGGGAGAGGGAGAAAATGAATTTATTTTATTACTCTCTCTATCTAAGAAAGTAACTGATTTTTTTATTACTCTCTCTCTAAAAAAGTAACTAAATTTATTTTAATAGCCTCTCTCATAAAGAGAGAAAGCCACTAAAGCGGTTTATTTAATCCCCTCTCCCTTTGGGAGAGGGTTAGGGTGAGGGCTTCTAAAACACCATCAATATTTGTTAAAATTTCATTATTCCAAAACCTAAGCACTTTGTAGTTTTTAGATGCTAAAAATAAGGTGCGTTTATGATCATAGTCTTGTTGTTCAGCATGCTGGCCACCATCAAGCTCAATAATCAATTTTACTGACACACACATAAAGTCAACAATATATGAGCCTGCCGGTACTTGCCGTCGGAACTTATAACCGTTGATTTGTCGGTTACGCAGTTTATTCCATAATACTTTTTCGGCGTCAGTCTGGTTTTTTCTTAATTCTTTTGCTCTTGGTAGAAGATCCATTTCTATATTTTCCTTTTGTGTAAAGGAACGTTTGTAACCCTCACCCCGGCCCTCTCCCGAAGGGAGAGGGAGGTCACTAAGTTCTTTTTAGAGCAAGAGAACGTCGTGATGTTCCCTCTCCCTCTGGGAGAGGGTTAGGGTGAGGGCCTCACCAATTCCTTGTACTAACCAAAAAATGTCTCAACCGCAGCATTTAACGTATCACGCATATCGGGATCATCCGTCAAAGGTGTCACCATTGTCATGCTGCAGGCATCTAATGGCGAAACGCCTTTAACAATAAGCTGCCCTGAATAAACCAGCAAACGTGTAGAGATACCTTCATCCAGGCCATGGCCTTTTAGATTACGTGCACGCTGTGCTATATGAACCAGTTTTTCTGCAGTGTCTCTATCAACACCCGACTCTTTTGAAACAATCTCGATTTCCGTTGCCTCAATCGGGTAATCAAAGTCCATTCCACCAAAACGTTGTTTAGTCGATTGCTTTAAATCCTTCATCAGACTTTGATAACCGGGGTTATATGAAATAACCAACTGAAAATCTGCATGCGCCTGTATCAATTCGCCTTTTTTATCTAATGGCAAACTACGACGGTGATCCGTTAGAGGGTGAATAACAACGGTGGTATCCTGGCGTGCCTCAACAATTTCATCGAGGTAACAAATAGCACCTATACGAGCCGCTGTTGTTAACGGGCCATCCTGCCATTTAGTGCCGTCTTTATCGAGTAGGAAACGGCCAACCAGATCAGAGGCCGTCATGTCTTCATTACAGGCCACTGTAATAAGTGGTTTACCTAATTTCCACGCCATGTGTTCTACAAAACGAGACTTACCACAACCTGTAGGCCCCTTAATCATCATGGGCATACGCACATCATAAGCAGATTCGTATAACTCTATCTCTTTGCCGACAGGCTCGTAATAGGGTTCATCTTTAACAATATACTGCTCAGCATCGACAACGTTTTCAGTAACAGACATAGCCCACTCTCTCTTATTTAAATAACTCTAATTTAAGATGTTTTTGCAGTGCTTTATGCACACTACAAAATAAAATTTATACTGAAGCCCACTGCTGTGGAAAATTTATTTTTCATCCTCAGTTTCTGCTTCTCCGCACCAACCTGCAGCGCGTGCTTCTTGCATCGCTTTGCCATGAATTTTCTGGTGCTTTTCGAATAGTTCGGGAGGCAGGTGACTCACCATGCAGCCGTATTTATCCCATTCTTTATTAACCTTATCGAGTAAGGCATCAACACCTGCAAAATTCCAGCCTTCGCATGTTTCAGTTTCTTCAATTAAGCCAAACACCCATGCATCACGAATAATCTTTCCAATCGTGGTCATCCCACCATTGAGCTCGTTCTGAACTCCAACATATTTATCAGGACGTGACATATCAATTTCTTATGTAGTTAATATTATTGTGAAGTATAGGGAAAAAAGCCCCTGACAGATATAAGTCCGGCAGAGGCTTTTATCTTACTATGGTATTACCTTGTCGCTGTTAAACAGAAACGCCACGGTGAACAACCATTGCTGTACCAGCAGACTGAGAGAAATTGTCAAAGCCCATCAGACGAACATGGTTGTTCGGATGTGCTTTGTGACAGTTCTCAATTTCAGCCAGGATAGCGTCTACATCTGTTTCACCGAACAAAGGTAGTTTCCACATGTACCAGTAGTTGCTAATCGCATTTGCTGGTTCTGTGTGCTCAATACCTGGATTCCAGCCCTTATCAACAATATATTGAATCTGAGCACGAGTAGACTCTTTAGTCAGCGGTGGAAGGTAAGAAAAAGTTTCATATTTACGGCTTGTAGCAGCATCGCTTAAGCACGAATCGTAATCTTGTACATCACTCATGTGATTTACTCCAAAAAATATTAATGTTGCCCTCACCCTAGCCCTCTCCCAGAGGGAGAGGGGATGTCAATACGTTCTCTTACTCTAAAAAGAACTTAGTGATCTCCCTCTCCCTCTGGGAGAGGGCCGGGGTGAGGGGTGAGGGTTAATAATTACTTATGCGCAACGTCGATCTTGTCTACCGTATCAAATTCAAACTTGATCTCTTTCCAGGTTTCCATAGCAATCTTAAGCTCTGGGCTGTGTTTCGCAGCTTTTTGAAGGATATCTTTACCTTCTTTCTCGATCTCAACACCAGAGTTACGTGCTTCAACACATGCCTCAACCGCAACACGGTTCGCAGCAGCGCCTGCAGCATTACCCCATGGGTGTCCTAGTGTACCGCCACCAAACTGTAGGCATGAATCATCACCGAAGATGGCAACTAACGCAGGCATGTGCCATACGTGGATACCACCAGACGCTACAGGGATAACCCCTGGCATTGCGCCCCAATCCTGATCGAAGAAGATACCGCGTGAACGATCTTCTTTGATGTATGAATCACGCATGATGTCGATCCAACCCAAAGTTGCGTCGCGATCGCCTTCCAATTTACCAACAACCGTACCTGAGTGAAGGTGATCACCACCAGACAGACGTAATACTTTTGTTAATACGCGGAAGTGAATACCATGGTGCGGGTTACGATCTAATACAGCGTGCATTGCACGGTGAATGTGTAACAACATACCGTTGTTCTGACACCATTGCGCTAGCTGAGTGTTCGCAGAAAGACCACCAGTTAGGTAATCATGCATGATGATAGGCGCGCCAATTTCTTTAGCGTACTCAGCACGACGCATCATTTCGTCAGCAGTAGGAGCAGTAACGTTTAAGTAGTGACCCTTACGCTCACCCGTTTCAGCTTCTGCTTTATGAATTGCCTCCATTACGAAGTCAAAACGATGTCTCCAGCGCATGAATGGCTGTGAGTTAACGTTTTCGTCATCTTTAGTGAAATCTAAACCGCCGCGTAAACCTTCGTAACACGCACGACCGTAGTTCTTAGCAGAAAGACCAAGCTTAGGCTTGATAGTACAACCTAGAAGAGGACGACCGTATTTGTTTAGTATGTCACGTTCAACCTGGATACCTTGTGGTGGTCCATTACATGTCATAACATATGCGATTGGGAAACGAATATCTTCTAAACGCAGTGCACGTAGCGCTTTAAAGCCGAATACGTTACCTACTAAAGAAGTCAGTACGTTTACAACTGAACCTTCTTCGAATAAATCGATTGGGTATGCAACGAAAGCGTAGAAACAAGTATCATCACCTGGCACGTCTTCAATCGCATAACAACGACCTTTGTAGTAATCAAGGTCAGTTAAAAGGTCAGTCCATACAGTAGTCCATGTACCTGTAGAAGATTCTGCGGCAACAGCTGCTGCTACTTCTTCACGAGGAACACCGTCCTGAGGAGTGATTTTGAAACACGCCAAAATATCTGTTTCTTTAACAGAATAATCTGGTGTCCAATACGTTTCGCGGTATTCTTTAACACCAGCGCTATAAGTCTTTGCCATGTTGTTTTCCTCAACAGTTACTTTCGTTAAATTTTGGGAAGCATCGCTGCATCTACAAAATTAAAATTTTTTATCTAACTATTCGGCACCAATAAGGGCCCGCTTTTCAAGCAGGGTTGAAATATAGGCCTAATTAACTATTTATAAAAATTACTTTTTGTTATAAATTGCATTTACTTTTGTTAATGGTTGGAAATTATGCATTTAACATTGCAACAACTAAGGCTATATGAGGCAGTCGCACGTCTGGGTAGTTTTACACGTGCCGCTGAGGAGCTATGTATCACGCAACCTGCTGTTTCTATTCAACTTAAACGCCTTGAAGAACAGGTGGGACTGGTGCTGTTTGAGCACGTTGGGAAGAAGATTTTCCCTACCGCAGCTGGAAAAGTAACCTATGAGGCCAGCCTGGACATCCTGAATCGGATAGCAAATTTAAAGATGTCTATAGAAGAATTAAAAGGTGAGGTAAAAGGTAGCCTGCAGGTTTCAGTGGTTACCACCGCCAAATACTTCCTACCCAACTTATTGGGCGAGTTTTTACAACTCTATCCCGATGTAGAGCCAAAGCTTAAGTTCACCAATCGCGCCCGGGTAATGGAGCGACTGATGAATAATGAAGACGATTTTGTGATGATGGGGCAAGTACCGGAGGATGACAATCTTAAAACCTACCCATTCATAAATAATATACTCGGCGTTGTGGCCCCCGCAGATCACCCACTGGCCAACAAAAAAAATATCAGCCTGCAGGAATTGGCTCAGCATAGATTTCTAAATCGCGAAATAGGCTCAGGTACACGGTATGTCTTTGATCAATTGCTCGAGGAACGCGGCGTAATAATTGAGCCCTATATGGAGCTGGGTAGCAGTGAAGCACTTAAACAGGCGGTAATGGCAGGATTGGGCATCGCCGTCTTATCATTACACAGCGTACAGCTAGAACTGAGTGTAAATAAATTAACCGTACTAGACGTCGAAGGCTTCCCACTAAAACGCAGGTGGTTTGCCGTGCATTTAAAGGGTAAAAGACTGTCACTGGTTGCTCGAACTTTTCTTGAGTTTATTCTCGAAGAAAGCCATCGCATATTGGGTGTGGAATATGAGTAGTAGACATCGACATATACATTATTAATGTTCATGTACAAATTCAACGACTATGGACTGAAAGCCCATAGATTGACGACGGAGGACTAAAAGTATTCTCTTGTGCAATACCCCTCGCAATACATTTTATTAACGGCACTAAAAACTAATCAATTGGTGGATCAAGCGCAGCGGATCCACCAGAATGGTGTCGTGATATTGGTGGATCCGCTGCGCTTGATCCACCCTACTTTTCTAAAAAAAAGTTCAACTATCATTAATACAGATGCACCAGCTAAAGCATCGTTTTAATTAGCATCCTGGGACAATTAAACAAAATATTATTCATCAGACCCCAATGCCAAACTCAACAAACGTGCCGTAATATTTACCGTACTAATTACTTTGCTGTATTCCATTCGAGTTGGCCCTATAACACCTAATACGCCCAGAGTATTATTTTTACTGCCATAGGGTGCGGAAATAACGGTGAAGTCATTCACCCCTTCTATACCTGCTTCAGAACCGATAAACACCTGCATATCATCGGCCTGAATACAGCGATCTAAAAGCCCAAGCATGTCTCGCTTACTTTGGAACACCTGAAATAACTGCTGCAATTGGTTGGCGTTATCGGCCTCATCGAAACGAATTAAATTAGATTGCCCATGCAAACGGTAAGACTCTGATTCTGTGTCGGGTTTTAATACCTGATCAGCCAGAGTCACCGCCGCAGACATCATGTCATCAACCTGGGTTCTTGCCATTTGCAGTTCCTGCATTAACTTACTACGAATGGCAAAGATATCTTCACCCATAAAATGCTGAGTAAGATAATTTGAAATTTTAACTAATTCGTTCTGTGAGTAATCTCTATCCACATGCACAATACGATTTTGCACATCCCGCTCATTAACCACTAAAATGGCGAGAATTTTTTTATCCGGCAATGGCAAAAATTCAATACGTCGTAAATTCAACTGGCCAGATTTAGGCAAGGTGATAATACCCGCCATTTGCGTCAGGTCGGTTAATAAATTATTCGCAACATTAATTAAACTGTCTTTGTCCTGATCACTATTTAACTCTTGTTTAATACGCTTTTTAATTGCGGCTTCTAATGGACTGAACTCCAACATGGAATCCACATACATGCGAAACCCCATATTAGTAGGCACACGACCCGCTGAAGTATGCGGCGCAGAGACCAGACCCAGAGAGTCCAGATTCGCCATTACGTTACGAATAGTTGCCGTGGAAATATTTAAACCAGCAGATTCTGCAAGTGTTTTTGAGCCAACTGGAACACCTTCATTTACATAACAATTTATAAGTGTTTTAAGTAAATATTGAGCACGCGGATTCAGCGGATTTGATGTTATTGAATGGGTAGCTGTTTTTTTAGACATTGAGAGTATTACTTAAAGTTTTTTAAGCTCGCCATTTTCAATGGTATAAATAGTATCCATTTTTTTTGCTAATTCCATATCGTGTGTTACCACAATTAAACTCGTGCCAAACTCATTATTTAAGCGCATTAAGACCTGTACGACCTGATTCGCGGTTGCTCTGTCAAGATTACCCGTGGGTTCATCGGCACATATACAACGTGGCTCATTGATAACGGCTCGTGCAATGGCTGCGCGCTGTCGCTCACCACCGGAAAGTTCAGATGGTTTGTGTTTCAGGCGACGCGTCATACCCACTTTATCCAGTAACATGCTGGCTTTATTTAGTGCCTGCGATGGCCTGGTGCCCCGAATTAATGCAGGCATTGCGACATTTTCCTGCGCTGTAAATTCAGCCAGCAAATGATGGAACTGATAAATAAAACCGAGGTAATTATTGCGCAAACGGCAGCGTTGATTTTCCGACATGAGTCCGAGGTTTTTTTCATCAATAAAAACTTCGCCCGAAGTGGGCGTATCCAGGCCGCCTAACAAATGTAATAAGGTGCTTTTACCTGAACCAGATGCACCAACAATTGCCACTTTTTCTCCGGCCCTTATTGTAATGTTAATATTTTTTAAAACATCGAGGCGACTTCCACCACCTTCATCATAAGACATACATAAGTTTATAGCTTCCAGGACAATAGGATTGTGCGAGCCACCAGGAAAGATTGTTGATTCTGTAAATCGATCATGCGATACCATTATTACTACTCCGCCTACTCATATCGCAATGCATCTGCTGGCTGAATACGTGCCGCTCGCCATGCAGGATAAATAGTTGCTAATACCGACAAGCCAAATGCAGATGCCGAATACGTAAGAACATCTGACAAACGTAAATCCGATTTTATATCGGAGATGTAATACACGTCCGCAGGTAAAAATTTAGTTTGAAATATCGATTCGATAAAACTAACAATGTCACCGACATTAACAGCAATAGGCACACCAATGCCTACGCCTATAATAGTTCCTACCAGGCCAATCACCGTACCCTGAACAATAAACACCCACATCAAACTATTTGGTGTCATACCAATGGTACGCAGTATTGCTATATCGGCCTGTTTTTCATTAACCGTCATCACTAATGTAGAAATAATATTAAATGCAGCCACCGCAACAATCAGCAATAAAATTATAAACATGACAACTTTTTCTGTTTTCAATGCTTTAAATAAATTATTGTTCATCTGAGTCCAGTCGCGCACCCAGTAATCTTCACCAACCAGGCTATCAAGTTCATGGGTTACTTTATATGCACTAAACATATCATCTAGCTTTAATCGAAGGCCTTCAACGCTGCTGCCCATGCTAAAAAGTTTTTGCGCATCCTGTATATTTATAATGGCCATTGAGCGATCAAACTGATGCATGCCCGCCTCAAAAACACCGACAACCGTAAAACGTTTTAGTCGTGGCATTACACCTACCGGTGTTACATTTGCCTGCGGTGTAATAACGGTTATTTTTTCACCTTCAAATACACCCATCGCATTGGCAAGTTCACGGCCTAAAATAATGCCAAATTCGCCTGGCTTCAAATCGGCCAATTTACCTGACACCATTTTCTCGTCAATGTCTGAAACACTGGGTTCCAGGGTTGGAAATACACCACGAATAATTGCCCCACTGACACGACTACGATTGCTCAGCATGGCTTCATTTTGCGTAAAAGGCGCGGAGCTTAATACATTGGGGTGTTTGGATATTTTTTCCTGTACTGATTGCCAGTCATCCAGGCGACCGTCCTGGCCCGTTACAGTGGCGTGGGCCGTCATACCCAGAGTACGTTCACGCAGCTCTTTACCAAAACCATTCATGACGGAGAGCACAACAATCAATGCCGCCACGCCCAGTGCAATGCCTAACATTGAAAGCAAGGCTATAAAGGATACAAAGCCATTACGGCGTTTTGCTCGGGTATACCTAAGGCCGATAAAAAGCTCTTTAGGTCTAAACATGTTTTAAAAGAATCATATATTTTTAGTTTTATTTCGTCTGTAATCTTACGCTCATGGCACCGCTAACTTTTATCTCACGGGGTGTAATCGATGTGCCATAGGCGAGAATTTCCACCCCTTCCTCATGAGCCTGCCTTAATAATCGTGCATACTCAGGGTCCACTGACTCCGCGGGCTCGACAAGAGTAACATCAGTCCGCATGATTATAAATAGCAATACCGCGCGATGCCCCGCTCTCACCTGTTGCATAAGCTCGCGCAAATGTTTTTGCCCGCGAGTACTGACAGCATCGGGGAAACTCCCAACACCCGTCTGCAAACTTAAGGTGACATGCTTTACTTCCACATATACCTTTTGCTGATCATAGCTTAGCAAAAAATCGATGCGGCTTTTTTCCTCTCCATACGGCACCTCACTCTGACATGTATCAAAGCCAGATAGTTCAGCAATACGCCCTTGCATTATTGCCTCTCCCGCCACCTTATTGGTAAGCCCTGTATTAATACAGGCTAGCACGCCCGGTTTTAATTCAACGAGTTGCCAACTGTATGGATACTTACGTTTAGGATTATCTGAAATGCTTAACCAGACATTCGCACCCGCTGGCGCACAACCTGTCATCGCACCAGTATTTGCACAGTGCGCGGTTATTTGCGAACCATCTTGCAAAGTAATGTCGGCGAGAAAACGCTTATAGCGCTGAATGAGTTTGCCCTTGATTAAAGGCGAGTCGAAAATCATATAAAGAAGTGTAACGATATTGCGGTGCTTATACCACATTGTATAAAGTGTTTAATAGACAAAAGAAAACGCAAATATGCACAGCGCCAAGGGTGGATCAAGCAAGGCGGATCCACCGGTATGATTCAAAAAATCCGGATCCGCTTCGCTTGATCCGGCCTACGCAACAATTTTTTAAACTGCGTTTGATCTATCTAGTACAGATCATTAGTTTTTACTTAGCTAATTTTTCCGGGATAATTTTCAATGCCCGGATTATTCTTTATACCCACCAGGGTAGGGTGATTAATTTTAGCTAGCTTCAGGACATTGTCCTTACCACGATTTTTCACAATGTAATCATGTACCACATCCCACATTAAGCGACCATCGGGTGCCTTATTAACGGTTGCCCAACCGGCCACCTTATAGATTTGAGTCGGATCAATTGCATGACCATTATCCAGTTTTGCATCTGTAATACGTTCATACAAAGGCTTAGACGGATCAATCGTGTAATCCATGCCACCTACGCGGACCATGTCACCCCCTGATTGCAGGTAAGGATCGGTATCAAACAGGTTATCCGCAACACCTTCCAGAATTCGCATCAAGTCACGGCCCGTCATTTCATTTACATAGGTTTCACCATAGGTAATCGCACATTGCGTCATCACATCTTCCATGGTGATCCAGTCGCCTTTTAATGTTGTCGTTCCCCAGCGAACCCCGGCAGACATGGCAACATCGGCGTTATACTCTTCACGTAATGCATTACATAAAATTTGATCCCATGTACCCATGAAATTACCGCGGCGATAAAGCAATCGGTCGGCAATGGCCAATTTTTCTGAGAGAATTTCTTCGAAGGTTTTGCCTAAACGTGATTTATTATAGAAGAGTTTCTTTACACGACTTTCTACAATATTTTTATCATAAACCGTCTCACCCATCTGCTTTAAATACGCCTGCATTTCTTTGTCTGCAGGTAGCCAGTCGGTAATAACCGGCAGCATCTTATAATCCATGGATTTAACTTTGCCGCCCTGAATATCAAAATCCATTACGCCAACAAATTTACCATTGGAGCCCGCATTAGTTACCCAACACGTACCACCTTCTACGTTTTTAACTTTAAGTGGCTTTGGCATACCATCATGCGTATGCCCACCGAATACCGCATTCAAACCGGGTATGCGCTCTGCCATTTTAATATCAACGTCCATGCCATTATGCGAAAGCAGTACAATGGCATCTGGTTTTTCTTCTGCCTTAATTTTCTTAACCAGCTCAATCATGTCGCCTTCACGCAAACCAAATGACCAGTCTGGAAAGAACTCCTGTGGATTGGCATTTGCCGTACGTGGAAACGCCTGTCCTACAATACAAATACGCGCGCCGTTAATTTCTTTAATAACATAGGGCTGGAATGCATAACCCGCGTCCTCATCAAACAGGCCGCTGCCATCATATTTTTCAACTAGTTTGGGATACTCATCGCCGAACAGAGAGGCCTCTTTTACGCGCACGTTTTGCCCAATGAAGTCACCTTTAAATAAGGCCACATTGCTTAAAACTTCATTTTCTTTATAGGTAAATTCCCAGTGCCCTACCATTACATCAAGGCCCAAAATATTAGAGGCCTCTACCATATCAACACCACGTGTCCATAACGCAGTACCTGAACCCTGCCACAAATCACCGCCATCAAGCGTAATCGTATTTTGCTTACCACCTGCATTTGAGCGCAGACGATCTAATAAGGTTTTAATGTGTGCATAACCACCGGTTTTGCCAAACGTACGCGCGGCATTTTCAAAATCGAGATAGGTATAAACATAAGATTCAGCTGTGGCCGGCTTAAAACCCATTGCCGTTAATAGCTTATTACCAACCAGATGCGGTGGACGACCATAGGCCTCGCCCACGCCCAGGTTCACATTAGGTTCTCTAAAATAAACAGGGTTTAACTGACCGTGTATATCCGTAATATGCAATATCCTCACGTTGCCCTTGATTGGCAAATCGTAAAAACCCTTTGGCATGGCAACGCCATCGGTTGTTAAACCTTGTGCGGTTCTGGACATTAAAGCAGGCACCGCTGCTGTTGCAGTTGCGGCTCCCATAAATTTAAGAAACGAGCGTCGATCTAAAAATGGCATGACTTCACCTTAGGGTGGGTTACAAATAAAAATATAGAATGACATTTAGATGCATTCTCTGTTCCATTTGAAGTTTTATACTGACCTTATAATTGTAAGGACATGATTTATAGTTATAATGATCTTGCCAATAATAATGATTTTTTATTTATATTTCAAATGCTTAGAATCAGAAACATAGTACATAATGCAATATACAAGGTGCAATATGCAATCGCATTATATCTGCTGAGTGCGATATGCGTTAGCAATTATAGCACCGCGGATGTGGTTAAACCTGCCTTAGTTGAAATAAGCGTATTTGCCAAAGGCCATTATAGAGTGGAGTTGCGTGCCAGCATCGAAGCCATGATGACAGGCATCAATTCTCAGTATAAAACCACCCAAAGCTCACCCAATGCCGATGCCTATGATGAATTAAGGGTGTTGCAATCTGCACAATTAAAAGAAAAGTTTATTCCCTTCCAGCAGACGGTAACAGAACAAATACGCCTGTATTTTGATCAGCAGGCGATTGATTTACACATTACTGAAGTCAATATCCCCGCACCGGGTTATACGAAGGTGCCACGCATTAGTATCATCGTTTTCGAAGGCGAGATAGATCGACAGGTAAAGCAACTCAGCTGGTACTACCCAGCACGCTTTTCAGACAATGCCGTACGCGTCAGGCAAGTGGATAGTGAAAATGAAAAATGGCACTGGTCAACATGGCAATGGATACGCGATGACAGCGTGAGTGATAATTTTTCACTCACCGAGGTGTTTACAGATCCGCCGTTATTCGAGGTTATAGGCGAATACGTATTAACCGGCTTCGATCATATTATCCCCAAGGGTATGGATCATATTCTATTTATACTGGGCATCTTCCTGCTCAGCACTAAACTTAAACCACTGGCCCTTCAGGCGACCATGTTTACTCTGGCGCACTCCATTACCCTAAGCCTTTCCATGTATAACGTCATATCACTACCGGCGAGCATTGTTGAACCATTAATCGCCCTGTCTATTGCATTTATTGGCCTGGAAAACCTGTTTGCGCACAAGCTAAAAACCAGCCGCCTGGCCCTGGTATTTGCTTTCGGCCTGTTGCACGGCATGGGCTTCGCTAGTGTGTTAGCCGAATTTGGCATGCCAGAAAACAGATATGCCACTGCCCTGATTGGCTTCAATATAGGTGTAGAACTGGCACAACTTGCCATACTACTGGTGGCCTATTTTGGCATTACCTACTGGTTTAAAAGCAATGAAAAATTTCACCGCTATATCACCATACCGGGCTCAGTCTGCATCGCCATTATTGGCCTTTACTGGACATGGGATCGCTTAAGCTGGCCGCTTGTTTAGTGTTCCAGGCATTTTTGTACCTATCACTGGTTGATATCATAAACTGTCTGTCGGCCAACAGCAGACGGTCTGCGCATACAAAAACGGCTCCCAAAGGAGCCGCAATTGTTTAACTTTTAATCGTTACACTTTCTTTCGTCTGGCAACACCGACTAAACCAACAAGTCCTGAGCCAAATAGCCATACTGCTGCGGGGACTGGGACTAACGTAGTAGCCATTTGCATGTTATCAAGAGTGAACGTCTCTTGGTACCCAGAACCCGTACCTTCAGACATAATCATTGTAGAAACCGACTCGTCGATGGTAAACCCCCAGAATCCTGCGGTTGTGCCGGGAATGACATCAATAGCGTAAGTGCTGTTAAGTGTGGTTACCTGGATACCTGAGCCAGGTCCGCCAGGGCCGGCCAAATCCCAAGTTCCACCAATGCCGTAAACACCAGGAGCAAAGTTGAAAGCGGTTGCCAACTGTTCGTCCATATTAATAATGTCGTCCCATACACCACCAGTAATGGATCCGTTAAACGAAAGGTAGTTAGTAAATGGGGTCTGTAAGGATAGATCCTCGAAGTCTTCAGTAACGTATGAGCCGACCGCAGCTAACCAGCTGGCTTCATCGGAGAAGACGTTAATGACAGCGGCATTCGCATTTGCCGATAAAAATAAAGCTGTTATTGCTGACGCTAATTGTAATTTTTTCATTTTATCCATTTTTCCTTTCCTTTTAACATTCTAGTTAATTATTTCTATAACCATAAATATACAAGCAATATATGCGCCACTACTATAAGCGATTGTTTTGTTAAGGTTTTATTAAAGTTGAAATAAATGATAATCAAATACTGCAAAGGATTTCGACATAAAGATGAACGTCCGTATATGGACTCCTCCTCGTTTGCAAGTAATCTGTTCATGGCTGTTAGCTCGACTGCATACGTATATCCGGCCTCTTAAGGTGGCATACTTTGATGCCGGGCCATAATGGGTTGTTCGCGCGCAGATTCCCTATTGCTTTGACGTGTTATTACACACTCGGACATTCTCGGGTTTTATCCGCGCCGGTTCGACGCAACAAGGGCGGTTGCAATTAATGGCCCGACACCGCGTAATTGTTGTAAGCGGTTAGCCATCGGATTTTGTTGTGCGATGACAGCAATCTGTTTATCAAGCTCAGTCATGCGTTTATCCATTGAACATAGATCTTCATATAAGCCTTGCAGTAGCTGCCTGAAAAATATCGTTAAACCATTGGTGGCATCTTCTAACCATTCTGGTATCGCTCTGCGCAAGGAGGATAATTCTTTCGGTGCGACCAAGCCGTATTCTGCTACCAGCCCGCGTATTTGATTGCCCTTAGCAATGCGATGACTCTTTATTTCATTTCGGACACGATGAATGGCCTGTATATCTTGCTGCTCAATTGTTTTTACTTTGACGGGGTGCATATCGGGACGAACCATGGCTTCACATATTGCCTGTGCGTCATTAGCATCGTTCTTATTACTTTTTACAAACGGCTTAACGAATTGAGGGGGAATAATTTTTACCTCGTAACCCTTACTCATAAGCATCCTCGACCAGTGATGGGAGCCTGCACAGGCTTCCATACCAATCACTGCGCCTGGCTTCACCGTTGCAAATAAAACCGTTAACCATTTGTCTCTGGATAACTTACGTTTCCAAACTGTTTTACCTTTACGGTCAGCACCGTGTAATTGAAAAACATTTTTTGCCAAATCAACACCCACTCGATTTATAATTTCCATTGTGGATTCCTCTTTTCTCGTTAACTGAAACATCAATCTCAGTTTGGCACACGATGCCGATTAGGGTGAGGAGGAGTCCATCCCATTGCTGTGGGTCGTTAAGAGACTGGTATACACATATTTGCTTTGTGGGATGACCTCAATCGGTCGACACCACACCAGATCATCGACCAAACTAGGAGCGTATAAAAAGACACAGGTCTCTTTTTCAACGTGCTATTTCTATATGGTATCCATCGCAAATATCTATCTGCACTTTGCGGCTCTACTACTGATTAGAGAACACCTTATTTATCACCTCTTCAGGTGACTGACTTAAGTAGCAAATCAACATGAGAATCAAGCAGTTATAAAACTATCTTGCATTCACAATTTATTCACCTTTTTGGTATAAAAAAACTTGATTTTTTACAATCTGCGGATAGAATTCACGCCTCCAAAATTATACCCAGAGTATTTATGGTTCCCGAACGCTAGCGTTGTTTTCATCCTCCTATAAGGCTTGTGGACAGCGCGTTTAAATTTTTAGCTGTAAACCTGTCTTTATAAGGAGACATTTGAATGCATATAGCTGCACCTGCGAAGGTGGAACTGGAAGTTCCCACCGCGGAAATGGGCCGTTGGCACAATAAAAATATTGATGCGCTAATGGCCCACGAAAAACACGGCGAGATAAAACACGTCGAAAATCAGCCGGCGTTTCAAGCAGATGAAGCCAAAGATCACTTTATTCAACGTAATGGCGTTGAGTTTGCGGGCATGCATCTTTTGCTCGACCTGTGGGACGCAGATCACCTTGACGACATGCAGCGCATGGAAAATGCGATGCGCGAAATCGTTGAAGTTTGTGGTGCCACGCTGCTGCATATTCATCTGCACCACTTTACCCCTAGTGGTGGCATCTCCGGTGTTGCGGTATTAGCCGAATCCCATATCAGCGTACACACATGGCCAGAGCGTAACTACGCGGCGTTTGATGTATTTATGTGTGGTGATGCCGAACCTGAAAATGCAGTTGCTGTTTTAAAGCGCGCATTTTTCCCTAAACGCATAGAAGTGTGTGAAGAACTTCGCGGGCGCGTGCGCTAATGAAAACCTACTCAGAAACGCTTTATGATTCGTATGGTCAGGAATTTTCAGTAGACAAGGTTTACTTCGAAAATAAAACCGATCATCAACATCTAATCATTTTTGAAAATGCAAAGTTCGGGCGCGTCATGGCGCTCGACGGTATTATTCAAACCACAGAAGCGGATGAGTTTATCTACCATGAAATGCTCACGCACCTGCCCTTAATATCACATGGCAATGTAAAGCGCGTGTTAATTATTGGCGGCGGCGATGGCGGCATGTTACGTGAAGTCTGTAAGCACGCATCGGTAGAGCACATTACTCAGGTTGAAATAGATAACCAGGTCGTCGACATGTGCAAAGAGTTTTTGCCGAAGCACAGTGCCGGTGCTTATGATGACGCACGTGTAAATATCGTCATTGATGACGGTGCAAATTTTGTAAGAAACTGTACTGAAAAATTCGATGTTATTATTTCAGACAGTACCGATCCTATTGGCCCCGGTGATGTGTTATTCACATCCGACTTTTATGCCGACTGCAAAAGCTGTTTGACGGAAGATGGCATTCTGGTAACGCAAAATGGCGTAGCATTTATGCAGCTGGATGAAGTAACCACCACAGCAAAACGCCTGCAGCCCTACTTTAGCGATCAGTCATTTTATTGTGCCGCGGTGCCCACTTACATTGGCGGAGTAATGACCTTTGCCTGGGCAACGGATAATAAGGCTTACCGCACGCTAACAGCCGATGTACTTAAACAACGCTTTAATGCAGCAAACATTAAATGCCGTTACTATAATCCTGCTATTCATGCAGCCAGCTTTGCATTGCCGCAATATATTGTTGAAGCACTAGAAGAGTCAGAATAAATCATGATTCATATTGAACCCACATCACAGGCAATCCACTACCAGCAACTGGCCAAACAACATGGCACACCCATGCTGTTACTCGATTGTGATGTAATAGCACAACAGTTCAATGCACTTGGCAATGCCCTGCCCGGCGTAGAGCTTTTTTATGCCATAAAATCCCTGCCGCACCCCGCCGTCATTCAAACACTGGATGCACTGGGTGCTAACTTTGATATTGCCACCAGCGGTGAAATAGAATTACTGCGCGCACAAAAATCCCGTCCACGTAAAACCATTCACACCCACCCCATTAAACGCGATAAAGACATTCGTGATGCCTTACGTTTCGGTTGCACAACCTTTGTGGTGGATAATATTTATGAACTGGAAAAATTTGTAGACTATCGACACCGTGTGGGTTTACTCATCCGTGTGAGTTTCCCTAATCCAGATACACCGATAGACCTGTCACGTAAATTTGGTTGCCGTGAAGATGAAGTCGGCTTACTCATTATCAAGGCACAATCACTGGGCATCCATGTAAAAGGCCTGTCATTTCATGCCGGTTCACAATGCCCGGATTCACGTAATCATGTGCACGCCATTCAACAATGCAAAGGCATTATTGAAAACGTACAACAGCAAACCGGAAAGCTATTATCAATACTCGACATCGGTGGTGGCTTCCCCGTGCAATACGATAAGCCGGTGATGGATATCGAAGGCTTCTGCGCACCCATCCGCGAAGCACTTTACAAACTACCCGAACACATTCAAGTATTTGCAGAACCCGGTCGTTTCATAAGCGCACCCGCAATGACATCTATCTCCAGCGTAATGGGCAAGGCCAAACGCGGTGATACCACCTGGTATTATTTAGACGACGGCGTATACGGCTCCTACTCCGGGCAGATGTTCGACCACGCCATCTATCCTCTCACCCTGTTCAGCGACATCACGCAAACGGAAACCGCCGTACTGGCAGGACCAACCTGCGACAGTATTGATGTAATTGCTGAAAACATTGAAATCCCGCCGTTAAATATTGGTGACCTGATTATCGGCAAGCAAATGGGGGCTTACACCTCTGCAAGCGCTACAGAATTTAATTTGTTTGATAAGGCAAAGATTGTGGCGGTTAATCAGATTAAGGAAGCTGAAGATAACCAGGCTGAAAACAATATTGTTAAATTTGCTGAGTAATTTAATTATCACTCAGTAAAGAAACGGAGCTTGCCTCCGTTTCAATTTTATTTACTTTATTCTCAATCAGATTTTAAGCCGTACTGAATAATATCCTAAATAAAGGGTCGCCTGCTGGTAACTAACTCAACGACTATGGACTGAAAGTCCATAGATTGGCGACTGAGGACTAAAAGTCCTCTCTTATGCAATTCACTACCCATTAATAACCACATACAAATACAATCAATCTGTAGGGTGGATCAAGCGCAGTGGATCCACCTATTTCACCTTTTAATTCTGGTGGATCTGCTTCGCTTGATCCACCCTACTTTTGTTGAAATAGTTCTAGCTTCATTAACACATGTGTAGCAGCTAAAGCCTACTAACTAATCATCGTTTATTTACAGGGCAAAATTAAATACAGGAATCTGCTTCAGATTAAATTTTATTTATGCCCAACAGAAATAATCACATCGACATTTAAATAATTATTTTTCTGTTCAATCAATGCAGCCACTTCGGCTAAATGCTGTTGTTTAAATTTTTTCTGCTGCTCTTCAGTCATGGTTTCCAGCATACCCCGATAACCGGCATTCCAGACAATATCCCACCATTGTTCAGGGCTGGTAATTTGATAACCAAAATCATATTGCTGGCATTGCGGTTTATCTAAACCGGCATCTGAAAACAGCTGGTTCATATGTGCATCTGAGCATAAGCGCAGCCAGCCAGGTGTGGAAACAGCAAAACCAAACTCACCATAGAGGCGCATAAAGGCATCGGTAAATGGTGAGAACGAGCCCTCTGCAAAGGTGGTTAAAATAATTTTCCCATGCGGTTTCATTTGTTTGGCAAAGTGCGTCAGTGCTTCTTCCATTTCATTTACAAAGAAAATACCAAAGCTACAAATCACCACATCAAAGTGCTCTCCAAAATCCATGTCTTCAAAGGCCATTTGATGAAATTCAATATTATCGAGCTGATGATGCGCGGCCTTCTGTTTTGCCTGTTCCAACATCCCCGCAGATAAATCAACGGCGGTCACCATAGGTCCGTTTTGATGCCTGGCCAGTGCAGTGGTAACTTTCCCGGTACCACAGGCGATGTCTAGCACGCTTTGTTCGGCCTGAATATTCACTACTTCATTAATCGCCGCTGCGGTTTGGTCAAACCAGGACAGCGATGGATGGTCATAACCTTCTGCGACCGTATCAAATGTTTTTTGTACAAAATTTCGGCGTTGTTGTTTGTCCATTATCATTCCCTGGAATATGAGATTGCTAATAATATATAAGAAGAAGCTGGGAAGTATGTAGGCCGGATCAAGCGAAGCGGATCCGGCAAAGATACTAACCACGCAGGTGGATCCACTGCGTTTGATTCACCCTACCATATCAATTTCAATAAATTAACTGCATCCTTTTCTTTTACTCTAACCATGCATTACTTATTTAAAAATATTGCAGGCCCTGGAATCGCCACTATATTAACTACGTTTAAGTAGTTTTGGTATAAACCGGTAACCTAACAAACTACTTAATATAACAAGCAGTACAATCGGCACTAAATAATCCGCCTTTACCATCATAAAATAATGCAATAGGGTTAATATAGAAACTGGATAAACCAGCTTATGCAAACGCCCCCAGTTTTTCTTTAGGCGTCGCATCATTTTATTTGTCGATGTTAATGCCAGTGGAACAAGCATTAAAAAACTGATAAATCCAATGGCAATAAATGGCCGCTTAATAATGTCCTGTATAATTTTTCCAATATCAAAATATTGATCAAACCAGATATAACTTGAAAAGTGTATACATACATAAAAGAAGGCAAACAGACCAATCATCCTTCTGTATTGTATTAGCCAGTTAATTTTAAATAGTTTTCTTGCAGGGCTTATAGTTAAACCGATCAATATAAAATAAAACGCCCAGTCACCAAAACCGCGAATCATCGCCTCTACCGGATTTGGGCCCAGTTGCTGATTAATCGCACCGCTGACAAAAAATGCAAACGGCAATAAACAAATAATAAAAATAATCGGTTTAAAAAAACACAGGCCGGGTAAAATTTCTTTTAATTGCATAAGCAAGCTACGCTTAATTGTTGCTTCCACACCACATTCCTCTTATGCACTAAAAATACTTTGTTAAATCCATATCTTTATACAGGTGTGCAACCTGCTCGCCATAGCCATTAAAGATCTGTGTTTTTGTTTTAGGCTCCCAGAAGTTCGCCCCCAGCTTTCGCTCGGTTGCCTGACTCCAGCGAGGGTGATCTACATTTGGATTAACATTAGAATAAAAACCATATTCTTTAGGCCCAGTTACATTCCAGGTACACACCGGTTCATGCTCGGTAAATTTTATTTTTACGATGGACTTAATATTTTTAAAGCCATATTTCCATGGCACCACCAGACGAATCGGCGCGCCATTTTGATTCGGTAGATCACGGCCATACAAACCTACCGCCATAAAACACAAGGGGTTCATCGCCTCATCCATGCGCAAGCCATCACGATATGGCCAATCTAGCACACGGCGTTTTTGCCCGGGCATTTGTTTGGGATCGTACAGGGTTTCAAATTCTACATATTTGGCTTTCGAGTTGGGTTCGAAGCGCTTCAACATATCCGCCAGTGAAAAACCAACCCAGGGCACCACCATCGACCAGGCCTCTACGCAGCGAAAGCGATAAATACGCTCTTCCATCTGTGCATGCAGGAGAATGTCTTCTAAATGAAAAGTGCCTGTCTTGTTGGCCTCGCCTTCGACGGTGATTGACCAGGGCTCGGTAACAAACTCCTGTGCATTCGCGGCGGGGTCTTTTTTACCCGTGCCGAATTCATAAAAATTATTGTAAGTTGTGGCATCTTTAAATGAAGTGAGTGACTCACCCTTGCCATAAGGCGTTTTGATTAAATCCTTGAAGTCGTTTCCGTAGTCCGAGCTAGCGGCCATTGCGGGCAAACTTAGGCCACCGGCAACAAGTCCACCCGTCCAGGCCGCACCCGCTAATATTCCAGACTGTTTAATAAACTCTCGGCGATTTAAATAGGCCGATTCAGAGGTGATTTCAGAGGGTTTTATGCCCTGCTCTAAAGGGTGCGTACGGTCCGTCTTTATTATTATGCTCACGGGGGGACTCCAGTGCTAAAGGTTATTAACTAGACTAATGAATAGCACAGGAGTTCAACTCGGAGGGATATGCCTAAATTACTAATAGACCTTCACTCTAGTGTCACTGTAGGGTCGTCTGCCAATCAGGAGTGGGAAGTCACATACCATTTTTACTCGGGGATGGTGCGCCGTGTTTTGCGCTCCTTCCCTGTTATGTAATCGCGTAGGCCGGATCAAGCAAAGCGGATCCGGCTTTTTGAATCACAGCGGTGGATCCGCTACGCCTGATCCACCCTACGTGGAGCTCCTCCTGTGGGTTTTTCTATGTCGGTTTTGCGGGTAAAAAAAGCTGTCTCTAGTCGGACCACCTAGGCGTCTTTCTTCCAGATACAGGCCTCGCCTAAAACATCGAGCCGCTCCTCATGTGACTTTAGCTCCTCGATATCCGCACGCAATACATTTAACTGAGGGCGATTACTGTCTACGCGACGAATTGGGCTCACCTGCCCGGGTTGCGAGGAACTGCCTTCGGCTCCCAGCGCCAATGTTTCCTGGCCACCGGTTAAGCGTAAGTAAACTTCCGCCAGCAACTCGGAATCGAGCAACGCACCGTGTAACTCACGGCGTGCATTATTCACCTCATAACGTTTACATAAGGCATTCAGATTATTCTTTTGACCGGGGTGCTTTTTACGTGCCATCACCAGGCTATCTATCACCTGGCAGTGATCACTTACCTTGCCCCACACAGGGTCAACCATGCCTAGCTCATGGTCCAGAAAACCAATATCAAAGGGTGCATTGTGAATGATTAATTCCGCGCCATTGATGAACTTCATAAAGTCTTCAACGATGTCCGCAAAGCGTGGCTTATCTGCCAAAAACTCGGTGCTGATACCATGCACCTCAAATGCGCCTTCCTCACTTTCACGGTCTGGCTGAATATACTGATGGTAGGTGTTTTCAGTAATCTTACGATTAACGATTTCCACACAACCAATCTCAATAATTCGATTGCCCTGTTTGGGGTCTAAACCGGTGGTCTCTGTATCCAGTACAATTTGTCGCATATCAGGCCGTCATCTCATCAATACCCTGGTTTGCCAGAGCGTCTGCTTTTTCATTACCGTCATGACCCGAATGGCCTTTTACCCACTGCCATTCTATCTGGTGCTGGCTACAGGCCTTATCTAATCGTTGCCACAGGTCGACATTTTTTACCGGCTTCTTCGCCGCTGTTTTCCAGCCACGGGCCTTCCAGTTTGGCATCCACTCGGTAAGGCCCTGTAAAACGTATTTAGAGTCGGTATATATAATCACCGCACAGTCTCGCTTGAGTGACTCCAGCCCCATAATCGCCGCCATCAGCTCCATGCGATTATTGGTGGTATTTTTTTCACCACCACACAATTCTTTATCATGCTCGCCAAAACGTAACCACACACCCCAACCTCCAGGGCCGGGATTTCCGCGGCAAGCACCATCTGTATATAGTTTTACTTTTTCAGCTGTATTATTCATGAGGCAGATAATACCTGAAAGAACAGCGTTATGAGAAATAGTTCAAGCAAAACAATGTTTAATGGATTAAACTTGATGTATCGCGTTTTAATATAAAAATTAATTTAAGAAGAGTTGATAACCCATTGATATATAATAGCTTTAATAAAAAACCTAAAACCATTCTTAAGTTTATTTTCAGCGTATTTGCAAGCGCACTGCTAACAGCCTGTGCAAGCTCACCGCTCACCTTTGACAACACAGCCCCGTCTAACAGCGACATCAGTGGCGAACCACTACCAACGGAGCAGATGGATAATAGCCAACTCGCAGATCCTGATGACGCGATTTTTGCCATCCATGCAGAAGATTACACCGACGACAAAATTGAAAATATCTGGGGCCGGGTACGCGCCGGCTTCAACATTGCAGACACCACAGACAATCCCCGCCTTACCGCAGAATTAAACTGGTATGCCGGTCACCAAAAATATATCGATCGCGTGATCGAGCGTGCCGGGCCCTTTTTGCACTTTGTTTTAGAAGAGGCCGAAAAGCGTAATTTACCTACCGAGCTGGTACTACTGCCCATCGTTGAAAGTGCCTACCAGGCCTTTGCTTACTCACATGGACGAGCCGCAGGCATCTGGCAATTTATTCCCTCAACGGGAAAGATTTACGGTTTAAAACAGAACTGGTGGTATGACGGCAGGCGCGATGTATATGCATCAACACAGGCGGCACTCACCTATCTGGAAAACCTCAACCGAGAGTTTAAAGGCGACTGGTTACATGCCCTCGCGGCTTATAATTCTGGCTCGGGCACTGTGCGCCGCGCCATACGTAATAACAAAAAACGCGGTAAGCCAACCGATTTCTGGCACCTCGATTTACCCAACGAAACCCGTGCCTACGTACCAAAGCTATTGGCCTTAAAACGCCTAATCGCAACGCCTGAATCATACGGCATTACCTTAAACTGTATTGATGATATGCCTTATTTTGAAGCCGTTGATATTAGCGCGCAGCTAGATCTTGCCATGGCGGCGGAAATGGCCGACCTTGAGCTGAATGAACTCTACCAGCTAAACCCGGCGTTTAATCACTGGGCAACCGCACCCTATGGCCCTCACCGTTTACTCATACCGGTAGACCATGTCGAAACGTTTAAACAAAACCTGGCGAACATTCCGCAGGAAGAACGTATTAAATGGAAGCGCCATAAAATTAAAGACGGCCAGACACTCAGCCAGATAGCCGATCGTTACTCTGTTTCTGTGGATAGCTTAAAGCGTTTAAATAACCTGCGTACAAGCCGTATACGTGCGGGCAAGTATTTAGTCATACCGGTATCTAGCCGTAAACTATCTGACTACAATTTAACCGCCTATCAACGCAAGAAAACCTTACAGAACATCAACCGTAAGGGTCATAAAATTACGCATATTGTAAAATCCGGTGATACCTTCTGGGATCTGTCCCGAACCTATAAAGTTAAGTCACACACGATTGCCCGCTGGAATGGCATGGCGATACGTGACCCGTTGCGTACCGGACAAAAACTCGTTATCTGGACTAAATCACCATCCGCTAGCAGAGCCTCTATTAGTAGCCACAACAATACGATTCAGCGTATTTCTTACCGCGTACGCAACGGTGATTCGCTGTACCTGATTGCACAAAAATTTAATGTAGCAATTACAGACTTAAAACGCTGGAATAGTTTGAGCAAAAAATATTTACAGCCTGGTCAAAGAATAAAATTGTATGTGGATATTACGCGTCAGTCTGGTGAAGGCTAGGTTTTAATAATTAATCTGTAGGGTGGATCAAGCGCAGTGGATCCACCTGTTTCGCCCTTTCACAACAGGGGACGGAGCGCAAAAATGGCGGTCCATCCCCAGGCAAATCAATGGTACGTGACTTCCCACTCCTGAATCGGTTATCAACTAAAAAGTTTAAAAATCACCTGCTGCTGAACGGCGCATAATTTCATTTAAGATATCTCGTACCTTAATAGCCTC